>LXOW01024604.1_pt1 | contig 14891 bp, 27 predicted proteins | sample 1368591 | NCBI WGS metagenome assembly LXOW01 (sample SAMN04884650, study PRJNA319009) | bovine gut metagenome | isolation source: Cow rumen | host: Bos taurus | place: Italy: Legnaro (PD) | collected 2014-07-09 | reverse complement strand
GGAACTGGTCGTCACAATGAATATCTGAATGAAGACAAGATAAATGAATTGAAAGAAATTGTTAAGCGTATGAAGGGAAATGGCCGTCGCTTATTCCTTGTACTTGGAAATCATGACAATGTGCATTTCGAAGGCAAGTCTCGTGTTGACTATTACTATGCGCTTGGTTTTGACAAAGTATACGATACTCCTGTCATTATCGAAAACAAATACATTCTTTCTCATGAACCTGTCTACATTGCAAAGGGTGGAAACTTCGTTAATTTGTATGGTCACACTCATGACCTTGCGATTGAGGAAGATTATTTCTGCTATGACTTTGAAAACTACGCAATGGAAAAGCGTGTATTTGACGAAAATGGTCAAGAACAGAGCAAGATTGAAAAGCGCTATCCTGAACGTGTAATTGATTTGACGCACTATCGAAATGTGTGCCTTGATTACAACAAGGGAATTCTCGAATGGAATGGCGATTACTTCAAGACTGCGGCAATTATCTGGCGTAAGAAAGATGCTTAGAATAGAAGAACTCATCCCATCATTAAATTCTGACTATAAGATTGAACGTCATCGTAATTCTTATGGTCAGGGTTTTGGACAATATATGTATGGTCTAGGCTATCCAATGAATTATGGTGGCTCAGCAGTTCCTTCTAGTGAATTGAATTGTTATGATTTAATTTATAAGGAAAATACTGTTTTGGGAGAAATTCGTTTTGTTCCGCTTAAACATATTGAAGGAATTACAAAGATTACTTTGTATGGTTATTTAAAGCAGACAGTCAAAGACCAATTGAGAAATGCTGTTTGTTCTATCGCTAGATTGGAAGATAGAGTGACTATGCACAAGGTATATCACATTGCTATTCCTAATATAAATGCACAAAAACACATGGCAAGTCAATATTATTTGCCTCCTATGACTGATGCGCCTGCGTCGACAGCGTTCGAATTTTATGATGAATTAGATTTGGCAAACTTTATCGTTGATTATACGCAAAATCTATTATCACAAAAACAAATGACTATTGATTTGTTAAAGAAGTATAATAAAGAATTTCGTGATGGTGTGCAAGATATTGAAAATAGAATGTCTGCGCTTAGAGAAGAAAGAGATCATTTGGGTGAACATTTACAATCAAAAATTGAAAAGGAATTTTTAATTAAGAGCATTTAATGAAAAGAATACTCAAGAAAATAAAAGGTTTAATTATGGATGCTGTGACTGAAACAAAACGTGAACGTTATAAGGCTGAAGTTGGTGTAAATGGACGTGTATGCTTTTATAAGCGATATGGCACGTCTGAAGATGAAGTAAAGAAGGAATTGGAAAAGGAATTAAAGGAATACTACACTAACATTACTATTTTGTCAGTAGCAAAAGACAAAACACATCCAGTAGTAAAGGAGAATTAAAAAATGTACGGAAAGAAATTGGCATACGGTGTAAAGATTAAAGAAATCCGTGAAATTCCAGGTGCTGATAGAATTGAATTGGCAACTGTTATGGACTACACTGTTGTTGTAAAGAAGGGCGAATACAAGCCTGGTGATATGGGAATTTATGTTGAAGTTGATTCTCTTCTTCCAGATGGTCTTGATAGTGAATTGTCTATAAAGTATAATTTGCTTAAAAATCATGAAATCTGTAAGACAATGACTGATGAGGAAAGAGCCGCAGCAATGAAGGCACTTCAAGAACAATCTAAATACCCTTACTTTGAATTCTTGCGTGATAAGAAATTCAAGATTAAGAGTATGAAGTTGTCTAAGTTTGGTGTAATTTCTCAGGGTATTTTGTTCCGTCCTGTTGATCTTGGAATTACTGATAAAGTAAAAGATGGTCAGGACTTCACTATTCAGTTCAATATTACAGAACTTGTTCAGGATGAAGAAGAAGCAGGATTGAATACTGGAAAGAAAGATAATTTTATTACTCGTTATTTGATGAGATACAAATGGTTCCGTAATTGGCGTAAGCGTCATAACATTGCGGAAGTATGGGATGCATCCTTCCCAGGTAAGTCTGATGAAGAAAACGTCCAGAAGATTTATTCTAAGATGTTTGCTCAATATGCAGACAAGGAATGGGTAGCAACTGAAAAGCTTGAAGGTCAGAATATCACTGTATACTCTGAAATTGTTGACGGTTGGTTTGGAAAGAAGACCAAGAGAATTGGTGTCTGTTCTAGAACTCGTGAATTGAATCCTAATGGTAATTCTCATAGTTTCTGGGACACTGTCAAGAGACTTCATTTGGATGAAAAGATTAAGAACATTCCTGGTGAATGGTTCTGCCGTGGTGAACACGTTGGACCAGGAATTCAGGGAAATATCTACCAATTGAAGAGAACAGAAGTATATTTCTTTGACTTCTACAAGAAGGTTGAAGGAAAGTGGGTAAAGCTGAACTTCGATGAAAGTATCGCTTTCGCAAAGCAATGGGATTTGCCATTTGTTCCAGTTCTGGATGAACATTACAAGTTGCCAGAAGGTCATACAAATGATAAGGGAGTATTTGTCTCTGGTGCAGATATTATGTTGCAACAGTCTGATAAGAATACTGTATTTGGAAACAATTTGAGTCACAAGAGAGAAGGATTTGTATTGCGTCTAAAAGATGATTACAATGTTTCTTTCAAGGTGAAAAATCCTAATTATTCTATTTAAGATACGTTCGAAAGAGCGTGTCTTTCTGATGAGGTGTTTATGAGTTTTTTTGATTTTAAAAAACCTGAAAATGTATTTGACTTTGGTGTAGAAGTTAATACAAAAATCAATGAATTTATTAGTCTTAATAAGCAGTATAAAGAAGCTGAATTTAATAAGCGAACTGCTGATGAATTCAAGCATAATCTTAAACAAATGGAAGAATCATATAAAGATTTAAATCTTATGAGGTTTAAGACTCTTGAAGATGATGTAAATAAAAAGTTTAATGAAGCATCAAAATCATTTAATGATTTAGAAACAAAATTAAAAGAAAAAGAAAAGGAATTGTGCACTGCATGTAAGCAGCGTTTCTGCGGTCGTATTCTTAAAGATGAAGATGAACGCATTATTATTCCATCTGAATTTTGTATTGACAATAATCTTTACCTTTGTATGTTATTCTATGAATATAAAGACGGTGAGCCAATGACTACATTGGTTAAAGTCAAGAAGTCTATTAGAATTCTAGATGATCAGTATGAAAATCAAGATTTTGAAGAAATTGATGAAAAGGCATTTAATAAGATGATTGATGATAAGGTATCTAGATTTAGAATGTCTATTGCTCGAGCACTAAATAAGTCTAAAGAGGATGCTAATGATTAAGTTTATTATTAAGAAATTCCTTTATGCACAATCAATGGTTGAATACTTCAGATATTTTGGCCCTGATATGGTTATGCCTAAGGAAGACTCTGAAGATTTGAATAAGTCTACAGAAATTGCATATAAATGGTTAGTTGAAGCGGCCAAGGAATATCTTCCTTTGGTTGCTTTTCTTGGTTTAATTTTAACAGGAGCGTTTATCGGTCTATCAAGGATTTAATTTATGGTTGATTTAGTGGTGTATGGTTATACTGACTCAACAGATAGTCAGGGTGTAAAATTAAGTAGTCTATTTAACAGTTCATATCAGATTGAAAAGGAAGGCTGGCGTTGTACTGAGCATCATAATATGATTAGAACTGATTTGAAGTATCTTGGTCTTGTTGAAAACTATCATGTCTATAATCTAAGAATGGACAAAAAACAATTTGCAACTGAAAACGTTTTTCAAGATTACTTTAGAAATAACATGTTGATAATTTTCTCAGATGATGATTACAACAATTATAAAGCAAACAGAGGTAGTCTTTCTCTTCCATGGACACATAGAGCATCTTATATTCGTGATGTTGTATCAGTGATTATGGAAGAAAACGCTAATGTTGAAAATGGCATTAAGAAACCTAATCAAAATGGTGAATATGTCAGAGAAATTCGATATTCTTTACCATGGGGATTGGTTCAAGAATGGGCATTGCCTAATTTCAAAACAGATAAGAAGGCCGCTGTTATTTTAGCAACAAATAATCATGTCCTTTATAATAACGTTGACAATTTCTGTTATAAGAAAGATGAACAGTTAACTACTTGGAATGATGAAACAATTAAGAATGCCGCATTAAGAATTATCGGTCGTTCTAAATCTGCAACGTTAGCTGTTGAAAAACAAAAATTACAAGCTAAAAAAGAAATTAAATCTATTGTAATCAATACACTTAACATTGAAGACCATTTTGAAGAATTTGATTTCTTGAAAATTGAAAAGCATCCAACAGATGAACAAATCGATTGGCGATTTACTTTCAAAACAATTTACGATGATTCTTGGAAGAACATTTATGTCTATTATGATACAAGGACAAAATTGTATTCATTCTCATGTGGAATATGCGGAAGAAAAGCGGCCAATTTTTACATGTATTTTGAACAAGATAATATTGATATGCTATTTAGCGCTGTCAAGGGCTTAATTTACGCATTCCGATATGGAGCAGGTACACAAAAGAGTATAACAGAGTATAAAAAAGCGCAAAAAAATGCGCAAAAATAGCACTTTGTAAACATCTTTTTACNNTCTTTTTACATAAAACAGGGTTTCCAAAAGCCCTGTTTTTTGCTATATTTTACTTGTAAAAATAAAAGAGGTATAATTATGGCACGTCCTAAGGCAACAAAAGTTAGAACATTTAAAGTTAAGGCTACCAAAAAACGTAAACCTAAGTTCACACCAGAACAAATTGACAAAATGTTCGATGAAATGCAACGCATTGCTTTTGGGAGATAATTATGCAGTTTGAATACTTACTTGAATGGCAACCTCGCAACGCTGATTTTTGGCGAGTCTCTAACGTGACTCATCACATTTGTCAGGAATTCCGCGATATTGATGAAGCATTTAACCATCTTGGATGCCATAACTCTCTTTGGCCTGATGAACGTATTTGGGCATATCGCTTTGGTGAAGAAGTTGTTTTGCTTCACATGGAAAACGAAACTCAAGAAAAGAAGAACATTTTGGAAATGAAAGGTTGGTAATATGATTTACTACTACGGTGGAACTTTTGATCCGATTACAAAGGCGCATGAAGCAATTATTCGCACACTTAAGAAAAAGATGAATGATTCTGATAAGTTAATTATTGGAATTGTCCAGAATGATGAAAAGAATTATAATGTTTCTGTAAATGACCGTTTAAACATGGTCAAGAAGTCTTTGGATGCACATGAAATTGTAATTCAAGACAAAAGAACTTATGCATATCTTGATGCTCATTATCGTGGCGAAAAGATTACGATTTGNNGAAGATACTACAGATGGAATTTCTTCGACAGCAGTCCGTGAAATTTTGTTTAAAAATCCTGAATGCCATTACAGTGACGTTCGAGATTACATTACGCATGTTGTGTTCCGCTACATTAAGGACAATGAACTGTATTTCCAGAATGGAAATGATTACAATGAAAAGGAAAAGGAATTCCTTAAGCAATACGCTATTAAGAAGGCAGTAAACAATTGGGGTGAGCCGAGTGTGACTACAGACACGGTTGCTTACAATGGTGATAAGATTTTACTTATTCGTCGTGGAAATTATCCATATAAGAATTATTGGGCATTGCCTGGTGGATTTTTTGAAAAGACTGATGAAGACTTATGGCCATAACTTTGACCCTCGTATGAAGATTGTTGACGTTGCATTTAGTGTGCGTGTCAGCAAGAAGGATATGGACAAAGTAAAGGGTTTGGATGATGCATGTGATGCAAGATGGTTCCAAATTGATGCACTGCCTAAACTGGCATTCCATCATGAACAAATTATTAACGACTTTTTAAAGGAAGAATAAAAAATGGCAACTTATAAAGAACTCCGTGATGCAGTCGCTGCTCGTGTAGACAAGCTGAATTGGACTGCTTATGAAACTAACCGCACTTCTACTGAAAAAGAACGCAATTCAATGCAGCGTTATTCGTATGACTCAAAGATTGTGCAGGATTTCTATAGCAGTTATCGAGAACATATCAATAACTGGATGACTGAAAATCTCCTTGATGTTCCTGTTGATAATCTTGGACTTCCTAAGAATGTTCTTGTTGCTGATGAAATGCGTGGAACGCCAAAGGATGTTCCATATCATGGAAGTCTGATTTTTGCATGCGATATTTCTACTGCACGTCAGATTGATGGATCTGAACTTAAGATGCTTGGTGGAAATACTCAGCCACGTGTAATTGCTCTTAACTTGGATGCTGTTGATATTAATTTTGAAAAGGAATGGCATAACTGTGACAAGATGAGCTCTACGTATATTAAGGCTCCAATTGCAAACGCAGTTAAGGATGTGCATTGGGCTATTACTTCTACAGATGCAAATCTGTTTAATCTCAAGAACACTCGTCATTTTGGAATTCTTGGTCAGCTTATGAATCCAGAAAGTGATTTTAACTATCTGACTCTGACTTCTGTTGATGAAGTAAATGCTTGGTTTGACAAGATGGAAAAGCTGAAAGATTACTTTATCAGACAGGGAAATGAAGTTGTCAAGATTAAGGCAGAAATTAAGGCTGAAGGTAAGCAGTTTAAGGATATTATCAAGACGACTACTGACCGTAAGGCAAAGAAACAAGCTCGCCAAGATTATGAAGATATGATTAAGCGTAAACTGCTTCGTATCACTAAGAAGGAACAAATCCTGGCTATTGGAATGAAGGAAGACTAATGTTAACCCCAGAAAAAATTATACGACAATTCTCTTTGAATGATGCTCATACAGAAGCATTGACAAAGGAATTTACACCTTATTACGATGAACTTGTGAAGCTCAGTCATTCACTTGGTTGTAATGAAGTGAATCAGTATAATTTGGATGACAATAATCATAATGCACAATGGAGTTCATTCAATCGCGATGTTGATAAGAAAAATCTTCAATTCGCGTTTGAAGTGAAGTCCGGTAATTTCTTTGACCCATCTACAAAAAGATGGGCCTTTCGAAATTTGATTTCTGTATCTTATATTCTACGTTCTGAATGTAATGAAAATTACAATGATACATACAAATATACCATTGCATTTTTTATTACAGACGAAAAGAATTCTCATCTAAAATGTTTTGTTAATAAGATGGAATTTGATTTTAATACTAGTCTAAGATTTCAAGCAATGAATTTGCTATTAAAGCCAATGTATAAAGCAGTTGACTCATATTTGAACTTGAAAGAGGCTGAATGTGATAAATTGCATAAAGCTGAAAGTCCTGCTGAATTTATTGCAGACTTAGAAAATGAAATAAATAGATTAGAAGATTTCAAGAAATTAATGAAAACAATTAAAGCCAAGATTAAGTTATTGAATATATGATTGACGTAGATCCTGAAATTGTTGAAATTTGTAAAAAGCGTGTAATGGACCACATTGCACGTGTTAAATTTTTTTATAACAAATTGGTAGAAGCAGGAGTCATTCCAGAAAAGGATATTGATTTCGCTAGAATAGCAAAGCATGATGCTGACAAATTAGAGCCATATAATTTGAAAAGACAGGCATGTAGATTTACAAAGACTGGAACGGTGACTCCAGAGCAGAAAGAAGCGGCTAATGATGTAATTAGAGAACACATTAAGAAGAATCCGCATCACAGTGAATTCTGGGGCGCTCCTTCTGATGACCAATTTAGTACTAATATAGATTGCACGAAGACTCCAGACACATATATGTATGAACTGGCGGCTGACTGGATGGCAACAGCTGAAGAAAGAGGTACCAAATGCATGGATTGGTATAATAAACATGTTGGAACAAGATGGATTTATAATGAGCACCAATGTGAAATTTTGAAAAAGTGCATAAATATATTAGACAAATATCAAGGTCCTAAACGAGATTATGGTTTATCATATTTAAGTCCTGGACAAATGAACAAAGCAATTAAGGAGAAGAAAATGGAAGTAGAATACGCAAAGTCATTATTGACAGAACATGGTTATACAGTAGTTTTGAAGGAATCAGCATCAATTCGTGATGCTATTCAGGATGCATATCCAGAATTGGACTACGTTGTAGATAATGAAGGTGAATCACAAGGATCAGCACGTTTCTGTGATGGTGATGGTCATTATGTTCAGGTAGACAAAGTAGATGATGCATACAATGTTATGGTATGGCAGGGTAAGAACGTGATCGAAGATGATACAGTCGACTCTATTGAAGGCGTTGTAGATTTTATCGGTCAGTACTTTAACTAATAAGGAGTAAAAAGATGAATAAGATTAAGGAACAGTTAGAACAAGCAGGATATGATTACGCAGTCGCTATTGCAACTGAAGCAGAACGTAAAGCTCAGGCCGCATGTGGACAGCTAGCAACAATCCTTGAAGTTCAGGATGAAGAATAATTAAAACTTAAATAAAATAAACAATGGAGATGACCTCTCCATTGTTTTAGGATTTGATATATGTTAACAGAAAAGAAAGCAAGACACTTTGCAAATGGTAGTGTATATTGTTTTGCACTTCCAGACGGTAAACTAATTGAAAGTACTGATACATTCCTTCCATTCTATACAAAGGATGCTATTGGTAAGAAACAAAATAAGCTTAACAATTATGAGTTAGGTGATAGAACTGAACGTTGGATGATTGGTATTTCTTGTATGAGTGGTTGTCCAGTTCATTGTAAGTTCTGTGCAACTGGTCAAATGAAAGCAAAATTCCGTTGTTTGACAGCAGAAGAAATGGTTGAACAGGTAGATTGGATTCGTAATCTTCATCCAGAAATTGACACAAACAAGTGTAAAGAATTTAAGGTCAATATGACTAGAATGGGTGAACCTGCTTTGAATTGGGAAAATGTTCAGAAAGCGGCAAAAATCCTAAGAGACAAATATCCAAATGTTCATATTTACGTATCTACAATTGGTATTAAGGGAACAGATTTCTCTTGGATTGAAGGTAATACTACATTACAGATTTCTTTGCATTCTTTTGATGAAGACCATAGAAATTGGTTAATTCCATATAAGAATAAGATGACTCTTGAGGAATTAGGTGCAATTAGAACAAAATCTAATTTGAAGACTACTATCAATATGACTCTTGTAAATGAAGACGATTTTGATTTAGCTCTATTAGAAAAGTATTTTGATAAAGACCACTTCTTTATTAAATTGTCTCCAATCAATAAGAATGAAACCTCTGATGCCAATAATCTTGGTGATGGAATCATTGAAGGAATTAACTTAGTCTAATGGGTGTTAAAAAATCAATATTTAGATATAGAGTGATAACAAATCTTAACTGCAACATGAATGAATCCACTGGACCTCATGGAAACTGTTATTTTTGTTATCAACCTTTAAAAGATCCTCTTCAATTAGATATGCAGAAAGCAATATCAACTATGGATAAAGTTGGTATTCTTAAACGTGCAACTATCATGGGTGGAGAATCAACTATTAGAAAAGACCTTCCTGATATTATTAGAGCTGTTAAAGCACATGTATCTGAAGATGTTTGTCTTGTCACTAATGGAATTCTCTTAGATGAAGAACGTATTAAATCATACGCTGAGGCTGGTTTAACTGAAGTTGCTATTTCTGTATCTTCTATTGAACAGTATGCAAGAAGACGTGACCAAGCTCTTCTATGTAAAAAGTATATTCCAAATACAAGATTGAATATTCCTAAATGTAATGAATCTACTGGTGACAAATTGGTTGAATTGTTAAAAGCATGTTTGACTGATAATTTCTATGTAGTTGTTTGTGAAGACCTTATGGGTAGATATTCTGATTTTGATTTCCAGGAAAAGATGGGAACTTCAAAAGTTAAGGATGACAATTGTAATTTTTATGACTATATATGGAAAGACGAAAAAGGAAATAGCCATCAATTTGGTGTTTTCGGTAATTATACAGGCTACGATGCTACCGATATTATTATTACTCCAGTAGGCAATTTCTGTAAATGGGAACAATACTGTAAGAAGATTGGTAATAGCTCATTGAATAAGACTTATAGTTCTGCAGATTATGAGGAATTGGATATAGATGCACTCAAAGACTTCATCGACTCAAAGCCTATTCATTGATTATGGCTCTGGTTATAACCCTAAAAAAGGTTATAAGACATGTGATTTTACTACAAATCCATGTTTAGATTATAATGTGATTGATTACAAAATCTATAACAAAGATGGAGAATTACCACACAAATCAGTATCTATTTTTAGATTGAGAAATGTAATTCATCACATTCCAAATCTCCAAAAGTTGTTTGAAAATCTAAAGAACTATCTAAGGGATGATGGAGTAATTGAAATTATCGATGTGAATGAGGAACATTATAAACAAAATTTATGTTTGGATAACTTATGGTATAGATACGTTAACAAACGAAATGATATATGGATTTCTCAAAACTATCGAGATTATGCTAAAATTGCATCCAAAATGTTCAAAATTCTCCATAATTTTAAAGAAAATGAAAAGGAATGTGTAGTGTTAACAAAATGTTAACATATTGTTCGTAGAATGTTAATAAAAATTTACAAAAAGCGTCTCCCAGGGCGCTTTTTTTGGTATTGTAAACATTATTTTACACATTTTAGGGTTGACAGGTGGTTCCAAAATACTTATATTATACTTGTAAAAATTAAAAGAGGTTTAAATATGGAAATTCGTAAGCTTTTCTCTAAGATTTCTTCTACTGCTGGCACTGCTGAAAAGTCTGCCCTCATGAATGACAATATCAACGATACCATCAAGCAGATTTACGAAGACACTTACAACAAGGACCGTAATTACGGCGTTAAGAAGTTTGATATGCCCACTAAGGGCGGTTCTGATACGATTGACAAGAACTACAAGAAATTCCACAACATGCTGGATAAGCTGAATGCTCGTGTAGTGACTGGTAATGACGCTATCGCTCTCGTTGAAAAGACTATTGGAACGTATTGTAAGGCTGACCATGAAATTCTCAAGGCAATTCTTCAGCGTAAGTTGACGATTGGTCTTTCTAAGGCTTCTTTCGACAAGTTAATCGGTGAGGAAGCCACTAAGGAATTTACTGTCACNNTTGACTTTATTTCTCGTCAGGGAAAGCCGTTTACCACTCTCGACAATGTAAAGGAAGGTGTGGAATGGCTCGTTCGTAATCTTCCGACTGGTTCTTATGTTTTCGATGGTGAACTTTGCATCGTTGACGAAAATGGTGATGAGCACTTCGATTGGATCATGAAGGAAATTAAGAAGAAGAATTGGACCATTGAAAATCCGTGCTATCAGATTTTTGACTTTGTGACTTTGAAGGAATTCGAAATGAAGACAAAGTCTGCTATCTTCTCTGAACGCTTTAAGGAAATGCAGAAAATGTTTAAGGGCAACAAGTTCACTACTATCAAGTTGCTCGAACAGGAACGCATTACTTCTCAGGAAGATTTCGACCGTTGGTCTCAGTATGTGGAAGATGGTGACTGGGAAGGCTTCATGCTTCGTAAGGACGTTGAATTTGAAGTTGGTCGCACTAAGAACCTCTTGAAGGTTAAGAAGTTCTTCGATGACGAATATGTTGTGAAGGACCTTGAAATTGCTGAAATGACTACTTCTGAACCGGGTAAGGGCAATGTGAAGTTCACCGGTGTTAAGTCTCTTATCATTGAACACAAGGGAAATGATGTGAATGTTGGTAGCGGTCTTTCTCGTGAACAGCGAATTGAATGGATGAAGAAGCCGTCCAAGATTATCGGTAAGACTATCACGGTGAAGTACTTTGAAATTACAAAAAACAAACAAGGACAAGAAAGTTTGAGATTTCCTACTTTGAAATTTGTATACGATAAAGGCCGTGATTGTTAATAAATAATATAATGGGCTAGGTTAGCTCCCGAACGTATAGCACTCTACTATATTGCCCATTATTTATTTAGAGACTTATGCAGAGGTAAGTATGAATTATGAAAAGGTTTATTATAACCTTATTGAAAAAGCACGTGCACGTGGTTTAAATAAAAAAGTTCTAGAATATAAAACTGAAAAACATCATATAATTCCAAAATGTTTAAATGGAACCGATGATAAAAATAATTTAGTTTTACTAACACCAAAAGAACATTATGTTGCTCATCATTTGTTAATAAAAATATATCCGAAAAATAGTGGTTGTTTTTTGGCTTATAGAATGATGTGCATTATGGATAGTCCAGATACTAATAGAGGTAAATTTAATATATCTGCTGTTGAATTTCAAAAGTTGCGTGAAAATTATAGTGAAATAAGAAAGAATTTTAGATATTCCGAAGAATCAAAACAAAAAATGAGAAAAAAGCGCAATAATACTGAAAATATGAAAAAGCCTAAAACTAGGACAGAAGCTTTAATAAAAGAACAACAACGTAGAATTGATATTGGATTTTTTAAAGGTAAAAATAACCCAATGTATGGAAGTCATTTTACTTGGTATAATGATGGAAAAAGAAATTATAGAATAAAAACTGGTGATAATATAGATGGTTTAATTAAAGGAAAAATTGAAAAATGCCTATAAATGAAACATTGGAAGACGTTCTAAAGAACGGTATTGAAAAGAAAATTGAATTTTATGAACAGCAACGACTTGAGTATCTTCAAGTCCAAGTTCATGAAATTATGGAACACTTAAAGGAGATTTAATATGGCAATGGTAATGTTTCAATTCATGGGTAGTATTTTTATAGCGATTGCAATTACTGCCATTATTCTGATGATTTTGTATAAAGCTTATTATATCAAAAATCCTTTTACTTTAAATGAATTGAAGTTTGCAATTATTGGTGGATTTGTCCTTGGTGCTGTATGCTTTATGAATGCCATGAAAGTTGATAATCAATTGGCTTTTTATGAAAAGAGGTTAATGGACACAACTAATGATAAAATAAGGTATTCATTGCAGTGCAAGATTGCAGGGTATGAAGATCTTGATGAATGTCCAATGTATTATGAAATTATGGTGAAGGAAAAAGAATATAAGCATAAACTTGCTGATTTAATGAAGAAGAAATACAGCAAATAAGGAATGTATATGAAAAAGATTTTATTTCTTTTGATTGCAATGATAATGGTTGGGTGTACTGTTGTAGAAACTACAGAGCCTGATTATTATGAAGAAACTCGATGCAACTATCATTTTGAAAATGACTGTGGCGAGGAATTCATTATAAAAGAAGAAATTATGACTGCAGAAAAGCAGTATTATTACGAACACTATTACGATAGAGACTATTGTGGTTTGTATAAGCTCACTTATCGTGATGGTTGTCATGGATTTGTCACTTACTATTAAGGAGAATTTAAATGAGCAAAATTAAAAACAAGTTAATTAAGTCTACCAATTCAGTAATGAGCTGGATTTTTGGAGACAAGCCAGATGAACAGTATGACTATGAAAATGCTGTTTATCGCATTCTGACAAATGAAGCACATCCTGAAGATTTGGAACTTAAGGAAAAGTATGAAAAGGACCATCCTGTTGATGCAGTAGAGTCACTTGAAACTGTAAATAAATTGATTGCAAAGAAGAAGGGAAAGCCTCTTACTGCACTTGAAGAATTGAANNGATGAAAATGGAAATTGGGTTGAAGGTCCTGCTCTTGGGCATGGATATGAAGGCGGATATGAATGTAATTTTGACGTTGATTCCTTCTTCAGAAAGTTTAAAAATAAAATTTTTGGATAATGAGCTTAAAACATTACGATCATAGAAAACCTCACTTAACATCCGCTTTCGAGATTTTGGAAGCGGATTTTGAAATGCAGGAAGAAGACGAATATCAGCGTTATTATAGATTTTGGCATGATGACCCAGAATATAATGATGATCCGTCTAGTTATTATGCGTATGAATTGCAAAATGAAAATATCGCAGAAGATTTGTTAGGTGAATTATATCCTTTATATGAAGAATTAAAGGAATCATTTTGTGATGAAAATAGATTTGGTATTTCTTATGATTTTAATAAAAGAATAAACTTTAGAGATTACCAATTCTCTGAGCCATTGTCTATTAGTTATGGTTTTGAATATGCTAATGCTCCATGTAAAAAGTATTATGTCAACTATTCTGATTTAGAATATAAAATTTATCAAAATAGTGAAGTGATATGCATGGATGCTGGTTCAATAGTAATAGGAAATTATATATTAAATCCTTCTTCTAGTTATGAAGTAAAATATAAAGAATTTGATAATAAAGATGAAGTAATAGAATTTGTTAACAAGTGGATGCGTAGTCATGCTATAGCATTACAAAAGGCTAAACTTAAATTGATAGGTATGCAAGATGACGAAGATTAACTTTGGAAATAGAGCACATTGGAATATGTTTACAGCTGATAAAAAAGAGCTTATCGATGTGTATAACAATATTGTTGAAAGATTTGATTTAAATGATGCAAATTATTTTACGTCGCCAAATGCAGAATTTAGAATGTCTGTTGGTAGTGATGGTGCATTTCTTCTTTGGTATTATCCAAAAGATATTGAAGAAGTAGATAGAAATTCTGCTAAGACTTGTTTTCAATACAAAATTGATTTATATAAAGACAACAACATGCCACTTCCAAGATTTATGATTCATTTCGATGAACCTTCTTTTTATGAATATGAAGCTGATGGTTCTGGAAAGACAATTGTTGTTAAAAATAAAAAGTTGAATATGACAATTACTCAGAGAATGAGTGTTTATGAAAATGGAGATGACGTATATAAAGCTTTTCTAGATTGGTATGATAAAGTAAGAAAAGATGCACTTAAAGCAAGGATTGAAGCAATATGATTAGTCTTGTTCCAATGACAACTGGTAGAGCTGTCTCTTATACACATCT
>LXOW01215589.1_pt1 | contig 14903 bp, 9 predicted proteins | sample 1368591 | NCBI WGS metagenome assembly LXOW01 (sample SAMN04884650, study PRJNA319009) | bovine gut metagenome | isolation source: Cow rumen | host: Bos taurus | place: Italy: Legnaro (PD) | collected 2014-07-09 | reverse complement strand
CTCATCTACTGGATGCAGGTTAAACACAGCGTTATGCCACCAGGGGAAAGAGTAGAACGTCAAATAGAAGCCGTCAATGGCGTAATAGCCATTGTCAAAGCCTCCCCAGCCCCAGTTGACATGGAAAAAATACCAATCGTCATATCCGTCGACCACATAGGCATGACCGCCAACATCGCCTTGCGAAGCATAATACAACGGCATGCCAGCATCCAGGTTATTCACCATATCCTCTTCCCAAGTATATGAATACTCTTGGTAGTTATGCCAATAATCGGAACTAAATCTGAAATAGCTTTCCATGGCAGGGCCAACATCCTGTGAATAGGCACCACTGGCATTGGGGCCATAGCCCATGTTGACACTCACACCCGCATGATACTCCAGTAATGCCGTGGCATCCACCTCAACCTGAGGGCTGGCAAAATCAAGGTAGTCAGGCATCAACTCATAACGATAGGTAGCCGCGCTAAAGTCAGCTTCCTGCCACCCATAACTGCCATAATTGCCGTCGGCATCGTAGCCATGCGAGCCTTCGCCCGAGCGGGGCCATTCCCAATAACGCATGATTTGGCTCATCGTGTTGGCGACACAACCTGATTTGCAGTGGCCGCTATAGACCGAACTAGGGTCTTCGGGCGCCATGTTGTTGTAAAGGTCAGTCTGGTTCCAAATGGATGCCAGCAAAGGCTCCACGCTGCGGTTGGTTTTCCTGGAACTCAACATGCCAGTTTCAGACAAGCTTGTCCAATCGGCAACAGCCTCAGCCGTGCGCACATCGTTGTTGGCAAACATCTGGCTGAAGCCCGCCTTGTAGTTATCGAAGAAAGTCATCAGTCCGTCGGGCAGTTGGGCGGTGAAGTTGCTCTCTGTGGAATAGCCCAAGATGGGTTTGGCACGGTCATCGGCACTGACGATGACAAAGCCCTTAGGCTGCAGGGCAAACACATAAAAAGCAGCTTGCCCGTTTTCGGCGTATGCCGTATAGGTCAGTTCGGCTGTCTCCGCCTTGACAGCGGTATTGGTCTTCATGAACTTGACGCCCAACGACTTGGCTGTTGCGACATCGACAGGATTGGCTTGCAAGGCGCCGAAAAACAGCGTAGCAAGCAAAAGGGTAAAGATCCTTTTTTTCATTGTTTCATGTTTTAATTGTTTATAAATCAGAGTTTTTCACCAGAAGGAATTGGTCGGGGTTGTTCTCCTTGGGCACATAGCCTTGGTCGTAGACATAGTGGTACACAGCCCCCGCCTTGGTCGTGTAAGTACTCGTAAAGTACTTGAAGTCAAAGCCTTTCTCTTTGAGTTGTTGCCTGCTGGCGAAACCTTTCCCGTTGGGATTCAATTCAAGCAGGATATTGTGGTTGCGCGCCAGGATGCCATTGATTTTCCTAACCACATTGATTTGCTTGTGGGTCTTTTCGTAATTATAGCTGTTGCGGCACGAGTCGCAGCAGAACTTTTTGTCCATGCGACCGATGATGGGCTCACCACAGTAGAGGCATTTTCTTTCTTCCATAGTATTATCAGTTGTTCAGTTATTCAATTGTTCAGTTAAGGCAGGTCGTTGAGCTTGTCGAAACGCCGTCATCTATCGGTCGGCCCTTCGACGGGCTCAGGGGCCTTAGATTATTCATTTAGTAAAAACATACCGCAAGATATTCGCGCCCATCTTAAGGGCTTTCTCTCGCGTCTCTTGCGAGTCGTGATGTACGCGTTGGTCTTCCCAACCGTCGCCGAGGTCACATTCGTAAGTAAAAATGCACACCACCCTACCCTCGTATATCAAAGCGAAGAGTTGGGGCGGTTTGTTGTCATGCTCATGGATCTTCGGCAAGCCGTTCGGGAAAGCATACGGCTTTTGGAAAATCTCATGCGTGTAAGGCAGCTCCACGAAATCCAACTCGGGGAACACCTTTTTCATTTGAGGCTCAATGTATTGTCGGATGCCGTAGTTGTCGTCAATGTGCAGGAAACCGCCTGCCAGCATGTAGTTGCGCAGGTTTTGCGCCTCGGCAGCATCGAAGACCACATTGCCGTGACCCGTCATATAGACGTAGGGATAGTTGAACAAGTCGGGGCTTGATGGTTCCACAGTGGGCACATTAGGGTTGATGTCAGTGCCTATTTCTTGGTTGCAAAAACGCACAAGATTAGGCAATGAAGTCGGATTGCCGTACCAATCTCCTCCTCCACGGTATTTCAGCAAGGCGATATTGAGTTGCTGGGCCGATGCAACGAAAGAAAACGACATCAATATGACAATCAATAACTTTTTCATTTCATTTGATTGATTAGCTGAATAGTATGACAAGCTACCATAGCTGCTGTTTCAGTACGCAATCTTGCTTCGCCCAAACTGCATGGCACGAAGCCGTTCTCTTTGGCTAAGGCCACTTCCTCGGGACTGAAATCGCCCTCGGGGCCGATCAGCACCATGACGTTTTCTCCTTTTTTATAGAGGTCGCAGAGGCAGTCTTTCACGTCGTCGTCAATCCAAGCGATGAACTTTTGTCCTTCGAAGGGTTGTTTCACTAATTTATCAAATGGGACCAGATTCTCCACCTTTGGCAAGCGCGACTTGATGCTCTGCTTCATGGCAGCGGCCATCACCTTTTGGAAACGCTCCACGTTGGCAGCACGGCGTTCGGAATGGTACGAGGTGAACAGCCTCACCTTATCAATGCCAATTTCCGTAGCTTTTTCCAAAAACCACTCCGTGCGGTCGTTCAACTTGGTCGGAGCGATAGCGATTTCGAGGTTGAAGCCCCAATGGTCATACCCTTTGCGCTGGTGCGTCAGGTTGACAGTGGCTCGCTTTGGCAAAGCCTCCACCAACTCGGCATCGAAGAGATATCCTTCGCCGTTGGTGACGCAGAAACGCTCGCCCTCGGTCATACGCAGCACTTTGACGCAGTGCTTCGACTCGTCCTCGGGGAGGGTGGTTAGACCTTCGGTAGCTCCAGGTATGTAGAAAACATTCAAGGATTCAAAGATTTAAAATTTAAGATTTAAAGCTTAAAAGATTCGGGGGCTTGCGCAATTTTGAATTTTGAATATTAAATTTTGAATCACATCCTATTCGGCATTCCGATACCCAACAATTCTGACGCATTGCGCAGCAAGGCGGCGACCATATCGCAGATTTGCAGACGGAACATGCGACGATCGGCATCGGCCTCCTTGAGGATGCTGCATTCTTGGTAGAACTGGTTGAATTCCTTGGCGAGGTCGTAGATGAAATTGGCCACCATCGCAGGGCTGCGATTTTCGGCGGCTTGGTTCAGCACCATAGGCCAGCCGTACATCATCACGATGATTTCCTTCTCCTTGGGTTGCAGGTCGCAGACCTTTACCTCGCTTTCGAGCTTGATGCCTTGTTCCTCGGCCTTGCGCAGCACCGAGCAAATACGGGCGTGGGTGTATTGCACGAAGGGGCCCGTGTTGCCGTTGAAGTCGATGGACTCCTCGGGGTTGAAGAGCATGGTCTTCTTCGGGTCGACCTTGAGGATGAAATACTTCAAGGCACCCAAACCGATGGTGTGGTATAGCTTGTCGGCATCCTCAGGTGAGAGGTCTTTGGCCTTACCGAGTTCCTCGGAGACGCCCTTGGCTGTGGCCACCATTTCGTCCATGAGGTCGTCTGCATCGACCACAGTGCCCTCGCGGGATTTCATCTTGCCGTTGGGCAGTTCCACCATACCGTAAGAAAGGTGCTCGATGTCGTTGCCCCACTCGCGACCAAGACGCACCAACACGCGCTTCAGCACATCGAAATGGTAAATCTGCTCATTACCCACGACATAAATCAGTTTCTCGGGGTCGTATTCCTTGACACGCAGCTGGGCGGTGCCGAGGTCTTGGGTCATATAGACCGAAGTACCATCACGGCGGAGCAGAAGTTTCTCATCCAGGCCCTCATCGCGAAGGTCACACCACACGGAGTTGTCATCGCGGCGATAGAACACGCCTTTTTCGAGACCTTCTTGAACCAATGCCTTACCCAAAAGATAGGTCTGTGATTCATAGTATATCTTCTCAAAAGCCACACCGAGACGCTTGTAAGTCACGTCGAAGCCGTCGTACACCCATTGGTTCATCGTTTCCCAAAGGTGGCGAACCTCAGGGTCGTTGGCCTCCCATTTCACCAACATCTCGCGGGCTTCCCGCATCANNACATAAAAGTCGCCAATCAGGTGGTCGCCCTTCTTGCCCGTCGACTCGGGCGTGCAGCCGTTGCCCCACTTCTGCCAAGCTAACATACTCTTGCAGATGTGGATACCACGATCGTTCACCAGGTTGACGCGCACCACGTTCTTGCCGTTAGCCTTCATGATTTCCGAAACGCTCCAACCGAGGAGATTGTTACGAATGTGGCCCAGATGCAAGGGTTTGTTCGTGTTGGGAGAGGAATACTCGATGACAACGGACTTGCCCGAAACCGGTTTGCGGCCAAACTCACGGTTCTCATGGTTTGCCTTGAAGAAGTCCATCCAGAACTTGTCGGAAATCAACAAGTTAAGAAAGCCTTTCACCACGTTGAANNTGCACAGGCGGTTCCTGACCGTATAAATTCTTGAATGACTTTATGAATAAATCTCTTAAAACTTGTTCTAACATAATCTGATACTTTACATTTGGTGCAAAAGTAATAAATTGTCATAAATGCAGCATAAATACCGATGGAAAAAGTTCCAAATCAACATCAACACCAACAACTTCCTCGCGATGTTGCGTGCCTGTGTGGTCATAAGAATGGTGCCATACGAAGCCCTTGACCAACGACTACACCACGCAGGTGCTCTACCGCTGCGGATTCCAGTGGCCAACCACCGCCGCCGACTACGTGCACCGTTTCGTGAACACCATCGTCGGTTTCGACTATTTCAGCGTCTAGCAAAGGTCGTCATTGGCCTTTATTCGATGACGATTTTCTGCGTCTTCACGTTGTCGCCATTGATCAGGCGCAACACATACACGCCAGAAACCATCCCGCTGGTAGAGACGGTGTGTACACCATCTCTACATATAATGATGCGCCCCGTGACATCAATGACCTGCATCATGCTGTTGTCGTCAACGCCAGTGAGGATGATTTGTCCGTTGCTAACGAATGCGAAGTTGTCTTCATTTTGCCCGATGCCGAACACCAGCTTGAATCGATTGGCATAGTCGATCGTCTGGGAGGTGAAGCTATAACTCGATGTGGCTAAGAGGTCAAGGTCGGCACCCGTCTTGTTATCAACGAGGTGGAGATAATCCATGTCCACGTTGTTCACATTGAAAGTGAGTGTGTAATGGCCGTTCTTCTCAGCCTTGAAGCAGACGGGGATTTCGCCCATGTCGTCAGCGTTGACGATGGCATAGTTCCCGTTTTCTTGCGTGAAATAGACCTTGGTGCTATTCGCGTCCAGCTGGAACTTGCCAAGCGTTGCGCCGCCATCAAAGCGGACAATGGCGTTGTCAACGACGGTGCCCTTGTTGTCGCTGGCCATGATGTCGATATGGGCTATGGTTTGTTGTCCCGATTCCCTGGTTTGGGCCGTGAAGGTAGCCGTTTGGTTGGCTGCCGATGCCTGCACAAACACGCCTTCCATCATGGCGACGGCCGTGTTTTCAGTCTCCGCTTTCAAAGCATTACCCTCATCATTCAGTCTATAATAAGGTATGTCTAAGGAAGCATTGTTAGCAAACGGGTTGCCAATGAGGTTCCAACCGGCAAACTCGGCATTTGGCGTATAAGCCAAGTCAATTTCGCCATTGCCACTGTAAGGCGTTCCAGCGAAGTTCAGCGTCACATCATGGCTATTGGCATAAAGGTAGCCCTTGCCAGCTTCGAGGTTGTAGCTGCCCGCCTTGTAATTCATCCATTCCCGATCTTGGCTCTCGTCAAATGTGTAGAGGTCATAGCTGTTGTCAAGCATGTGCTCCACAGCCTCGGGATTGACTTCCTCGAAGGGGACGGAGATGAGATAGTAGCCACCGTTGCCGCTGTAGGCATTGATGGTCAGCGGAAGGGCTGGGGCTTGCGGTGTAGCGATGCCAAGAAGAATGTGGTTCTTCACCGACAGGACATCGTTGAAATTACCTCCATATCCTGTTACTGGAGCAGTTGGGGGAGACGTTGGATTGAAATTGGTAACAGTGTGGTATGCATATAAAGCTTGAGGCGTACTTGTGTTGTAAACCGAGCAAGCCATATAAGGCGAACTGTTGTAGCTTCCTGAATTATCATCGGCCACAACGACCAGGTTGGAGGTGCCGTCATACTCAAACGGGGTGTCAAAAACAACGAAGGTCCATGCGTTGGCAGCCATCGTGACGCTGCCGCTGAACACCTTGTCGGAGGCAGCCATCGTAATCCAATCGGTATCGCTGGTGAAGGATGACTTGTCAGTTGTGGCAAGGTAGAAGTCATACGTGCGGGTTCTCTCCGGACCTTCGTTGTAGAAAGCCATGCAGGAGATGGTTCCCGCTGTGCCGATTTCTTCCGGCGTGTAAATCTGCTGACTCAAGGCATAATTGTAATAGCTGTAACTCGGCAGATAGGTGTTGTTGGTTTCTCCTGTGCCTATTTCCGTAGCTTGAATGAACGTGGCCACAAACGTTCTGTCGTTAAGGGCCACAAATCTGATTTCCGAATCATTGGAGATCATCACATCGTTTTCAGTCCAACCGATGAAGAAATAGCCCTCATTGGCCTCTGCCGTAAGCGTGCAAGTCTCACCAAAGGTGTACTCGCCACCACCCGTCACTGTGCCACCCTGAACAGGATCCACACTCACCGTGATGTTGACAGGCTCGGTGGAGGGTGCCGACTTGGTGATGCGGAGTTGGTTCTTCACATTCATGATGGTCCCGTAGTAAGTGGAAGTGTTCATCGGGTCGTAGTTTGTGCTTTCGCTATATACACGGATGGCCTGGCTTGAAGCATTAAACACACGGCACTTCAGTCCACTGCTGGTTGAAGTCGTATGGTCGTCTGAAACAAGCACCACATTCGACACGCCGTCATAGAAGAAGGGCGGATCCAACGTGATAACCGTCCAGTCGTTAGCCACCATGGTGACGCTGCCACTAAACACCTTGTCGGAAGCGGAAATGGTTTCCCAATCGTAATGTCCAGTGAAAGCGGTTTTCGAGGTGGCTTTCATATAGAAATCGTAGTAGCGCGTCTTTGCTGTGCCGCCGTTATAGAAGGCAATGCTGGTGACAACGCCTGCTTCGCCAAATTCCTCAGAGGTATAGATTTGCTCGGAAAGCGTGTTTTTGTACAAACTGTAGCTCGGAAGGTAATCGCTTGTCGCATCGCCTCCTTCGCCAATCACGCGGCCTTCGACGAAATTGGCCACCAAATCCATATCGCTTGTAACATTGAACGTATAGGAAGGAGTATAGGAAACCACTTCGCCGTTCAAGGTCCAATTGATGAAGAAATAGTTTGTAGCAGGAGTGGCTGTCACGGTGCAGCTCTGGCCATAATCGAACACGCCTCCGCCCGTCACCGTGCCGTGTGTGGCAACATCGGGGGCAGCTGTAACCGTATAGGTCTGATAGGCTGAAGCGCAGTCGCAGTCAAACTCATGGAGCACACCGGATACGGGGGTGCCACTCGATTGATAAATCAAGAAGTCGTTCTCGTATTTCACCACGAAAGAACACTCACTGGCCATGCTTGCCGAGTGCCAGGTCAACGTCACATGAACGCCGTGACCAATCTCCAATTCATAGAAGGCGCCGCCGCCTTTTTCGATAGTGAGTTCTTGGGTATCACTTCCGTCATCAAACGAAACAATCAACTTGTTTCCGTTCCAGCCGTCGCCGTAGGAGTCGCTAAGCTCGAAGACAATCTTACAGGCATTCTCCAAGGTCTCATGGCCTTGTGCCGAAAGTCCGCCGTTGGCTTCCAAAGTGAAAGTTACGGGAATTTGCTCATCTTCGGGGCAGTTGGCCGCGATGGTGGCTGTGAACTGGCAGGTCACTATCTCGTCAACGGCAATGGTACCCACAGTAACGGAGGGATTTGAAATGGTGATATAATCGTTAGTGGAGCTTATCATAGCCACAGCACCGGTAGCTTGGTAATGTCCTTTGTTTCTGAACCTTACGGTCAGGTTAACCGTCTCGCCCGCGACGAAACTGCCGTCCCAGTGCATATCATGATAGGCTAACACGGCTTAGTTGGCATTGACAAAGATGTTGCCCTCCCAGGTGCTCTCGCCTTGTGATGCAGCATAGTGGATGGTCACATGGTCGTCGTCGGCCACGCCCTGCGCAATGCGGAACTGGAAACCATTCACAGTGGTAACGTCATTGGCGGCCAAAGGTCCAAAGGTTTTGCTGTTTTCGATGATTACTACCATCGGGTCGACAGAGGTCAAGGTGACGGTGGTGGTGCCGGTAGTGGCCTCGGTGCCCACGTTCTTGAAGTTGATGCTCAAGTCGGTGATGTCGCCCACATGGGCAGCCGTTGGGCTGAAGCTGTCAGCCGAAACATAAGGGCCTTCAACGATGGTGGCGGGAATGGTGACGACATAAGGGATGCGCTGGGGTGCGGTCACGCAGAGGGTGACGTTGCATGCCTCGGTCACAGGGGTGATGGGGACGTAGGCCCTGCCCGATTCGTCAACGAGTGCGGTGCCAAGAAGCTCGCCGTCTTTGCTGATGGCCACGTAGGAACCGGGAACGGCGTCCACCTCGTAAGTGTCGATGCCAATGGGAAGCACGTCCAAGTGGTTCACGATATTGTTTGTAGGCTGAACGCGATAAGGCATGATGGAGCCATCGCCCAGCACATGATAGCCTTCCCAATAATACTGGGGGTTGCAATGGACGCTATAGCCAAGAGCCCTGGCCGCGTTGCCCGCAAGGTTGCCGGCATAAAGGATGGCGCAAACGGTGTTGTAGGCATCATTCCTCCAGATGGCATCATAACTGCCCATAGTGGTCTGTTCGAAGGTCGGCATAATGCCGAGAGGGTCTGTCGAGAGGTTCGTGTTAACGGTCGTGGCACCCACACCAAAGTAATAGTCGTTATACCAAGTCGTGGGAGGGCAGGAACCGATGTATGCATAGGCACCTTTGTTTTCAGCACGAGTCAGCACTTCTCCGTAACAGGGGGATTCATTATAGCCCCAGTTTCCGGTTCTGCAACAGTTTCCCATGGCAAGGAAATACTTGTGCTCATTGGTCAGGTTGTTGACATTTTCAACGGAAAAAAGCGGGTCTAACCAGGCTGTCTCGCTACCATGGGCCGTGTAGTTAGCGAAGCCTACACCAGAGTTCAGATACGTGTAACAATTGTCAAAGATGCCGTGACTGAACTCATAGACGTTGTTAAAGCCGTGTTCTGTATTGTAGTAATAGTTGGTGGCATACCAAACGGTAGGACGGCCAACGATAACGTCCCAACCCGTATTGTCGTAACCGGCCACAAAAAGCGCATTGTTCAAATAGCTCGGGTCGGGCATGGTGTATTGTTCGTATTCCATGCCTTTGTTGAGCATGGCCGTCATCTCATCGACGGTCTCAGCAGAAAGACGGCTGTGGAACATATCCGGGAACTGGTCGCCGTCAACACTGGAGTAGTAAAGGTCGGTAACGAAGCCTGTCTTGGTTCCAATGCCCGAATTCACCACCTGGGCTTGGTCGCCCATAATCATCAGGAAGGTCGGCGCATCTTGGGCATATTTTTCTTGGATGAAGTTCTGGATTTCCTCAGCAGTAGTGCCGATGACATCGGTATAATTCACATCCACATAAATGCCTTTCAAGGTCTTCCAAGCCACCCAATTCTGGATGCAATTCTCGAACATACGGTTGGCAATGACCAACATCTTCACGGGAGCGGTCAACAGGTCAGGGTGGTCTTCGTACACCCCTCTGACAACTTGACCGTTAAACAGCTGGTCGTAAACGCCAGTGAAATAAGGGCTGTAGGTCTTCACCAGCAGGTCTTTCGTGGCTCGGGCATCGGCACCGTCGAAGCTCACTTCCACTTCGATGTCGTTGAACACACGGATGGTGTTGCTGAACGGGTCGTAGCTGACAGGTTCAAGGGTCATCTGACCTACACGAACGCCACGCATCGTACCTTCAACGCCGACGCGGACCACGGGTTCCGAGCGCAGCCCCCGTGCTTGATAGGCGGCTTCATTGTAGGCGAAAGGAACGTTTTCGGGGTTCTCGTCTTTAAAAACGTCGGGTTGGCGAGGCGACAGTCTGTGAATGCCGTAATCCTCAAGACGGTAATCCGTTGTCGAAAAACTCGTCACACGGATGGTGGGCGTAGCGCCAAACGGTATGGCAATCAGCTGGTTCACCACCGGGATTTGAGGCTCGCCCTCGTTGCCGCCGATGACGGTGTTGGGCATGGTGAGCGTTGAGAAAACGCCACGCTCGCTTTGCAGCTCACGAGCCTCAATGCCTGAGAACGAGAACGAGGCCTTCAGCCCCGTCATATCGCTTTTTTCACATGCTGCCTTGTCGGTCGAACGCAGCGTGATATTACGCTGTGCCATAGCACTCAGACTGAATGCTATGGCACAAAGGACTAATATATGTTTTTTCATCGTAGTGTAGTGTATCAACCGTTTATTGTTTCACAAAACGCTGGGTTGTCACCACACCTTCCGAAGCCGTCTTGATGAGGTAGGTGCCGGCGGGCAGCTCGCTCACGTTGACGTTGAAGCGCTTGCCGTCAACGGGCTTGCTCATCAGCAGCTCGCCTGCAATGTTGTAAACCTCGTAGCGGTTCACGGTGATTTCGCTTTCCACCATGAGAAGCTCGGTGGCGGGGTTGGGGAAGACGTGGCAGTTGGTCACGGCATCCTCGCTGACGCCCCAAGTGGGGTCGTATTGTCTTTTGAGCAAGACATCGTCAACATTGACCATGAAACGGTCGGAGCAGTTGAAGTGAACGATGGCCACATAGATATCCTGTCCCTGGTAGTCTCTGAGGTCAATGTTGAACTCATGCCATTCGCCGGCAGCCTTTGCGGTCAGGTCAACCTCCCAAACAATGGTGAATGCCTCGGGGTCGTCGCCCACGGTGGTCGATACGGCTACGCCAATATGCTCTTTCGGATGATAGGCATCTTGGGCGCAAGCGCGGAAAATAACCTGCTCGCAGTCGAGCTTATATGGAGTCACGAGGTAATTCTCGGGGAACAAGGGGTTTTCATAGATATCGACCGATGCGGAGGTCACGCTATAGGGGTTCTCATTGTTGTTCCAGTTTTGGCGGATTTCCCAGTTGTAGCCGTCGCCGTCGCCATCAATGGTGTTCATGTGGATGATGCCATCGTTGAAGTCGAAGAGGATGTCGCCCTCTGGTGGAGTGGGAACCACAGGAGTATATTCGCCTAAAGCATAGATGCCGATGACATTAGGGCTCTTGTCGATGTCGCCGAAGAAATACTGCGAGCCATTCACTTCGCCGATGTAAGCGCCGCCGGCTGAGCAAGCCGGGCCCCATCCAGGTGTCGTCGCGAAGTCGAAATAGGTTGAGCTTAACACATCGGTGTCGATGTTGTAGTCAAAGACATGATCCGTAAAGCCTTGAACGGCATTCAGCAGGAGGTGGTGGCCGCCGTTGTCGTCAACGAAATAGCCGGTGCCGTGAACAGTGTGTCCGCTGAGGTTGGCAGCTGTGGCTGTCTGCATCACCTGACCGCTGCGGCTGACGAGCTTGAGGTCGAGATAAAGAGTGCCCGAGCCTGCAGCTCTCTCGCCAACCCAGAAAGCGTCGTTCTCAGGGTCGTAGGAGCAAGTGCCAAGTTCGTTAAGGCCGGTCTCGATGGTGCCGACCAGGACTTTGTTGCGAAGGTCGTAGCACCAGATTTTGCTTGAGTGGGCGTCGCAGCCATACACATACTGGCCGTCGTAGGTCATGTCGCGCATGTAGTTGTCGGAGTTGGTGTTGCCATTGAAGTCAACGTCGAACTCCTCGATGAGGTTGCCATCCATGTCGTATTTGTAGAACATGGAGAGGACGGTGCTCGACTTGCCCCAAGCGGCGGTATAGATGTTTTCGCCGTCATAGACCACAGCGTGCTGGCGGCCTGTTGCACAGCTGAATGAATTGACGAAATTCCAGTCTTGCGCGTTTGCTGTCACCATCAAAAACAGTGACGCAACGAGAAATAGGTTTTTTTTCATGGTGATTATTGTTGTTTTGTTAATGATATATTTGTTCTTTTTTTCAGTGCGTAGGCAGCGCCAAAGCCGATGAGCAGTAAGGCGCCGGTGCCCAGTGGGGCTGTTTCACCGGATTGGTCGGCGCCAGCGCCGTGAACTTGGGGCAGCATGAGCGGCCCTGAGCTGTTAGAAGATGATTCGTATAATTCGTTTCCAGGCACGGGGCCTCTGCCAAATATGCCGCCTTCCTGTGCGAAAGCGCCAATGGTCATTCCGAGAACGATTGCGAGGGTTAAAACAGCCTTTTTCATTTCTATATGATATTCAAGCGTGCAAAGTTACAAATTCTTTAAATAGGAGTGATAACTTTATGAGCCAAAAGGCAAAAAAAAAATCGGCCCGTCAAACCGGCCATCGTCCTCCGACACAACAAAAAGGCCGCCTACTTGAGACGACCTTTTTGTTGATTTGAGGGTATTGGTGGATACTTATTCGCGAACGAGGCGGACAGAACGACCATAATAATAGTATGCATCTGTATAATTCCTAGCTGGATTAAAATTACCGCTAGTAAAATATAAATAATTAATACCACCAGGACCAACTCCCTGTTTCGTTGATGACATGTAGGAACCAGTTGAATTATAAGTAATTGAAGTGCCATTGCGATAACCACTTGCTGGCAAGAAAATAGCGCCAGCATCTGCCATAATGTTCCAATTTAACTCGTCAACAACAAATTTGTTATATTGAATTTTTCCGTTATACGTAGGTGAATTATATGATACATACGCTGTGCTTGGATGAGAATAATTATCAGGGAATATAATCATTCCTGGAACATTGTTTACTGTGGCCATTACAAAGCGAGCCTTATCATTATCAGTTCCCGTAAGACCACTAGTTGTTGTTAGTCTACAATTAGTTCCTGGCGTTATATCACCAGTCGAAGGTCCTATGATCCAAATCCATTCATCTTTGGTTAATGTTCTCCATGTGGTGTATCCATCACCGTTGATGATGTTAGTGTAGTTGTTAACTCCCCAATCGTAGTTAGCATAAGTACCAGTTAAACTTTGTGCTATATAATCAGATTCATTAGTGCTAGTCATATATGGATACTTGTCGTTATATCCGCTAGTTCCCCAACCGAAAAGGTCAATCCAGCCAGTATAATCTGAAGCAATGTTAGCATTGTTGCTCTTTACTTCGCCAACATACACATTACCATTTGTTTCATCACCAACATAATCATATTGGTGTTCAGCAAATCTCCAAGTATTGGTTGAAGCCTGATATTGCAAATTGCCTTTCGAGAAGAACACTTGTTTAGTGGCTGAAACTGAGAAGGTGCCAGGGATGCCCGTGCCGGTTTCAGCGGAAACTGTTAAGGCACTGTAACTATCGCCAGTATAGTAATAACCAGTCTTAATACCGTTGTTGAATTTCATCGAACCAGTCTTGCTGCTGCTGTTGAAATTAAGGGTTGTTTCTGTTTCCACTGAAGGAATAAGGGCAACGTATTTTGAGCCAGCAGTTCCAAGGTTGATATAGCCTTTCGAGTTGCCTTCAATGGTTCCAGTGGTATAATTGATTGTGGCAGTGCTATATACGTCATTACCATTGAGATAGATGTTTCCAGCACCAAATCCGCTCAAGTCGAAATAAGCGATAGCCATGGCCATGTTGAGAGTGGCGCTATAATTAGATGTACCATCATACGTGGCACTACCGATAGCAATATGGCATTTGGTTACATTTGCCGATGTGCCATCTTGGCTTGAGAAGTCAACGGTTGTCGCACCTGCATGATTGCCTTTACCAAGATAAAAAAAGTAAAGAGTTTCATTTTCGACAGGTGCCTTTCCCAATGTTCCACTGAATGTCCTTGTTGAAGTTTGTGCCCCATAAGCTGAGCTAGATAATTGTCCCAAGTATCCAGATGTACTTCCACCCACATTTATATATTCATAACCAGTTGACCAAATGAAGGAACCATCCGTAGGATTAAATACAGTTTTTGTATCCTGCTGTCCATAACCTGCGGTAAGGGTAATAAAAACACCTTCGTTGCTGTTGTTGGGAGTGATATCCTCCTTTTTGCACTGGCTGAAGCCGATGAGCAGGGCAATAGCCGAAACGATTAAAGTGAGCTTTTTCATTGTTGTTCCTCCTTTCTTTTCAGCAGAGCGTATCCGGCACCTGCCGCCATAAGTAACACGACACCACTACCAAGAGGGGCTTCGCTAGTGGGGTTTTCGTTGTTGGTCACGCCACCAAGGGTAAAACCAGTACCTGAACGGTCGCCCAGCAGTCCACTACGGGAGAAGTAATCCTGATTGTCTACGCTGCTTCCTCTGCCCATAAGGCCTTTGTTTAGAGCTGAATTGTTGTCGCCAGTTTGGTTGCCGATAAAGCTTTCCTGGGCTAATGCTTTAGAGTTTACTGCTCCCCCTAAAACCAAGGCGGCGAGCAAAAACGTCAAAAACAAATTCTTTCTTTTCATAAAGTTTAAATTCTTTGTTGTTTTGTTAGTATTATTATTTGTTNNTTTAATATAAAGGGTAAAACCAAGCAAAAAAAATTGACTATCCCACTGTCCCACCTGTTCCTCCCCTTGTGACAGTGGGACGCTTGCTACATGATTTTTGACGCGGGACACGGATTTGGGAGGAAACTGAGAGGAATCACAGTGTTACCTCAGAGTTACCTCGGAGTTACCTTAGAGTACCTATAGGCTTGGTATAGCGTTGCTATAGGCTTGC
>LXOW01163033.1_pt1 | contig 14904 bp, 12 predicted proteins | sample 1368591 | NCBI WGS metagenome assembly LXOW01 (sample SAMN04884650, study PRJNA319009) | bovine gut metagenome | isolation source: Cow rumen | host: Bos taurus | place: Italy: Legnaro (PD) | collected 2014-07-09 | reverse complement strand
GTGATGTTGTCCTTCGCGGCGACGGCCTTGATGGAGCCCGGATCGGGGATATTGTTGATGACGGTGCCTGGCGCCGAAGGGTCCATCGTGTTGAGCAGGCGCACCGGAACCCCCGCGAACTTGGCGGGCTGGATACAGGTGGGATGCAGGATCTTCGCTCCGAAGTAGCCGAGTTCCGCCGCCTCTTCAAAATGCAGGTGCCGTACGGGACGGGTTCCGGGAACGACGCGAGGGTCGTTGTTGTGCATCCCGTCGATGTCTGTCCAAATCTGGATCTCGTCGGCGGCTGCGGCCGCTCCCAGCAGCGAGGCGGTATAATCCGAGCCGCCGCGCTTGAGGTTGTCCACCTCTCCCTGCGCATCGCGGCAGATAAATCCCTGGGTGATATAGACATCCGCACCGGGATGGGCGGCGAGCGCCGCCAGGAAATTCTCTTTGATGTAATGGGAATCGGGCTCTCCCTGCTCGTCCTTCTTCATAAAGTCGAGCGCGGGAAGCAGCACGGATTTCACCCCCTGTTCCTGCAGGTAGGCGTTCACCATCCAGGTGGACAGCATCTCGCCGCGGGCGACAAGTTCTTTCTCCGAGGCTTCGGTGAAAACTTCCTTCCCCAGCGCCTCGATAAACGAGAAGACGGAACGCACGTAGGCGCGGGCCGCATCGGCGCTTTCCGCGGTGGCGTAGAGTTCCGCGATATGTCCCTGGTATTTCTGTTCGAGTTTCCGGGCCGTGTCCGTCGCACTTTCCCGATTGCCCTTTTTCAGATAGGAAGCGATTTCAAGAAGGGTGTTCGTCGTACCCGACATCGCCGAAAGAACCACTACATTTCCCTTTTCCCGGGTGATGAGGCCGGCCACATCCTTCATCCGACTGGCGGAGCCTACGGAGGTGCCGCCGAATTTCATTACTTTCATGGCTGCAAAGATAAAAAATTATCCTTATCTTTGGACTATGGAAATTATTCTGTTGTCCGGGGGGTCGGGCAAGCGTCTGTGGCCCCTCTCCAATAACGAACGCTCCAAGCAGTTCCTGCCGCTGCTGGACCGCCCCGACGGAGGCAAGGAATCGATGGTCCAGCGCGTCGTACGCCAGATCCGCGAGGCCGGCCTGGGCGCCGACATCACCCTGGCGACCAATGCCGCGCAGGAAAAAATTATCCGCGAACAACTCGGCGGCGATATTCCGATGGTGCTCGAACCCGAACGGCGCGACACCTTTCCGGCGATTGCGCTCGCCTGCGCCTACCTTTCGCTGGCGAAGGGCTGCAGTGACGATGAAACCGTCATCGTAATGCCCTGCGACCCGTACACCGAGGCCGGCTACTTCACCACGCTCGGCCGTATGGCGGAAGCGGTGGAGCGGAAGGCGGGACGGCTGGTCTTGATGGGCATCAAGCCCACCTACCCTTCCTCGAAATACGGATATATCGTCCCGGAGAAAGGCGACGGCCCCGTTTACAGCGTCAAGCGCTTTACGGAGAAGCCGACCGTGGAAAGGGCGGTGGAACTGCTCGACGACGGGGCGTTCTGGAACGGCGGCGTCTTCGGCTTCAGACTCGGTTACCTGATGGACCTCGTACGGAAATACGTTCCTGAACGGGAGTTTTCCGGCGTACTGGCCCGTTACGGCGATTTCCCGAAAATCAGTTTCGACTACGAGGTGGCGGAAAAAGAGGACTCCGTGGCGGTCGTCCCCTTCGACGGGGAATGGAAAGACCTCGGCACCTGGAACACCCTGACGGACGAATTGTCCGCGGCGGTCACCGGGAAGGGCGTCCTCGGCGAAGACAACGACAACGTAAAGATTATCAATGAACTGGATATCCCCGTCTTTGCGGACGGCCTGAAAGACATCATCATCGCCGTCTCCGCGGACGGCATCCTCGTCTGCCACCGCAAGCAGTCGGAAAACATCAAGAAATACGTAGACAAACTTTAACGCATCATGGACCTTTTAAGCAACAAGTATTATCGGCAGGCGCTGGAATTCATCGCTTCCGGAAAACTCGCAGACCTTCCGCTCGGACGCAATGTAATTGACGGAGACAACCTCTTCGTGAATGTGATAGAAATCGACCTTAAGTCACCCGGGCAGGCTCCCCTGGAGGCGCACGACGCCTACATCGACATCCAGGTGCCCATCAGCGGCCCCGAGTGTTACGGCGTTACGCTCCGCAAGGATTGCGGCCCCGTTTCGAAGCCTTACAATCCCGAAAAGGACGTGATGTTCTTCGAGGGAGTGGCGAGCGACTTTGTCACGGCACAGCCCGGCGGGCTGATCGTCTTCACCCCGGATATGGCACACGCCCCCGGTATCGGCGAGGGGAAACTGCGCAAGGCGATTTTCAAAGTCAAAATCTGCGCTGAATGAAAGCCCTGCTGACCGCCCTGATCTGGCTGATGATTCCGCTGACCGGCACTCCCGTCACCTGGGAGGCCGCCGTCGGAGCGCCCCAGGACGGGATATGCGAACTGGTCTTTACCGGGACGGAAGCCCCGGGCTGGCACAGTTACGGCACCCGGGATGAATTTTCAGCCACTACGCTGACGCTCACCCGCCTGACGGACTGCGAGGCGGAAGGCGGACTTTATGACCTCTCCGCCGCACCGCTGAAACTCGCCGTCAAACTCCGCATTACCGGGCCATCTCCCAGAGCCGAGGGCTACCTGACCTGGAGGGCCTGCCAAAACAATGGCAGTTGCACCAGCCCGGAAGACTGGAGTTTCAGCGTCAGCCTGCCCGCTGCGGTCCAGGAGGCTTCCCCTCCGGCCAACAAGGGCTCCGGAGGCCTTTGGGGACTGATTTTGGAAGCCATTCTCTGGGGACTGGCGATGTTGCTGACCCCCTGTGTCTTCCCGATGGTCCCGATGACGGTCTCCTTTTTTCTCAAAAGCGCGGACTCCCCTGCCCGGGGACGTTTCCGCGCTTTTATGTACGGCCTGTTCATCGTCCTTCTGTACACCCTTCCGATCTGTATCATCATCGGGATGACCCGTCTGCTGGGCGGAGACGCCGTCACGGCGGATATCTTCAACTGGCTCTCGACGCACTGGCTGCCGAACCTGGTGTTCTTCGTGGTCTTCATGCTGTTTGCCGCCTCTTTCTTCGGCGCATTCGAGATTACCCTGCCCTCGTCGCTCGTCAATAAAAGCGACAGGCAATCGGAAAAGGGCGGGCTCGGCGGCGTATTTTTTATGGCGCTGACGCTGGTGCTGGTGTCTTTTTCCTGCACCGGTCCCATCGTCGGAACCGTCCTTATCCGCTCCACCAGCGGAGAGTTCTGGGCGCCGATGGTGACGATGCTGGCGTTTTCCCTGGCCTTCGCACTGCCCTTCACGCTGCTGGCGCTCTTCCCCTCGCTGACCAAGAAACTCAAAAGCGGTTCCTGGCTGGGCAGCGTCAAGATCGTGCTGGGCTTCGTCGAACTCGCGCTGGGGCTGAAATTCCTCAGCGTGGCGGACCAGACCTACCATTGGGGCATCCTCGACCGGGAAGTGTACCTGGCCATCTGGATTGTCGTCTTTTCCCTGCTGGGACTGTATCTGCTCGGCAAATTGCGTTTCCCCCACGATGACCTGCCGGAGAAGCCGCTGTCCGTCCTTCGCCTTGCGTTGAGCATCGCCGTCTTCTCCTTTGTCGTGTATATGGTTCCCGGAATGTGGGGCGCCCCGCTCAAGGCCCTTTCCGGCTATCTGCCTCCCATCCAGACGCAGGATTTCGTGATGGGTGCCGGGAACGCCCGGCAGGACCGCGCTGACGAAGCCGTGCGGACGGTAGCCCTGCCTTACGGACTGATGGCCTACACCCGGATCGAAGATGCGCTGGAACGCGCTGCGAGCGAGGGAAAACCGGTATTCGTGGATATCACGGGCCACGGCTGCGTGAACTGCAGGGAAATGGAGCAGCGGGTCTGGAGCGCGGAGAAAGTCCTTCCCCTGCTGCGGGACCGCTATATCCTGGTAGCGCTGTACACCGACGACAAAACCCTTCTTCCGGAGGAGGAGCGCATTACGCTGCCCGGCGGGAAGGTGCTCAAGGATGTCGGGCGGGTGAATGCCTATATCGCACGGGAACGCTTCGGCGTGAACGCACAGCCGTCCTATGTCCTGCTCGGTGCGGACGGAAGGCAACTGATGCCCGTCAGGGGGTACAACCTGGACATTGACGCTTTTTCCGATTTTTTACAACAAGGATTGCATAATTTTTAACCTATGGCTATTGCAGATTTTTTCAGGATGAGCCTCCCGTCGGAGAAGAAAGTACCGGCGGAAAAGGTGGACAAGACGTATAAGCGGATGCGCTTGCAGGCGTTTATCGCCGCGACCTTCGGCTATGCGCTGTACTATGTCTGCCGGTTGTCGATGGGGGTGATGAAACAGCCCATCATCGACGCGGGACTGCTCAACGCCACGCAGTTGGGTATCATCGGCGCCTGTCTCTACTGGGCGTATGCGGCCGGTAAGTTCGTAAACGGCTTCCTGGCGGACAGTTCCAACATCAAGCGGTTCATGGCCGCGGGACTCGTGGTTTCCGTTGCGATGAACTTCATCATGGGACTGCTGGGCGTAAGCGCAATGAACGGCAGCATCGCCAATCCGGCGCTGTTCGTCTGCTTTGCGGTCTGCTGGGCGATCAACGGCTGGTCACAGTCGATGGGCGCGCCGCCCGCAATCATTTCCCTGTCGCGCTGGTTCCCGCTGAAGGTCCGCGGCACCTATTACGGATTTTTCAGTTCTTCCCACAATATCGGCGAGGGACTATCCTTCGTGACCGTGGGTGCGATCGTCGCCGCATTCGGCTGGCGCTGGGGCTTCTTCGGCGCTGCCCTGGCGGGTGCCATCGGCATCGTGCTGATTCTCTTTTTCCTGCACGACGGACCGGAAAGCAGCGGCCTCCCTCCCATCGAGGTCTATTCCGGCGAAATGTCCGCCGAGGAGTATGACGCGAAGCACGCGGAATTGCTCAAACAGGCCGGCGATGCACGTGCGGCGCAGAGGGCGGAAACGAAAAGCCTGCAGAGGGCGGTCATCACGAACCCCGGCGTATGGATCCTGGCACTGGCCAGCGCCTTTATGTATATGAGCCGCTATGCCATCAATGAATGGGGCGTGATTTTCCTGCAGGAAGCCAAAGGGTACAATCTGGGCGAGGCGGCCGGCATCATCGGCATCAACCCCATTTTCGGCATCATCGGTACGGTGGTGTCCGGTTGGCTGTCCGACGTGGTCTTCAAGGGAGACCGGAAATATCCGGCTTTCGTGGCCGGCATCCTGGAGGCGATTGCCCTCGCACTGTTCCTCTACGGCGGACCGGAACGCTGGGTGAACATCCTGGCGATGGTGCTCTTCGGCGTAGCGATCGGCGTGCTGATCAGTTTCCTCGGCGGCCTGATGGCCGTGGACCTGGTGCCCCGCAAGGCAACCGGAGCGGCGCTGGGCATCGTCGGTATGGCGTCCTATGCGGCCGCGGGTCTGCAGAATGTCATCACTGGCCTGCTGCTGGACAAGCACGTCACGGCCAGCGGTGCGCACGATTTCACTTACGTGAGCATTTTCTGGCTGGGTGCGGCGATCGTTTCCTTCATGCTCCCCGTCCTCAACTGGCGCAGGAAGCAGCAGGTCATCTAGAATTTCAGCGCAGTGACAATCGGATAGTGGTCCGAGATATACGGAATGCTGTCGTAAGGCGCTGAAAGCACCTCAAAAGAATCCGCTTCGGAGAAGCCGCGGAAGTAGATGTAATCAATGATCTTCCCGCGGCTTTTTCCGTACCCGTTGAAGGACGGCGTGTCCGTGGTCTGCGGCGCGACGCTGCGGGCGCTCAACATACGGGCGTCGATGTCCAGGAGGCAACTGTCGCCGGGCTCCACGTTGAAGTCCCCCACGATCAGCAGCGGGATGTCCGCATCCAGTGCGGCGGTCTTGTCCATCACCATCGCCAGGCCGTTGATGCGGGCCTGCACGCCACGGTGGTCCAGATGGGTATTCACGAACCAGAAACGGTTCCCGCTCCGCTTGTCACGCAGCAGGGCCCAGGTGGCGGTACGGGGATATTTGGCGTCCCAGCCCCGAGAAGGGACTTCCGGCGTCTCAGAAAGCCACCAGGTTCCCCCGTCGAGCAGTTCCAGACGGTCCTGCTTGTAGAAGACGGACATCCGCTCGCCCTGGTCTTGCCCGTCGTCACGCCCCACGCCGAAACCCTTGTATTCCGGGCACTCCGTCAGGATATAGTTTTCCTGTCCGAGGGAGGCTTCCTGAATGCCGAAAACGTCCGGAGAAGCCGCGCGGAGCATAGCCGGAGTGGCTTCCTTCCGCAAGTCCCAGGCATTCTCGCCGTCCTCCGCCATTTCCGTACGGATATTGTAGGACATGACCTTCAGTTCCCCGGAAGGCCGGGCGCAGGCCGCCGCCAGCAGCGCAAGCGCCAACAAAGCCGCCTTTCTCATCGGATGCCGTATTTGGCAAGGATCTTCAGGAGAGGCTTACGGACAGAATCGGCCCAAAGCCAGTATCCCCAATCGCCGGGATGGGTGCCGTCCACCGTCGTTTCGTGCAGGTCGGACGTGGCGTTGGAAGGGATGAAATAGACATCCTTATATTTCTTGACGGCCTGTGCCATCAATTTCGCGGCCATCATCTCCTTGTCGGCCTCCGCCTTGTCGACTTTCTGGTTGAAATTGCGTCTTTCACGCCAGATGGTCTGCATAAAGATCAGGGGGACGCCGGGCTTGCCGGCCTGGATGGTCTCAATGAACTTGAACAGGTTTTCCTCCACGGATTTGTCGGTGCCGTTGGAGAAGGAATCGAACACGAACGCCTCCACGTCGGCGTCTTTCAGGGCATTGGCAAACTGCGGCTGCATCCTGCAGTCCCCGCTCACGCCCAGGCTGCAGAATTGCAGGCCGGTCATCCGGGTCAGGTAGCCGGGAACAGTCTGTCCCGCCCTGCCGGTGCTTGCTCCGTGCATGAACGAGGAACCGTGCAGGCAGATACGGTGGCGGAAAGGAACATCCCCTTTCTCGATGCGCGAACCGTTCCGCACGCCGATGCCGACGGAGGTCAGTTTGCTGTACGTGGGCAGATACAGGATGCATTCCTTCATACTGTCGTCCATATCCGTCACGACATTACGGACCTTCCCGTTTTCCTCATCCAAGGGATTATATGAGCCGACACCGGCCCACAGCCATTTCCCGTCTTTCTTGATATACATATCGAAGCCCCGCACCGCAAAGCCGGAAGCATTGGACTTGCTGATTTCCTGAAAGACGGCCTTGACCGCGACATCCGGGGAATCCGTACGGAAAGACACGATGATGCCGGAAGACATCTCCAACAGATGAATGTCCTTCGGGTCCCAGCCACCGTAGCGGGTAAAGTCCATCCGCTGATAGGGATTAGGGGTGTTCGGGAACACCTTTCCGACGATCGTAAGGTCGGAAGCCTCGGTAAAATAGAAAGATTCGTTCTGGGCAAGGGCGGAAACGGCCAGGAGCGCCGCGGCGGCCAGACAGAGGAATCGTTTCAGGGTCAGTTTCATAAGATTTATCGGTTAAAAGTTTATTTCGGAGCCATTTTGTAAAGGAACGCCGTGATGATGGCGAAAATCACATTGGGCAGCCAAAGGGCGATGGCCGGCGGGAGCGTGCCCGTAAAGACGAACATCTGGCTGAACTTCAGGAACAGGATGTAGGAAAAACTCAAGGCGATTCCCACGGCGATGTTCACGCCGATGCCCCCGCGCTTCTTGCGGGACGAAAGCGACACGCCCATAATGGTCAGGATAAACGCCGAGAAAGGCAGCGCGTACCGCGTGTGCTTTTCAATCTGGGCGAACATCACGTTCTCGTCACCGCGCATCTTCTGCGTTTCTATCAGTTCGTTCAGACGGTGGTAAGACAGCGTCTCCACGGTTTTTTCGTTGTAGAAGAAATCGTCCAGCGTCAGCGCGATCACCGTATCCTTGGCCGCTCCGCTGTAAATCCGGTCGCCCAGACCCGGACGGTATTCCCGGACAAAGTATTTCTTCATATGCCACAGGCGGGCGGTGGTGTCCCAGACGGCGCTCTCCGCGGTCAGTTTCCTGACGATGCGGTTCCCCTCGATTTCCTCGAGCGTCATATTGTACGCCGTATTGTTCCAGGCGCTGAAGGAACTCACATACACGAACTGTCCCGGGGCCAATTGATAGTGAATGTCCCTCCGCTTGTAGGTATTGTGGCGTTTGATGTACTTTTGCTCGAACTTCTGGCGTTCCGCATTCGCCTGGGGAATGACGAAAAGGTTGAGTGCCAGCGACAAGGCGGCGATCAGGGCCGCCGAGATGAAATACGGCACCATCATCCGGTGGTAACTGACGCCGCCGGAAAGGATGGCGATGATTTCCGAATTCGCCGCCAGACGCGAGGTGAAGAAAATCACCGTGATGAACACGAACAGCGGCGAGAACATGTTCATGAAGTACGGAATGAAATTCAGGTAGTAGTCAAAGACCACGGCCTTGAGCGGCGCCTCGTTGGAAACGAAATAATCGATTTTCTCCGAGATGTCGAAAATGATGACGATGCCGATGATCAGCAGCAGGGCGATGAAGAAGCTGAAAATGAACTTCTTCATGATATAGCGGTCGAGGATTTTCAGACGCAGACTCATAACCTTGCCGTGACGCGTTTTACGGTTTCTTCCTTCCAGGCGGCGAAGTCTCCCGCCACGATATGCGCCCGGGCTTCCCGCACCAGATCCAGGTAGAAGGCCAGGTTATGCTCCGTGGCGATCATCGCAGCGAACATTTCTCCGGCGATGAACAGATGCCGCAGGTACGCCTTGCTGTAGGTCCTGTCCACGAGGGAACTGCCGGAAGGGTCGAGCGGCGAAAAATCCCGCTCCCACTTGGCGTTGCGCATATTCATGATGCCGTTCCAGGTGAACAGCATCCCGTTCCGGGCATTGCGCGTAGGCATGACGCAATCGAACATATCCACGCCGCGGGCGATGCCTTCGAGCAGGTTCGCGGGGGTCCCGACCCCCATCAGGTAGCGCGCGCGGTCCGCAGGCAGCACCGGCTCCAACTCCTCCAGCACGCGGTACATTTCTTCCGTCGGCTCCCCTACCGCCAGTCCGCCGATGGCGATGCCGACCTGAGAAAATTGCGCTGCGTGCCGTGCCGCCTCGACGCGGAGTTCGGTATAGGTGCATCCCTGCACGATCGGGAAAAAGGTCTGCGCATAGCCGTAAAGCGGCTCCGTCTGCGCAAAGCGCTCCGCAAAGCGCTCCAGCCAGCCCTTCGTCAGGTCCAGGCTTTTGCGGGCATAGGCGCGGGAGGCGTCGCCGGGGCAGCATTCATCCAGCGCCATGCAGATGTCCGCGCCGATGATGCGCTGCGTATCGACATTGTTCTCCGGGGTAAAAAGATGCTTGGAACCGTCGATATGGGAACTGAAACGGCAGCCTTCGGCGGTCAGTTTGCGGATCGGCGCAAGCGAAAAAATCTGGAATCCGCCGCTGTCGGTGAGGATGGGACGGTCCCAGCTCTCGAAGCGGTGCAGGCCGCCGGCCTCGCGCAGGATTTCCAGCCCGGGCCGCAGATACAGGTGATAGGTATTGCCGAGGATGATTTGCGCGCCGATGTCTTCCCGCAGGTCGCGGTGATAGACCCCCTTCACGCTGCCGACGGTGCCGACGGGCATGAAAATAGGCGTCTGTATCGTGCCGTGGTCCGTTTCCAATACCCCGGCCCGCGCCGCGGAATGCGGGTCTTTGGCGAGCAACGAAAAATTCATCCTTCAAAGATAGTGAAATCCTCCGAATTATGCTACCTTTGTAAAGATAACCGATAACGAAGCTATTGCCATGAACAAATCGAACATCAGCCTCCGTCTGACCGTAATGAATTTCCTGGAGTTCGCCGCCTGGGGCGCCTACCTGACTTCGATGGGAAGTTTCCTGCACAGGAACGGAATGGGGCCGCAGATCTGGCTCTTTTTCGCCACCCAGGGGTTCGTCTCCATCTTCATGCCCGCCCTGATGGGTATCATCGCGGACAAATGGATTCCGGCCCAGAAAGTCCTGTCGCTCTGCCAGGGAATCGCGGGAATTGCGATGTGTGCGGCCGGCGGCTATGCGATGCAGGCCGGGGGCGCCGTCCAGTTCGCTCCGTTCTATGCACTCTATACGCTCAGTGTGGCCTTCTATATGCCTACGATCGCCCTCTCCTACTCCGTCGCCTACAATGCGCTGGAGAAGGCCGGGAAAGATCCCGTCAAGGCCTTCCCGCCCATCCGCGTCTTCGGCACCGTCGGCTTCATCGCGACGATGCTGCTGGTCAACTTCGTACGGGGCGGCGACGGAGTGCAGTTCCAGCACACTTACAACCAGTTCTTCGTTTCCGGCCTTATCAGCCTGCTGCTCGCGGCTTACGCCCTGACGCTGCCTGACTGCCCCTGCAAGCCCAAGAACGAGGGAACGCAGTCCTTCGCCGAAGCGACCGGGCTGAGCGCCTTCCGCCTGTTCAAGGACAGGCAGTTCGCGATTTTCTTCATTTTCTCGATGCTGCTCGGCGCCTCCCTGCAGGTGACCAACGGCTACGCCAACACCTTCATCACCTCCTTCAAGGATAATCCCGCCTATATGAACGCCTGGGGCGCCCACAACGCCAACGCGCTGATTTCCCTGAGCCAGGTTTCCGAAACCCTCTGCATCCTGCTGATTCCCTTCTTCATGAAGAAGTTCGGCATCAAGAAAGTGATGCTGATCGCGATGTTCGCCTGGGTGTTCCGCTTCGGCTTCTTCGGCGCCGGCAACCCCGGCGGAGGCGTGTGGATGTTCGTTTTGAGTTGCCTGGTGTATGGCGTCGCCTTCGACTTCTTCAACATCTCCGGCTCGCTGTTCGTCAACGAAAATACCGACAAAGGCATCCGCTCATCGGCACAGGGTCTCTTCATGCTGATGACGAACGGGCTCGGCGCCGCCATCGGCACCTGGGCGGCCGGCAAAGTCGTCAACCACTTCGTATACCAAGCGGCGGAGCCCTCCTGGAGCACCGCCTGGTACATTTTCGCAGCCTATTCGCTGCTCGTGGGAATTCTCTTCGCGATTCTTTTCAAAGACCCGCAGAAAGCGTAATTATCTGCGGCGGGAACGGCGGCGGCGCGCCTTGCGCTGCGATGCCACCAGCGCGACGATGATGACAATCGCCGTCAGGGAGATGATGATGACGGTGGAGTCGGAAGCGTTGTCCCCCTTCACGCGGGACCACATCGCCAGCAGTTTGTCGGTATCGGTCCCCCAGTCGTGCTCCAGTGCACAACGCTCGATGACGGCGCGGTCCGGATAAAGCACGGGATTCACGCGGACACTGTCCATTCCGGGGAAGAAATAACTGAGGTCGACGGGGTCGCATTCTTCGTCAATCTGGGATTCAAGCACCTCCACGGCACCATTGGCGGACACGTAGCCCGTTTCCTCCATATTGCGGATGGCGATGTCGGGACGGCACATAAAGTCGATGAACCAGGTCGCCGCCTTGGTATTGCAGGCATATTTGGGAATCACCCAGCCGTCGAACCAGACCGTACTTCCCTCTTCCGGGACCAGGTAATCCAGGTTGACGCCCACTTCTGCCGCCTCTTCAATGGCCCAGACGGCATCGCCGCTCCAGTTCAGGGAGACGACACCGCGGTTCTTGGTCATCTGGTCCTTGCCGAAATCGGCCTCCCAGCCCAGCACGCCCTCCTTCACCTCACGGAGATAATTCTCCACGTCGGCGATGGAAGCATCCGAAGAATCGTGCATCAGGTCCGCCAGCGTGACGCTCCCCTCCTGCAATTCCTTCTGCCGGAGGTAAATCAGCACGGGGCCGTACACGTCGCGCGGCGCATCCTTGATGAGGATGCGTCCGGAGAACTTGGGATTGCGGATGACGTCCCAGGTGGAAGCCTCTTCCAGCGTCACTTCGTCGGTATTGTAGATGATACCGGTCGTTCCCCACATATACGCCACCGAATAGTCGTTGGCATCGATTTCCGGATTGATTTCCTTGAACACGCCGCTGATGTAGGGAGACTTGTTCAGGGAAATATAGTTCACCGAATCCGGGATGGCGGCGAAGTCCAGAGGCTGCAGCAAGCCGGAATTCAGCATACGCTCGATGATATAGTCGGAAGGACAGACCACGTCGTAATCCTCGTGCCCTTTCTCGATCTTGGAGAGCATCGTTTCATTGACGTCAAAGGTCTGGTACACCACGTGGATTTCCTCTCCGGTCTGCTGCTGATACCACGCTTCAAATTCAGGAATCACCGATTCGTCGATGTAGTCGGACCAGTTGTACACCTTGAGGATCTGGGCGCGGTCACTGCTGCACGCTACCGATGCGGCGGCGACGACCGCCAAGAGGAAGGACTTGATTTTCATGCTTTTTCGTTATGCTTGGATTGTCGTATATTAATAAAAAGGAGCACCGCGAGGACCACCAGGAAAAGGAGGGTCATCAGGGGCTTGAGTTCCGGGGTGAGACCGCCCTTGCGGGCATCGGTATAGATGTAGGTCGAAAGGGTATCCAGACCGATGGTGCCGCGGGTGAAGAACGTGACGGCGAAATCATCCAGGCTCATCGTGAACGAGAGGATGAATCCGGAAATCATCCCCGGACGCAAGGCCGGAACAAGCACTTTCCGGAGCGCCTGCGCAGGGGTCGCCCCCAGATCCAGCGCCGCCTCATAGACATTCGGATTCATCTGGCTCAACTTGGGCAGCACGTTCAGCACCACATAGGGCGTACAGAAAGTGATGTGCGCCAGGATGACGGTCAGATAGCCCTGGGAAATGTGCAGGAACACGAACAGGAGGAAAAGCGACACACCGGTGATGATATCCGGATTGATCATCGGGATATTGTTCAGGAAGGTCAGGGTCCTCCGCGTCTTCCCCTTCATATTGTATATGCCGATGGCCGCCAGCGTTCCGAGCATCGTCGCGACCGCCGAAGCCACCAGCGCGATGAGCAGCGTATTCTTTACCGCCGACAGAAGTCCCGAGGAATTCTGCATCGAACCGGTGAACAGGTTCTGGTAGAGTTGCACCGAAAAACCGGTCCAGTTGCCCAGGCTCTTCGCCTCCGTGAAGGAGAAGATGGCGATGAATACGATCGGCGCATAAAGCACGACCAGCAGCAGCCAGATATAGGCCCGTGCCAGGACAGTCTTAACTTTCATCGCGTTCCTCCTTTTGCAGCACCGTGGTAATCGCGATGATGACGAGCATCACCAGCGACAGCGCGGCACCGTAGTTCCACATCGAATTGTTGATGTTCTCCTGAATGATGGTTCCGAAAAGTTTGATCTTGTTGTTGGTCAGGAATTCGGAAATCGCAAAGGTGGAGACCGTCGGCATGAACACCATCATCACCCCGCTCCAGACACCGGGCATGGAGAGGGGCAGCGTCACCTTGAGGAAGACCTCCCGGGGCGTGGCGCCCAGATCCTGCGCCGCCTCCGCATAGGATTTATCCATCTTGTTGAGTTGGTTAAAGATGGGGTAAATCATAAACGGCAGATAGTCGTAGCACATACCGAAGAGCAGCGTGCCCTTGCCGAGCTGCACGCCCGCCATATTGAAGAGTTCCGCCGTGGCAAGCGTACGCATCAGGGCGTTGATCCACATCGGCAGGATGAAGAGCACCACCGTCACCGCACTGCGGTTCAGGCGCTTGTCCGCCAGGATGTACGCCGCGGGATAACCGATGAGGATACACAGGGCGGTATTCTCGATGGCCACCTCGATGGAAAGGGCAAAGGTGCTGAGCGAATCCCGGTCCGTGAAAAACTTGCCCAGGTTGGCGAGCGTAAAATGGCCGGAACCGTCCTGCAACGCATACATGATGATCAGCAGGAGCGGCAGTACTACGAAGAGTACCAGAAAGATGAAATAAGGCAATGCCCAGCCGGAACGCTTATTCATCGCCGGAAACCCGTTTGGAGAGCTTGATGTCCTCCGGCAGCATCTTGATGCCCACGAAGTCTCCCTTGTCCCAGATATCGTTGGTATCCACCCAGATATGGTCTCCGTCCCCGGTCTTGACGGTCAGGTGGTAGTGGTCCCCCTTATAGAGGATGGCCACGATATTCCCGGTCAGGTCAGCACCCTCCTCGTGGTCGAGCAGGTCGACCTTCTCGAAGCGCACCGTCGCTGTGACGGCCTCGTCCACGGCAAAACCTTCCGTATTGCATTCGAACTCCGTGTCCAGGAACATCACCCGGCCCTCCCCCGTCACTCGGGCGGGGAAAGCATTGAAACGGCGCTCCTTTTTCATCACCTGGATGTCGTCCGGGTCGATGTAGAGCATCACTTCGCTGCCGACGGGATAAGGATCGTAATCCTGAATCATCAACTCATAACCGGTGTCGGTATCCACCCACATCTCATAATGGACCCCCTTGAAGATACAGGAAGTCACCTTGGCGGTGAACTGGCACTTGGCAGGGTCGGTCGTGAAATAGATGTCCTCGGGACGCACCACGACATCGACGGAGACATTCTCGCCGAAGCCCTCGTCCACGCAGTCGAATTCGTGCTTGATGAACGCCACGCGACGGTCGCGGAACATCTTGCCGTTGAGGATGTTGCTGTCTCCGATGAAATCCGCCACAAAGGCGTTCACCGGCTCGTTGTAGATATCGATCGGCGTACCGATCTGCTGGATGCGGCCTTCGTTCATCACGACGATGGTGTCGCTGAGCGTCAGCGCCTCTTCCTGGTCGTGCGTCACATAGATGAAGGTAATGCCGAGTTTCTTGTGCATTTCCTTCAACTCGATCTGCATATCCTTGCGCATCTTGAGGTCCAGGGCGCCCAGAGGCTCGTCCAGGAGCAGCACGCGGGGCTGGTTGATCAGGGCGCGGGCGATCGC
>LXOW01106586.1_pt1 | contig 14904 bp, 12 predicted proteins | sample 1368591 | NCBI WGS metagenome assembly LXOW01 (sample SAMN04884650, study PRJNA319009) | bovine gut metagenome | isolation source: Cow rumen | host: Bos taurus | place: Italy: Legnaro (PD) | collected 2014-07-09 | reverse complement strand
TCCGGCAGGCCATCGAGCTGCACCGCAGGAAGGAGGCGAAGGACCTCTATTCGACGTAGCCGAACAGGCCCCGGACGGAGGCTTCGCCGGAGCGGACGAGGGCTTGGGTGCCGTCGGGACGGCGGACCAGGAGCCCCAGGGCGTCGTCCACGTCGAGGGCATAGGCGGGGGAGGCGGAGCCGTTCTTGAGGAGCTGCACGTCCCTGCGGAGGGTCAGGCAGTGCTGACGATAGGCGGAGAGGTAGGGGGCGGTGTCGCCGGAGAGAAGGGCCGTGTAGAGGGCGTCCAGGGCCTCGATCATGGCGGCGGCCAGGGGGGCGAGGTCGAAGGGGCGGCCCAGCTCCGTCTTGAGGGAGCCGGCGAGATCGCGCAGCTCCTCGGGGAAGTCCTCCCGATCGTAGTTCACGTTGAGGCCCACGCCCACGATGACGCAGGAAAGGCGGCCTTGGGAAAAGACGCTCTCCGTCAGGATGCCGCAGAGCTTTTTGCCGTTGAGGATCAGGTCGTTGACCCACTTGATGCCGACCTCCGCGCCGGTCACCCGTCGGACGGCCCGGACCATGGCCTCCGCCGTGAAGCCCGTGAGGGGCAGCAGCTGTTCAGGGTCCAGCTCGGGCCGCAGCAGGGCGGAGAGATAGACCCCCTTCCCGGCGGCGGAGGTGAAGCTGCGACCGAGGCGGCCCTTGCCCTTCGTTTGGGCCCCGGCGATCAGCACGGTCCCCTCCGGGGCCCCCTCCTCGGCCATGGCCTTGAGGAGGTCGTTGGTGGAGGCCACGCTGTCCCGGTACAGGATACGGCTGCCGATGCGGTCTACGGGGCCCAGACGGGCTAAGATCTCTCGTTCCATAGAGGTTCCTTTCATAGAAAACGGGCGGAGCAAGCTCCGCCCCTACGGTTTAATTAGCAACACAAGCGCGTTGTAGACGCGCGCGCTCGACCAACGAAGGAAGAACGGGCGGCTCCAAATATGTCAAATCCAGCGACATGTGCGGTGGATTTGACCCATTGCAGGTCCCGCCGCCCGGTACGCCGCAGGCGTATAGGCGGNNGCGAAGCGAAGGCGGAGCGCCCCGCCGCAGCGGCCTCATTTTGGTGAAACCGCAGGTTTCAGCAAAATGAAGTTTACTTGCTGGGGACCTTCCCGCTGACCTTCACCAGGTCCGACCGGATATAGCCCTTGGTCTTGCCGGAGGCGGCGTAGTACCAGGTGTTGCCGTCCTTGCCCTTGGTCTTGTAGTAGACCGTCACCGAGGCGCCCTTCTCCAGCTCCTTCAGGCACTTGGCGCTGGGATCGGCGCTCTGGCGCAGGGCGGCCTTGGTCTGGGCTCTGATGGTGCCCGAGAAGGACTTGTCGCTGCTGCTGGTCTTCGGGGTGGCGGTGGCCTTGGGGGGATTGCCCTGGGACACGTAGTCCGACTTCACGTAGCCATACTTGCCGTTGGCCTTCAGGAACCACCAGCCGTTCTGGAGCTCGTAGAGGGTGACGGCGGTGTTCTGCTTCAGCTTGGAGCCCGTGGTCTTGTAGGAGGTGCCGGGGCCCTTGCGCATGTTCACGTCGTTCTTTTTGATGTAGCCGTTCTTGGCGTTCTTCTTCTGGGCGGAGGTGGGGGTGGTGTAGACCACGGTGGTGGCCGCGGGGGTAGGCGAGGCCCCGGCGACAGGGGTGGCGGCGGGATCGCTGCCCTCGGTACCCGTGCCGGTGCTGCCGGAGGAAGCGAACCGGTAGGTGCCCCGCTGCTCCATCAGGGGGGACACGGCCTCGCCGGTGCTCGATAGGGGCGTCGCCGTGACTTTGAAGCCCACCTCGCTGGCGTCAGCGCCCACGCCGGGCAGCACCACCTTCACGTAGCGGCGCATGCCGGGGGCCACGATGGCCTCCCCGGTGCCGCTGAGGGCGCTGCCGTTGACGGCCACGTCGGACCAGGTGAAGCTCAAAAACCGCTCGGTCTTGTTCTCGAGATAGCAGTTCACGGACAGATCCTCCCCGTCCGCGGCGGCCCCCAGGACCACCATGGCCCCGAAGGTGTTGTCGAAGAAGGTCTGCTCGTTGGTGGTCTTCTGGCGCACGGGGTACACCACGTTCCCCTGGCTCTGGCCCGTGGGGTAGAAGCGGAAGGCCCCGTCCACCGCGTCTCCCTGGCCCATGGTCACGTTGGGATCGTAGATGAGGGGGTAGAGGATCAGCTCGTCCACGGTGGACACGCCGGCGGCGCGGAGGTTCTCCGCCGAGATCAGGATCTCGCCCGCCACGCTCTGCCCGGCGGGGACGGTGGCCTCATAGTTGGCGTCCTGCATGTACCCGTTGACGGAGAGGTAGCTCAAGGACACCACGAAGGTCCTGTCCGCGGTCTTGTTGGTGGAGCTCAGCTTCAGCGTCAGCCCCGTCTGGGGGTCGAAATCGGCGGCGCTCAGGATGAAGGAGAACAGGTTGCTCTCCGGGATGGTCTCCACGCCCACCTTGCAGGTCTTGTCCCCGATGGGCGTCAGGGGGGCGGGGGAAGTTTGGCCCTTGTCCGCCGCGGCGGTGCCCTCGGGCAGGGTCAGCACGGAGGAGTTCTTCTTTTCGCAGCCCAGCGCCGTGATGAGCAGCAGCAGCGCCAGCGTCAGCGCCAGAGCCCGGGCCGTCGTCTTCGTTCCTTTCATGTCATACCTCCAAACGGCCCGGGGCGTGCCCAAGGCCTTGCGTTTCGATATTTTTACATCTACTGTATAACACAGATCGGCCGGGATGTCAAATGGGGGGCGGTCTCTCCTTTTTTCCTGCGACTGCTTCGGACAAAAAACGGGCGGATCACGATCCGCTCCTGCAACGCCGGACGAGTTACCGCAGGGACGATTCGCGAATCGCCCGCCGTGAAAGCTTTCAGTGGATGCCGGTCTCCGTGATCCGGGCAAGTATCTCCCCGTCCGCGGGGCAGAAGTCGTAGAGGGGTATCTCCTCCGGCGGGATGAACCGGATGTCCGCGTGCTCCAGGCGTTGGGGTCGGCCCTGGGCGATCTCGGCCCGGAACAGGGTCAGGTGGATGGCGATGTCGGGGTAAACGTGGTCCACCTCCATGTAGACGCTGAGGGGCCGGATGGTGCAGCCGATCTCCTCCCGGCACTCCCGGACCAGGGCCTCTTCTTTGGTCTCGCCGGGCTCCACCTTGCCTCCCACGAACTCCCAGAGGAGCCCCCGGGCCTTGTTCGCCGGGCGCTGGCAGATCATGAACTTCCCCTCTTCCGCCACCAGGGCGGCCACCACCTCCACCATCATCACAGCTTCGGGATCACGTCCCGGATCAGGGCGGCCAGGGGGTCGTCGTTGTGGGAGGGCAGGATGTGGGCACAGAGGGCCTTCACCTCGGGGATGGCGTTGTCGGGGCAGCAGGCCACGTCCGCCGCCTCCAAGAGCTCCAGGTCGTTCCAGTAGTCCCCCACGGCGAAGATGGTCCGGCCCGCGTAGACCGGGAGCTGCCGGACAGCGGCTACGCCGGTGCCCTTGTTCACGCCCTGGGGCAGCAGCTCCTGATACTTGCCGATCTTCACCACGTCCGTGGTCCCCTCCACCAGGGACAGGCGCTTGTCGTACCCTTTCTCCTGGAGGTAGTCACGCATAAGGGCCAGGGCGTCCACCTCCCGCTCGAGAAACACGGCCTTGATCCAGGTCTTGGTGAGGAGCTGGTCCATGGGGAGACGGGTGGTGGGCTGGTGGATGCGGAGGAACTCGGGGTCCGCCACGTCCAGGGGCGAGACGTAGTAGATGCCGTCGGTGGTGTAGACCTGGAGGTCCAGGGGCCAGTCCATGTCCAGGCAGTGGAGGAGCACGTCCCGGGCGGCCTCCATGTCCATGGGGATGGCGCTGATGTACCTGCGGTGCACGAAGTCGTAGACCGCGGCCCCGTTGAGGCACACGGAGGGGCCGTTGAGGGGCACGTCGGGCAGGTGCCGCCGGGCGTTCCGGGGCTCCCGGCCTGTGGCCGCGGCGAAGAGCCCGCCCCCGGCGATGAACGCCCGGATGGCGGAGCGGGTCGTTTGACGGACCTCCCCCCGGCTGTCGAACAGGGTCCCGTCAAGGTCGGTCAGAATAGCGGCCTGGTCGTAGCGCATACGGTGCACCTCTTTCGCGTTGATAGTTCAGTATAGCACATTCTCCGCCCGTTGTCACGGGCCACTTTCGTCACCCCTTCCCCTTCAGTCTCGCTGCGTGCGATTGCAAAAGCCTGCCCTGTTGGGCTGCGGCCCACCAGGGGAGCCTTTTGGTGGCGTGACCAAAAGCCTGCCCCAAAGGGGCGGAAGGGGGGCGTTGTAAATCCTCTGTTAATCCTCCTTCCTCTCCGTTGACAGCGCGCCCGCCGGGGGGCTATAGTGGGGGCGAAACTGGAGGCATATAGCTATGAAGACCTTGAAGACCCGGGACGTAGCCCTGGTGGGGCTGTTCGCGGCGCTGACGGTGATCTGCGCCTGGATATCCATACCCCTGGGGCCGGTGCCCGTGACGCTGCAGACCTTCGCCGTCTTTCTCGCCGCGGCCCTGCTGGGCCCCAAGCGGGGGACCCTGGCGGTGGGGGTGTACATCCTCCTGGGCGTGGTGGGCCTCCCCGTGTTCTCCGGGTTCAAGGGCCTGAACCCCGTGACCTTCGGCTACGTGCTGGGGTTCCTGCCCCTGGGGCTTCTGACGGCGGCGGCGGAGAAGCTGTTTCCCGGGAGGAAGCTGGCCCTGCCCCTGGGCATGGCGTTGGGGCTCCTGGTGTGCTACCTCATCGGCACCGTGTGGTTCTGGTACGTGATGCACTTCCGGGGCACGGAATACGGCTTCGGGAAGATCCTGAGCCTGTGCGTGGTGCCCTTCGTCATCCCGGACCTGTTCAAGCTGGGGCTGGCGTACTTTCTGTCCAAAAAGTTGAGGAAATACGCCTGAGCGGCCCCCCTTCTGCCCCTTCGGGGCACCTCCCCCATTTCACAAATGTGAAACAGGGGAGGCAAATTTAATAGTTCTGCAACGTTTTGGACGAATCCGTGGTGTTTAATAGGATGAGAGAAAGGAGAGTGGCTCCATGAGGAAATATATCGCGTTTTTGCTGGGAGGGCTGCTCCTCCTTTCGGCCCTGACCGGCTGCCGGGCGGCTCAAGCCGCGGCCCCGGCCCCCACGTCCGTCCCGGCCCCCACGGCGGTGACCCAGGTCATCACCGAGACCCCCGTCCCCGCGGCGGAGGCGTTGCAGACCCTTTTGGAGGAGGAAGCCGTCGAGCGGCTCCAGGGGGAGTGCGTCAGCGTCGTGGAGGAGCTGCCCTATGCCGTCGATTTAGATAACGACGGGACCATGGAGACCGTGGACCTGGCGGCCTATACGAAGGCGGACGACTGCCCCCGCTGGGCGGTGGTGCTCCTGCAGAACGGCCAGGAGAAGCGCTCAGAGACCTGGATCCCCTGCGACGGGTGGTACGACCTGTGGGTGGGCGATCTCGATAACGACGGCGGGTACGAGATCTTCTTCCACGGGGACACGGCCTCCGACGACTATATGATCTACGGCTTCCGCAACCACCTCACGCCCATCCCCTTCGCCCCCGACGAGCGGCTGTACCGCTACGGGAAGATGGAGGGCGACCAGGTGCTGAACGCCCGGGTGGAGGGCTTCGAGGAGGGCCACCTGGTGGTCACGGGGCCGGTAGACATGCTGGGCACCCACGACGGCCTCCGGCACTACGCCGTCAACGAGGCGGGCGTCATGGCCCCCCTGAGCTCCGTGTGGACCTTCGAGGAGGAGCGGACCGTTACCGTCACGAAGGCCCTGACCGCCTACGAGGCCGGGCCCCGGAAGGAGCCGGGGGCGGCCTTCCCCCTGGAAGCGGGGGAGAAACTGACCCCCCTCTGCAGCGACGGCTTCTCCCGTCTCTGGTTCAGGACCAAAGCGGGGAAGAACGGGGTGCTCCTCATGACCCCTGACGAGGAGAACATGTGGCTCATCGACGGGACGCCGGAAGCGGAGTTTTTTGAAGTGCTGTATTACGCGGGGTAAATATATAAGGAAACGTTTGGGAGAGAGACATGAAGACCTTTTTGAAAGTGCTGCTGGTGTTGGTCCTGTTGGGGGGCCTGGGCTATGGCGGCTGGTACGCCTATGAGCGGTTCTTTGGGGACGGGCCCCAGGAGGGCGCCGTCTACGTTCAGTCTGTCAGCGACATCACCGGGGTGGGCCCCGCGGGGACCCAAAGCCGGTACGCCGGGGTGGTGGAGGCGAAGAACGTGATCAGCGTGGACCCGGACAAGGATCTCACCGTGAAGGAGACCTTCGTCTCCGCCGGGGACAAGGTGCAGGAGGGCGCGCCCCTGTTCAGCTACGACGTGGAGAGCCTGCAGATCGCCTACGACCAGCTGCAGCTGGACATCCTGGGCCTGGAAAACGGGATCAAGACCGGCACCGAGAAGGCGGAGAGTTTGAAGAAGCAGCTCCAGCGGGCCGCTTCCTATAAGAAGTACGAGATCCAGATGAACATCCAGACCGAGGAGCTGGAGGTCCGCAAGAAGGAGTACGAGCTCACCGGCAAGCGCAAGCAGGCGGCGGACATGGCGGCGGCTCTCGAAAACACCGTGGTCCTGTCCCCTGTGACGGGCACGGTCCGGTCCGTGAAGTCCAACAGCAGCTCCGGCCAGGAGTACGGCTACGGCGGCGGCGACACCCAGGACACCGCCTACATCACCATCGTGGCCGGCAACGACTACTGCGTGAAGGGCACCGTCTCCGAGCAGACCATCCACACCCTGCAGGACGGCATGGACGTGCGGGTCCTGAGCCGGGTGGACGACACGATCTGGGCCGGGACCATCTACAAGGTGAACACCGAGGAGGCTAAGCAGAGCGCCAGCCGGTACTACTATTACGACGGCGGCGGCGAGCAGGCCAGCAAGTACGAGTTCTTCGTGGAACTCAGCACCAACGAGGGCTTGCTCATGGGCCAGCACGTGTACATCGAGCCCGGGGTCGGCGGCGAGGAAGGCCAGGGCCTGCGGATGCCCCTCTACTACCTGGTGGAGGAGGAGGGGGCGGCGCCCTTCGTCTACGCCGCGGACGGGGACGGCCGCATCGAGAAGCGGGTCGTGGTCCTCTCTGACCGGGACGAGGACGGCGGCGTGGTGACCATCTTAGAGGGATTGACCTATTCTGACCGCATCGCCTTCCCCGACGACACCGTGCAGGTGGGCATGGCCGTGTCCGAGACCGCCTACGTGCCCGAGGGCATGGATACGGATAGGGGCGACATGGATATGGGCGCCTGGGAAGGGGAGATGCCCGAAACGGTGGATATGCCCGCGGCGGGCGAACAGCCCGACCTGCCCGAGGGCGAAGCCGACCAGGAGGTCCCCGCGGCATGATCATCGAGCTCGAACATATCGAAAAGACCTACGGCACGGGGGCCAACCAGGTGCCCGTGCTCCATGACGTGAACATGAACGTGGAGGCGGGGGAGTATATCGCCATCATGGGCCCCTCCGGCTCCGGCAAGAGCACCCTGATGAACATATTGGGGTATCTCGACGTGCCCACGGGGGGCGTCTACCGCTTCGACGGCCAGGACAATTCGAAGGCCGGGGACGCCCGCATGGCCCGGATCCGGAACGAGAAGATCGGCTTCGTGTTCCAGAGCTTCCATCTCATGCAGCGGCGGCGGGCCTGGGAGAACGTGGCCCTGCCCCTCCTCTACGGGGACGTGAAGCGGAGCGAACGGAAGCAGCGGGCCGAGGCGGCGCTGCAGCAGGTGGGCCTGGGGGACAGGATCAGCTTCTACCCCAACCAGCTCTCCGGCGGCCAGTGCCAGCGGGTGGCCATCGCCCGGGCCATCTGCACCCGCCCGAAGCTCCTGTTGGCTGACGAGCCCACGGGGGCCCTGGATTCCAAGGCGGGCCAGCAGATCATGGACATCTTCGACGAATTGCACGACCAGGGCATGACCATCGTCATGATCACCCACGAGCACGCCGTGGCCGCCCGGGCCCGGCGGCGGCTGTACATCTACGACGGCTGGCTCAGGGAGGAGGAAGCATGAAGGCGCTGATACGGACGTTGGTGGTCCTGCTGATCTTAGGGGGCCTGGTGGCGGGGGGCGTCTACGGCTACAGCCGCTACGCCATGGCCCAGCCCGTGGCCGTCCAGAGCGCGGGGAACTGGCTCCTCGACTACGCCCCCAACCAGACGTATCTGGGCGGCAGCGTGATCTCCGGCGACAGCCTGACCATCTATCCCGACAAGGACCGGACCATTCTGGAGGTCTTCGTCACCGAGGGCCAGGCCGTGAAGGCGGGGGACCCCCTGCTGCGCTACGACACCACCAAGAATACCCTGGACCTGGACGAAAAGCTGCTGGACCGGCAGAAGCTGTACGACGAGCTCCAGGGCCTCTACAAGGACTACCGCNNCAAGCCCACCCCCACCCCCAGGGGCTATACCCCTGTGAGCGCCCCCCTGGCCGGCGGCCTTGCCGTGACCCGGCTTTCTGCGCCCATCCTGCGGGAGGTGCGGCGGATCGACCAGGGCGGGGACGGTAGCGAAGCCGATCCCTATCAGTATGAGATCCTGGGCGGCGATCCTATCCCCGGATCCCTGCTGTCCAAGCTCCAGACCAAGGCGGCCCAGCAGCCGGTGTATGCCTGGCTCAAGACCGACGTGGGGTATGTATACCTCCGGTTCGTGCGCCCCGAGAGCGAAGCGGTCCGGGTGAACTTCAGCGTGGCAGCCACGACTGAGAAGAGGGTCCCCACGGTGCAGGTGGACGGCGATACCTTGCAGTCCACCGACGGCGACGGGTCCCTGAAGGATCCCTATATCTTCAACTATACCGAGGGCCAGGAGATCACCGGTGCCTTTGTGGCCAAGTACAGCCAGCGGGCCAGCGCTTTGGGCAAGTACATCTATACGGAGCTGCGAGGAAGCAAGCTCACCGTGGCCGTGGACTTCACCTCCATGGGCACCTGCATCCTGCGGCTGAAACTGACGCCTCAGCCTACCCCCACGCCCACGGCCACCCCGACCCCCTCCCCCACGCCCACGGAAAGCCCCACCCCCGAGCCCACGGAGGTGCCGGAGGGCTGGGACGAGTATGCGGACGACATCTACATCCCCCCCGCCTACTACGGCATGTCCCGGGAGGAGCGGCTCGCTTTGGTGCGGGAGCTGGCGGAACAGATCCGGAACAAGGAGCTGACCTATAAGCAGCTGTGCCACGACATCGACATCCTCCGCAACACCGCCGAGAACGGCACGCTGGTGAGCGACGTGGACGGGGTGGTGACCACCCTGAACCCCCTCGCCAAGTCCGGCGAGACCCTGTTGGAGGTCCGGGGCGGCAGCGGCAAGGGCGTCATCTCCTGCATGCTGGGGGAGACGGAGCTGGACAAGTACCCGGTGGGCACCGAGCTGACCGGCTTTTCCTACGAGATCGGCAGCAGCGTCACCGCCGTGGTGACCTACGTGAGCCCCATGCCCGTCACCGACAGCTATTCTAACGGCAGCAACCCCAACTCCTCCGGCTACACCATGCTGCTGGAGGTCCAGGGGACCGTGGAGCTGCCCCTGTACAGCTACGTGGAGTTCACCTCCTACGAGCCCCTGTCGAAGTCCGGGGCCATCTACCTTTACGAGGCCTTCGTCCGGGAGATCGACGGCCAGGACTGCATCTTCGTGGCGAAGGACGGCGTTCTGCGGAAGGTCCAGGTCCACACGGGCCGCCGGATGATGGAGTATATCGAGCTCATCGGCAGCGACCTTAGCCGGGAGGACTACATCGCCTTCCCCTACGGCAAGAACGTGCGGGACGGCGCGCCCACGGAAATAACAGAGAATATCTGGTGAGAGGGGGTGCGGATATGTTAGAAAACCTTAGGGAAGCCTTCGACGGCATCTGGTCCCACAAGCTCCGCAGCGCCCTCACCATGCTGGGCATCATCATCGGCATCGCCTCCCTCATCGCCATCTCCTCCACCATCATGGGCACCAACGAGCAGATCAAGCAGAACCTGGTGGGGGCCGGCAACAACACCGTGGAGGTGTCCCTCTACCAGGGGGACTACGCCCTGGACCCCAGCTACCAGCAGGTGCCGGAGTACGTGACCCCTCTCGACGGGTCCATTTTGACGGAGATCACCAAGATCAAGGAAGTGGAGGACGCCAGCCTCTTCTTCCGCCGGGACGCCTACGGCATGATCTGGTACGGCAGCGAGGGATTGAACCAGGGCTCCGTCTACGGGGTGGACGATCGGTTCATGAGCGTCAACGGCTACGTGATCCGCAGCGGCCGGAACTTCCTGCCGGAGGACTTCGCCGAATTCAAGAAGGTGGCCCTCATCGACCGGACCGTGTCCGAGACCCTGTTCATGGGCAAGAGCCCCATCAACAAGACCATCGAAATATCCTCCGAGCCCTACGTGGTGGTGGGCGAGTTCACCCAGAACAGCGCCTTCACCCCCACCATCACCTCCATCCAGGACTACTTCACCTACACCGACCACTCCGGCGGCAAGGTGCTGGTGCCCGCCTCCACCTGGCCCACCCTGTTCGCCTACGACCAGCCCAGCAGCGTGGTGGTCCGGGCCGGCAGCACCGACGAGATGACCGAGGCCGGCAAGCAGACCGCCGCCGTCCTCAACGGCACCCTGACGGGCTCCGGGGACGTGACCTACAAGAGCAAGGACCTTTTGGAGCAGGCCAAGCAGCTCCAGGAGCTCTCTTCCGCCACCAACCGGCAGCTCATCTGGATCGCCAGCATCTCTCTCCTGGTGGGCGGCATCGGCGTCATGAACATCATGCTGGTGTCCGTCACCGAGCGGACCCCGGAGATCGGCCTCAAAAAGGCCCTGGGGGCCCGAAAGCGCCGCATCTCGGGGCAGTTCCTCACGGAGGCCGGCGTCCTCACCTGCATCGGCGGGGTTTTGGGGATCCTGGTGGGCGTGGGCCTCGCCTACGTGGTCTCTCGCATCTCCGGCGTGCCCATCTTCATCAGCTGGTACATCGTGGCCGCCACGGTGGTCTTCTCCGCCCTCGTGGGCCTCTTCTTCGGCGCCGTCCCCGCGGTCCAGGCCGCCCGCCTGAACCCCATCGACGCCCTCAGGCGGGAGTGAAAAACGTCTCCATTCTAAGCAAGAAGCTGTTCGGAATTCTCCTGTGTCATCCTGAGGCTTGCCGAAGGATCTTTCGTACCATCGTGGTTTTTAAGATCCTTCGCTGCCGCTCAGGATGACGCGCGAGGGTCACGACCCCGCCGTTTCGGCGGGGTCTTCGTATGCGGGCGGATGGCTCCGATTTTCTTCGGGATTTCGGCGCAGGCGAATTGCGAAACGGGGAGGAATGGGGTATACTGTAGACGCGGGCGGGGCGGCGGAGCCGCAAACGCCCAAGGAGAGGGAACAAATGACCATACAGAAGATCGTCATCACCGGCGGCCCCTGCGGCGGCAAGACCACCGCCCTAAGCTGGATCGCCAACGGCCTGCCCCAGAAGGGGTATAGGGTGCTGTTCGTGCCTGAGACCGCCACGGAGCTCATCGGCGGGGGGCTGACCCCCTGGGGCTGCGGGACGAATCTCGATTACCAGCGGTGCCAGATGGAGCTGCAGCTGACCAAGGAGCGGCTCTTCGAGCGGGGGGCCAGGACCATGCCCGCGGACAAGATCCTCATCGTCTGCGACCGGGGGGCCATGGACAACAAGGCCTACATGACCGACGCCGAGTTCGACCGGCTGTGCCGGGAGATGGGCACCGACGAGGATACGCTCAGGAACCGGTACGACGCCGTGTTCCACCTGGTCACCGCCGCCAAGGGGGCCCTGGAGGCCTATTCCAACGACAACAACGGCGCCCGGTACGAGACGCCGGAGGTGGCGGGGGCCGTGGACGATCGGATCATCGCCGCCTGGACGGGGCATCCCCATTTTCGGGTCATCGACAATTCCACCGGCTTCGAGGCGAAGCTGGAACGGCTCCTCCACGAGATCATGTCCTTCCTGGGCGAGTCCCGGCCCTCGGACATCGAGCGGAAGTACCTGGTCGCGTGCCCCGACGTCGCCTGGCTGGAGGGCCGGCCCGACTGTCGGCTGGTGGAGATCAGCCAGACCTACCTCGTTTCCGGCCCCGACGAGGAGATCTGGGTCCGGGAGCGGGGGGACGACGGCAACTATACCTATTTCGAGACCACCCGCAAGCCCCTGGACGGCGAGACGCTGGAGACCGAGCACAACCTGACCCGGAAGGAGTATTTGAAGCGGCTGGCGGACGCGGACCCCACGAAGCGCACCGTTCGCCGGAAGCGGTACTGCTTCCCCTATCAGGGCCAGTACCTGGAGGTGGACCTGTTCCCCTTCTGGTCCGACCGGGCCCTCTGCGAGGTCCAGCTCCCCCGCCGGGACGCCGCCGTGGCCCTGCCGCCGGAGCTGCAGGTCATCCGGGAGGTCACCGACGATGCTGCCTACCAGAACGCGGCGTTGGCGAAAGGAGAATAAGAGCAGCATACAAAGGGGCCGTGGCTCTCACCACGGTCTCTTTTCGTTTGGTCAGGTTTACTTCCTCCGCTTCATGACCACCAGGAAGCAGATCGCGGACAGGGCCGCGCCCATGAGCAGGAACAGAACGGGCGTGAGATAGTTGGTCTTCTCCGGCTCCGGCGCAGGCTCAGCCGTAGGTACGGCCGTGGGCTCTGCCGTGGGCACAGCGGTGGGCGCGGCCGTGGGCTCTGCTGTGGGTCCCGCCGTGGGCTCCGGCGTGGGCTCTGCCGTGGGTTCCGGCGTGGGCTCCGGCGTTGGCTCCGGGGTCGGCGTGGGGGTGGGGGGCACGTAGGTGGAGAGCAGGGTCCTATCGATGTTGTCGAAGGCGTCGGACCCGGCGGCCACGGTGCCGTAGACCATGCCGAACTTGTTCATGGCCAGGGGGTCGTCCGCCCCGTGGGCGAAGTGCTGGCCGGTCTGCTGGGACTGGTGCTTCTTATAGGCCTCCTTGGCCACCTCGAAGGCGGTGCGCCCGCTCATGGAAGACAGGGGCGTGTCGATGTCCATGACCAGCGGGTTTTCCTCCCACAGGTGCAGATACAGCTTCTTCACCTCCCACGGGCCGAACTCCTCGGCGGAGGCGGGGTCGTAGGCGGGGTCGGCGGACAAACGCACGGCGTCCTGGATGGCGGCGGCCACGATCTGGTGCTGCCAGTGGCCGTACTCCCCCTTCACGTCGTGGGAGAACACCACCAGGGGCGTATACTCCCGGAACGTCCGCACCAGGGCCAGCGTCACGGTCTCCGGCAGGAAGCGGTAGGTGTAGGACTGCTTGGTGACCTCCCGCACGTCCTGGAACCCCAGGATGAGGGGCCGGATCCTGGCGCCCATCTCCCAGGCCCCCAGCATGCCCTCGTTGACCCGGCGGCGGGAGGGGTTCGTCACGTAGGCGATGGTGCCCGCGTACCCCTGCTCCGCACCGTAGGTGGGGAGGATGCCGCCCATGAAGATCACGTCGTCGTCCGGGTGGGTGGCCACGATCAGGTAATCGAGGCCCGCCGACGGCTCCTGCCAGGGGAAGAAGGGGGAGGGCAGCTCCCCTTCGGAGAAGAGGGCGATCCGGGCCAGGGCCATGCCCTTCTCGCCGCCCATGAAGGTGACGCCGGCGGCGCCGTCCACCAGGGGGATGACGGCGTCCCAGATCGCCTCGGCGTACCGGTCCGAGAGGATGGTCCCGTTCTTGTCCGTCTGGCGGATCTGGACCCCCTCCGGCAGCGCCTCCCACTGGACGCAGAGGTAGGCCGCCTTCTCCGGGGCGGACTTCCAGCTCAGGCGGAAGACCTCGTAGGGGGCGTACTGGATGGACTGGCCCAGGGCCACGTTGGTGAGCTCGCTCTTGGCGTTGGTGTGGCCGTTCTGCTCGAATCGGAGGCAGCTGCTCATGTCCGTGGCCGCCTTCTCAGCGGCGGCGGCAGGGAGCCCCGGCAGCGTCAGCAGCAGGGCGAGGCAAAGGAGGATGGCGGTTCGCTGGATGGGTCTCATATCTATGTCCTGTTATCCCTGGGGGGAAGGCTCCGGGGTCCCTTCGGGGGCCGGGCTCTGGTCGACGGCGTCGGCAGGCAGCTCCGCCGGGGCCTCGGCGGGCTCCGGGGTGGGCACGGCGTCGCCCACGGGCTCCACCAGGTACACGATGTCCACCTGGGACCGAAGGCCCGTGGAGGTGTTGGCGATCTTCTTGTTCCAGTAGAGCTGGGAGGTGGCGCCGCCGTCGAAGTTGTATCCCTGGACACAGCCCAGGCTGGCCATGAGCTGAGCGAGCTCGTTCAGCGTCACGCCCCTCGACTGGGTGGTGCGGCCGTCCACCACCACGAAGCAGTAGTGGCCCGGCTCGTAGTACCCCAGGGCCGTCCGAGGGTTCAGCTTATAGTTGGGGATGTTCACCAGGTCCGTCCGGGGGGTGCCGTCCGCCTCCATGAGGTAGGGGCCGAACTGCCAGGCCTGCCAGACCTTGTGGCGGTCCAGAGCCTTCAGGTCGAAGTCTTTGGGTTGGAACACCTCCATGGTGCCGTCCCGGTAGAGGACGCAGATCTCCCGGTCCTTGACCACGGAATCCCGGTACACCGTCCCGTTGCGGATGATGAGGGTCTTGCCCTTGCCTTCGTAGTAGTCCCCGTTGATGGCCATGAGGGCGCCCAGCTCCCCGGCCATGGTCTTCATGGGCTTGTGGCCGTTGTTGGGGAAGCCGTAGGCGGCGGCGGTCCTGAGGGAGGAGATGTCCTGCAGGTAGATGTCCGCCACGTAGTAGATCAGCTTCCGTTGGAAGGTCTCGCTGTCCTCATACCGGGTGACGGTGATGGACACCTGGTCGCTCCTGTACTCCGTGTCCGTATGGAGGGCCGTTTCCTCGTAGGAGAACACGGGGTATTTGCCGCCGATGAGCCCGGGGGGCGTC
>LXOW01236679.1_pt1 | contig 14907 bp, 13 predicted proteins | sample 1368591 | NCBI WGS metagenome assembly LXOW01 (sample SAMN04884650, study PRJNA319009) | bovine gut metagenome | isolation source: Cow rumen | host: Bos taurus | place: Italy: Legnaro (PD) | collected 2014-07-09 | reverse complement strand
CTACAAAGCAGGGATTACAACATTCCTCGACTGGGCGAACAAACCTTACGAGGATCTGGATGAGGAAGATTTCCGGAACTATCTCATCCATATCATTCAGGAAGGTAAGCTCAAGCCCCAGACGATCAACAGTAAGAACAGTGCCATTCGTTTTTTTCTGGTAGTTATTCTTGGAAAGAATGTCAATCCTATGCGTACAGCACGGCTTCGCGGCGTGCTGAATCTCCCTAATGTCTGGAGCAAGGAAACAGTCGAGCACTTTTTCAGCGTGATCGACAATCCGCGTGACATGGCGATATTCATGAATATCTACGGTTCTGGTCTTCGTATTTCAGAAATCTGCAGATTGAAGGTCGAAGATATAGACAGTAAGAACATGAGGATCTTCATCTGCCAGGGGAAATTCAACCGGGATAGATATACAATCCTTTCGCAAAGAGGGTTGGAGGCGCTAAGATTGTTCCGCAAGTCATGATTATTTCAGGCATTTGGCATCCTCCTGATTCTGCCGGTTGTCATGGTGTAGTTCATAGCCAGTATTGCTGCTTTCGCTGGATGACCTCATTCCGAAGAAACAGTTTATTTTTCTCATCCTGCCGGATGGGGTGCAGTTTGCCCCGTCTGGTCAGATCATCGATGTTCTGCCGGCTGCAGCCAAGAATACGGCCGGCTTCGCCGGTATTGACGATCCTGTGCCGGACAAAGGTGATGAAATCTTCCAGGGAGAGAGGGACGCTGTCACCGTTTTCATAGAGCTCCCGATCTGACAGCACCGCCCGTTCACTCCACATGATACCATAACCGTCGGGCTGAACTTCGACTGAACAAAAACGGTCTTCATTTATCAAGTAAGGCTGACACTCAGGATGCGTTTCCGTAGCCGCCTCTGTCCGGACGATCCGTACTTCACCATTCCGAAAGAAGACAAGCAGCCGGAAATCCAGAAGCGGAACAACATCTTCGACTTTTGTTTTCCAGCGGCTGATCAGCAGCGCAGGCAGTTCATCGGTGCTGATCTCCTCCAGATAGCAGTCGTCCTGGGCGCACCGTCCCATGGACAGCATCAGCAGCTGAAACTCGTCGTATTCCCGGAGTTCGTTTTCCTTCAGCACCTGGCCGATATTCTGCCGGTCCTGCGGGATGATGCGCTGCCGGACCCAGATCCGACTCCAATAGCTGCTAACAGAGCGCTGGCCGCGATTGACAAACGATGCAAGCAGCAGTGGTGTTTCCCATGGATCAGCATCATCCGGAAGCTCAATGTAAAACGTCTTCTGGCGCTCATAGTAGATCAGATACCCAAGGATGTCATCCCGCGGCAGATTTTCATCCCTGATTGCGAAGACTCTCATATGCCTGCCACCTCTTCCAGATCATTTCCCAGATCCGATCCAGCCATTGCTGATCGAGCGCATCCGACAGCCCCTCCAGGAGGATTGGACGATCCCTCTCCGTGAGCGGATGCAGGGAAGGAAAACAACCACGGGGGATCAGCCGGAGATTCTCCCGGGCGGACCGTGAACCCACAAAACATTGCACAGGTTTATCAGCCATCACATCTTCCCGAAGCATGGCCTCTGTACTTTCACAGCGACTGAGCAGGGATAGTCCGTGATCGAACAGAGGAGCCAGCCGAATTGTCTTCTGCCTTGGATTTCGGAGAACTTCCATATTCGCACCATGCCGGTCACGGTTGAGAATCAGATAATCCACTGCCAACATCTCATAGATTGCCTTTTCCCAACCCAAACGGACGCAGAAATCCATAGGGCTTTCATCCGGGAAATGCTCAGCCTGGTAAAAAGCATCCAACGCGATCTTGCTTTCACCGCGCTGCTTAAAATCCTCGGACGCGCAGAGCCAGGTCTCGTACTCTTTCTGATCGATCAGGACTCTGGCGTGGATCAGCTGATAGGACAGATGCTCGATCCCCAGAACGGAGAGAAGCCGATCCACGATGATTTCATTGACACATTCATGCCCGATGATACCCGCCCAGGCATCGTAGTTGGACAGCTTGTAATAGGTTTTTCCGCTAGCGTTCTCATCATACGCCTTGAGAAAGGATCCGGCAGTGCCGGATGAGTTTCGTGCTTTAGCCCAGCTAAGGTATGTCATATCCTGCAGCTGGCGGATGATCTGTTCCAAATTCATCACCTCCTGCAATCTTATCTTACGATACTACTTGTCATATGTCAAGTATTTATCTGATAATGAGTCATGCTTTGGAGAAGTGATGCCGATATGCTCTTCAGAGATCTGCTTGTGCGTGTCAGCGTACGGCGGGAGAGGACTGATTCGGGGACGCCGGGATGATGATTGTTACGAGCGTTCCGCTTTCTTTACTGCTTTGGATCTCCAGGGTGCCGCCCATGACCACATCCGGCATCCGGATCCCAGCTTCCCAGTTGCTGACGGTTTTCCGGGTGATGAACAGCGCGTCGGCGAGCTGACGCTGCGTCAGCCCTTTTTCCACGCGCAGCGTGCGGAGCTTTTCACCGAACGATTCCAGTACATTCATTTTCGGTCACCCCTTTTTCCGCAGACTTTACGCAGCAATACGGCAATTCCGAATGCCACAAGGCTGATTGCAAAAAACCAGAGAATGCTCATATACCACGGCTGGTTATGAACTTTCAGGAACGGGTACGGCCCTTCCAGAACACGGAAATAATTCAGCGGCACCATCACCAGCGCATAGATCCCGGTCGGAATCAGTGCCAGCCGGCTGTCCCTTTTTTCCACCGGATTCATAAAAGGAAGCGTGACGAATCCCAGAATCGGGCACAGCGTGTGCTGGAAAAGATTTGCCCCGTTCAGGAAGGTGATGTACGGGCGCTTGTACATCGGCAGCAGCACCGCTACGACCACCACGAAGGTAAGCGTTGTCGTGCATGTTGCGATATACTTAAGCCTGTTGACCGCCTTTGGCACAGGTTCCTTTTTCAGCAGAAAGTACAGATGCGCCATCGTTGCGGCCAGCAGGAAATAATTGCTCAGCTGCGTGTAGAAAACAAACTGGCCCCATCCGTTCTCCAGGGAAGCCAGCACCAGTCCCACCAGTTCACCCACAACAACGGCCAGATCCAGGTACAGCATTTTTTTCTTCCTCCGTAAATACAATGATTCTCAGTTTTTTATATCCAATAGCATCTCAATATCACGGCAGCAGTGTTCAATGCACTGTTTGCTTTCCGGGCGCGCATTGCGATCCATATATTCAATGATGCGGATGCAGCCGAGCAGGCGGGCAGTGTGGACTGCGTCCTGAATGGAAGGAGTTTTGTTTCCTTCCAGATACAGCTCAAACGTCCTGTCGCAGATCCGTTCCGCTGTCTTCACGTCTATCCCCAGAAAAGCGGCCGCAGCCGGATTGATCGACGGGAATTCCCGGTAGGAGTTATAAACCGTCGCAAGTTCAAAGATCGGATCGCCCGTACACAGGGTATCCATATCAATCAGCATCAGTTCATCCCCGCAGACCATGATGTTTTTCAGATGAAAGTCTGCATGCAAAAGTGTACGGCGGTCCGGAACCGACTCCAGGATCTGCCGAAGCTTTTCATAGTGAACGGATGACAATTTCGTCCTGATCCTCTCCAGCCAGACAAATGTCCGCTGCTTCATATCCGGAAGCTCTCCCGATTCCGCTTCGATTGCGTGCACCTGCTTCATCAGTTCGACAGACTTTTCGATGAACCAATCCAGACGTTCCGGGAACTCGGCAATATAGTCCGATGCCGATTTTGCATTCAGAAGCTCGAACATCGTTCCGTAGTGCCCGCCGACGCGCACAACGCCGAAGGGGATCGCCGTCGGGATCCCTTTTACAAACGCCCGGCGGCACAATGCCTGCTCCCGGTGAATATCATCGAGCGACACGCCTTCACGATAAACCTTCACCAGCATATCCGGAGCGGTCTGATAAACGACGCCATGTGCGCCTTCACCGATCTTCCTGCAGCCGTCAATGCTGATCTCACGAAGCTCCTTCTTCTTTTTTACTTCCAATGATTTCGCCTTTCTTATAATGATTCTTCTGTTCGTGAAAGCATTCATCGTGCCTCTATTATGCCGTTCATGAAGCAGGCTCAGGGCATGAATAACTCTTTCTCTGAATGATTTTACTGCATGCTTTATTGTTTACACTTCCGAAGTAATTGTTCCTCATAAATATGGATCCCCTTCCGGGGCGGACCCTTTCTCTTCATCTGTTTTCTTCTTCGGCGGGTTTCGTTTCAGGTATTCGCGGAACGGTTCCTCCGCGGCCTGCGTGAGCCGCTCCTCCCAGCCGTTTTCAAAGAAATAGCACACATCTTTATCAATGCCGAAATAATCGTTTCCCTGCATCAGCACGGAATTGCGGCATCCGCCGGTACAGCGGTCGATAAACCGGCATTCACGGCATTTCGGATTGTGGTTGCGCACATCCTCCACCGTTGTATAGCAGATTTTGACCAGTTCGGAGTCGCGCAGAATGTCCCGTAGCGGCGTTTTGAAAAGATTCGGGAAATGCTCCGCATAACCGCAGTCGCACATGCCCATGCAGGGCGCCACCATCCCGTCCGCGCCGATGTAGAAGTTATGCAGCAGCACGCCGCAGGACGGCGCGATCTTCGCCTCTTCCTCCGTGATCTTTTTCACGTCGTAAATCCGCCAGGTATCATCTCCTGGCGTGTACATCAGCGTATCCCCCATCATGATGCTGAGCGGCGCATCGTCCTCGAAGTACTGGGGAATATAGTCTTCGAACATTTCCAGCTCTTCCTGCCGCGTCAGCNNCAGCCAGCAGTTTCACCGATTCCCGAAGGGTATCCCGGTTTTTCCGGTGGATACACATGGATACCGATACGTTGTAATGACGGTCCCGGAGCAGTTTCAGCGCGTTGATGGTCTTCTCTTCCGCTCCGGGCACGCCGCGCAGGAAATCATGCCAGCCGATCCCGTCAAAGCTCAGCTGGAAGGAAGGATGCATCTTCCGCTCCTCCAGTTTGTCCAGCAGCGCTTCGTCCAGGAGCCAGCCGTTGGTGTAGAGAATCGAGACTGAAATTTCCCGCTCGGCCAGCGCGTCCAGAATCTCGAAGAAGTCCTCCCGGATCAGAGGCTCGCCGCCGGTGATTCCAACGGTAAAGATGCCGCATTCCGCCAGCTGGTCCACAACCTGCAGCAGCTGTTCCTTCGTGGGCGCTCCGTGTTTGGCGTGGGGCGCGGACATGAAGCAGTGCCGGCATTTCAGGTTGCAGGCTCCCGTGATCGACCAGTGCACATGCTTCCGGTAGCGCGCCGGATAGGTCTTGTATTCCTGCTCCGGCTGCAGATAGTCCAGGAACCCCGCTTCCCGGATCACATGGTCTTCCTTCAGCTTCTCCAGAAATTTTGCGTTGTCTTCCGACAGTGTGCTTTCGTCGATATCGTCCACGCCGTTGCAGTGAAGAAGCAGAAGATACTGCTCTTTCAAACAGAAACGGGCTTCTTTTCTGCGGGTGTCGTACAGTCCCGTGGGGGCTTTGTACCAGCCCCGCAGGCGGTATTGCGGGTTGATGACGTATTTCATGGGTAGTCCTCCTCTAAATTATTCTTTCTGAAAACAGGTGCAGCCTGCGAAACGGGCCGGTCAGCTGCCGCTGCCTTTATATTCCAGACAAAGCATGGTCAGATCGTCGAACTGCTCGGCATCGCCGGCAAAGCTGTCCACGGTTTTCTCCATGTGCTTCAGTATTTCTTCCGGGGTTCCGTTTTTGCTGTCGCCCAGTGTGCTGCACATCCGCTCCAAACCGAACATACATTTGTCGCTGTTCATTGCCTCCGGCACGCCGTCGGTATACACAAAGACCTTGTCTCCCGGATTCAGCTGAATCTCATAATCCGTAAAATCGATTCCTTCGATTCCGCCTACAAAGATGCCATGATGCTCCTTATACAATTCAACGCCGTCGTGCTTCAGAATGACAGGATATTCATGGCCTCCATCCGCGGCGGTCAGTTTCCCGGTGGAAATTTCAAGCACGCCGATCCAGATGGTTACAAACATATCGGACTGTCCTTTGGCACAGAGCGCTTTATTGGTATCATGCAGCACCTGAGCAGGGGATTTTCCTATCTTGGCATGATCTTCAATGATGATCTTTGAAGCCATCATGAACAGCGCCGCCGGGACACCCTTACCGCTTACGTCCGCGATCACAAGGCACAGATGATCATCGTTAATCATAAAGAAGTCGTAGAAATCGCCGCCGACTTCCTTGGCCGGTGTCATGCTGGCGGACAGCAAGAATTCTTTTGTCTCAGCAAAAATCCCTGAAACCTCCGGAAGCATATCCGTCTGAATTTTCGACGCAATGGACAGTTCCGTTCCGACGCGTTCCTTTTCCGCCGTCATGGTCAGGATGTTTTTCAGGTATTCCTGCATCTTGTCCGACAGCCTGCCGAAGGTGTTGGCCAATACTTCGATTTCGTCGCCGGTCTTGTAGGCATCATCCATCTCGAACACGAAAGCGTCGCCGGAAACATCCTTCAGCCGGCCGGTCATTTTGTTGATCGGGTTCATCACTTTCCCGGAAAAGATCATAGCGGCCAGGAAAGCGTTGGCGATCAGAATCAGGATTACGATCAGAATCAGAAGGTTGGCCTGCCTGGACGCGGAACGGAACTGTTTGTCCGTTTCTTCACCGATGGCGTCCATTTCTTCCAGCAGCCGGTTGGTGGGCGCATCCATTTCGCTTTCGGGTACAAAGATGATCTGGGACCAGCCGGAAGTGGACATCGCGGCATAGGCGGCGAAATAATGTTCTCCGTCAATATCTGCTTCTCCGACGCCCAGAAAGTTCGTCAGCGCTTCCGTGATCAGGGTTCGCAGACTGTCATTGCTTTTCGTCCGGAAGTCGATGGACATATCCTCCGGCATCATCAATTCGCCGGTTTCTCTGGGAGAGTATACCAGCTGTCCGTTATCGCTGATCATGATGGAAAAACCTTTGTCGCTGACGGACACTTCTGAAAGGATATCGTGTATCCGCGTCAGCATGGTGGAGCCCTGCAGAACTGCTTTCAGTTCGCCGTTCACATAGATCGGTACCCCATACTGCACCTGGGTGCTGCCCATATAGTAGCTGTGTACTGCCAGGGTGAAAGCAAATTCTCCTTTTTCAAGTGCTACCTGATACCACGGGCGGGTTGTGGGATCATAAAGGTTTGGGACGCCCCGGTCGTCAAGCTTTCGGTCGGAAAAAGCATCCATCTCCAACGTTGCCCCGTTGGGGAGAGAAATATAGCAGTCACGGGTATATCCCTCGTTGCCGAGGGTAATCTCCCGCATCATCGGCTCAAGATTCGCCAGCTTTCGGACGATAATCATTGTTTCTTCATCCTCAGCCAGGGCCGGATCCGAGTAGACCATCTGCAGCACCGGTTTTCCGGCGTTTACGCTGCTGGGCGGAGAAACCTCCCGTTCCTCATATTTGTCCGGATGCTCAAAAACGTCCCGAACCTGGTCTGCCAGCATCAGGAAGTCATGCTTCATCTTCCAGAACCGGTAATCCGTGTTTTTTGCTGACTCATAAACCGTATTGATCATGTTTTCAAAGGTAATCTCGGTAAGCGTTTCCTCCGATATACCTTTGATGGCTTCGTTCTGTGCCTCGTTCGTATCTGAAGCCAGTTTCTGCATGCCGCGCAGCTGAACAATTCCGATCACGCCGAAAGCAACACAAGCAACCAGGATCATCGCGGCACAGAGGGTGAACATCTTTCGACGAAGTCCCCTCTTGATTTCATAATTGCTTTCTTCCTGAATCTCCCGGAGAGCGTTTTCTTTGCGTTTCATCAAAGATTCACCCCCTTGTATGCCACGCATAGCATGGTCAGGTCGTCGAACTGATGTGCCCCGGCCACAAACGTGTCGATGTCAGCTTTAACACCGGAGAGGATTTCCTTCGGACCTTCTGCGGCAACCCGGTTCAGCGCGGCCTCCAGGCGTTCCTCACCGTAGAATTCGCCTTCCGCGTTGTTCGCTTCCGGAACGCCGTCCGTGTATACGAATACTGCGTCGCCCGGATGCAATTGCAGCTCGTAGTCCTTATATTTGCTTCGCTTCATCGCGCCGACGACAAGGCCGTGCCGATCCTCGAAAAGGCGGAATTGCCCGTCTGTTCCCCGGATCATCGGGTATTCATGCCCCGCGTTCGTGCAGGTCATTTTGCCGGTGCTCAGTTCCAGAATCCCGAGCCACACCGTAACAAACATCTTTGATTTGTTGTTCACACAGAGCCGGGCATTGGCGTCTGTCAAAATTTCGCCCGGTGTTCCGCCTTGTTTCGCCCGGCTGTTAATGATCATCATAGCGGACATCATGAACAGCGCCGCGGGAATGCCCTTGTCGCTCACGTCTGCGATCACAAGGCACAGGTGGTCGTCGTCAATCAGGAAGAAGTCGTAGAAATCGCCGCCGACTGCTTTGGCCGGGGTCATACTGGCAAACAGCTCAAATTCCTTTCGGTTTGCAAAGGCCTCAGTGGCATCCGGCAGCATATCGGCCTGAATCTTCGTGGCGATGGAAAGTTCCGTGCTGACGCGTTCCTTTTCCGCCGTCATCGCCAGAATGTTTCTCAGATACCCCTCCATCCGGTCCGACAGTGTGCCGAAGGTGCTTGCAAGCACCTCAATTTCGTCGCCCGTCCGGTAAGCATCATCCATCGTAAAGACAAACTGATCCCCGCTCATGTCCTTCACCTGACCGGTCATTTTGTTGATCGGATTCAGGATTTTTCCAGACAGCGTCATGGCCGCCAGAAAAGCGTTCGCAATCAGAAGAACGACAACCACCAGAATGACGATGGTGGATTTTTGGGCATTGCCTTTGAACCGGACCGCCGCTTCCGATTCAACGGTGTCCATCTCTTTCAGCAGTTTGTTGGTGTGGCCTTCCAGTTCGATTTTCGGAATAAAGGTGATCTGCGTCCAGCCGACCGTGGTGATGGACGCATAAGCAGCATAATAGGATTCACCGTCTATGTCGGCCTCTCCGAATCCGCTCGGTTCACTCATGGCTTTATCCAGCAGTTCCTGCAGCTGCGCGTTGCCGGTGGTTCGAATATCAGAGGACATATCATGAATCATGGCCAGCTCGCCGGATTCTCTCGGTGAATAGACCAGCTGTCCGTTGTTGCTGATCATGATGGAGAATCCGTTTTCACCGACACCTACGTTGGTCATAAATTCCTGAATGACGGTCAGATTGGTCGCTCCCTGGAGTACAGCTTTCAGTTCTCCGTTCACGTAAACCGGAACGCTGTATTCAAACTCCGGAATCTCCAGATAATAACTGTGAACTGCCAGCGTAAAGGAAAACTCACCTTTTTCCACCGCTTCTGTATACCAGGGACGTACGGTGGGGTCGTATGGCAGGATCTCGCCGTTTTCATCGAATTTGTTTTGTGATTTTGCGTCCATCTCCAGGGTCGCCGCGTTTGGCAGCGCAATGAAACACTCCCCGGTGACGTCACTGCTTCCCTGAACGATCCCGCGCATTGTCGGCTCAAGGTTTGCCAGTTTCCGGAGCATGGTCATCGTTTCCGGGTCTTCCGCGACAGCGGGATTGCCAAAGACCACCTGCAGCGTATAGATTCCTTTGTTTGCCTGATCCGGGGGATACACCTCCCGTTCGCCGTACCGTTCCGGATGTTCAAATACATCCTGCACTTCACTGGCCAGCAGTAGAAAATCGTCCTTCATCGTCCGGAATTTATTGTCCGCGTTCTGGGCGGACAGCCGGATTGTATTGATCATGTTTTCCCGCGTCAGTTTGGTCACAGACTCACCGGAGATCCTTTTGATGGATTCATTCTGGGATTCGCTCATTTCCGAAGCCAGCCGAACCATATTCCGAAGCTGCAGAATACCGATCACTCCAAAGGCAATGGACGCAACAAGGACAAGCGAAATGCACAGACGGAACATTTTGGTCCGCAACCCTTTTTTCACAACGGTATCTTTCCTTGCCATTTTTCGGTTCCTTCCGTTTCTGCATTGTACGGACAGAAAAATCCGTCCGTCCGATCCCGGATTTTATTCCTCGATCTGCTTGCGGATCGTCAGCCTGTTGCTTCCGTCCCTGTATTCATAGGATATTTCATCCATGGTCTTTTTAATGATGAAGATTCCCAGGCCGCCGATTCTTCTTTCTTTAGCCTTCAGGGTAATATCCGGCGCTTTGCGGTCAAGAGGATTATAGGGCATTCCCCGGTCGATAAAGGTGATGCTGATCACGGGCGGATTCCCGGTTACGTCGGTCTGCAATGTCACGGGACCTTCTTCCGGATCATAGGCATATTTTGCGATATTTCCGAATATTTCATCGATCGCCACGTCGATCTGGATGCGGACATCTTCACAGCAGTTCGCCGCTTCCAGTTCCGCATTAATGAATTCCGTCACCGGGGCAATATTGTCAAGGTTTGCCTGTACGGTTAATTCCTTCATAATTAAGGGATCAGCCTCCTTATTGCCGTCGGAAACCGGCCGTGTTACTCAACGGTGATGATGTCGAGGAATCCTGTTATATCAAGGATTTTCATGATATGCTCATTGACGTGGATGACTTTCATCTGTCCGTCCCGGTCTTCCATTTCCTGTTCGGCAGCCAGCAGTACGCGCAGTCCGCCGGATGAAATGTACTCAACCCGTTCCATATCAATGATGATCTCGGTCATGCCTTCCATTTCCGGAGCCATTCTCTTTTCCAGCTCGGGCGATGTGGCGGTGTCAAGCCGTCCTTCGGGCTTTACGGTCAGGGTCGTTCCGTTTTTGATGAATTCGATGTTCATTTCGTTTCCCCTCCTTGAAAATATGGTGATTTATGTTTCTTCCGCCGGTGTGTCCAGACGCTGACGGGCGACCAGTTCGGCGAAGAGTCCGTTTTTCGCGATCAGCTGGTCATAGGTGCCGTCTTCGACAATGCTGCCTTTGTCCAGCACGAGGATGCGATCGCAGTTTTTGATGGTGCTCAGGCGGTGAGCGATGACAATGCGGGTGCATTTCAGCTGATCCAGCGCTTCCGACACCTGCTTCTGGGTCTTGTTGTCCAGGGCGGAGGTGGCCTCGTCCAGCATCAGGATTTTCGGCTTCGGCGCCACGGCGCGGGCAATCATAAGCCTCTGCCGCTGGCCGCCGGAGATCCCGCCCTGACCCTCTGAAATCATGGTGTTCATGCCCATGGGCATGGCGCGGATATCATCCGCGATGCCGGCAATTTCCGCGGCTTCCCAGGCATCCTTCTGGGTCAGCTGCGGCGCGGAAATCACAATATTGGAATAAATATCTCCCTGAAAAAGGCTTCCGTCCTGCATCACGGTTCCGATCCTGCGGCGCAGGGAACGCAGATCCAGCTTGGACATATCCTGCCGGTCGTAATAGATGGCCCCCTTCTGCGGCGTTTCAAACCCCAGCAGCAGGCGCATCAGCGTGGATTTGCCGCAGCCGGTGGTTCCGACGATCGCGACATATTCCCCGGCACGGATTTTCAGGTTCATCCCGTTTACGACCCAGGGCATGGTTTCGGAATAGCGGAAATAAACGCCAGACAGCTCAATGGAGCCGGAAAGCTTTGTAACCATGGCCTTGTTTTCGGAGGATTCCGGAACGGTTTTCAGGATCGGCTCCGCCATTTCCATGATGGGCCTGATTCTTGCCACGGTGAGAGCGATGCCGCTGAGGGCCGTGAAGGCGCCCATGACCATGCCGTAGGCCGAGTTGAAGGCAATATATTCGGAAGCGGAAACGTTTGACTTCACAGCAAGATAATACAGCAGCATCGTTCCGGCCAGGGACACCGCCGTGGTCAGCACGCCGGAGATCTTCAGGAAAAGAGGCGGATTATAGTTCAGCTCGGCAACGCCGGAATAGGAATGGGCCCATTTGGCGAAGGCGCGCTTTTCCGCGCCGGACAGGCGGATCTTCTGCACGCCGGTGACCAGCTGATAGCTGAGACCGCTGTTTTTCGCGCCCAGCTCCATGGCCTGGCGGGTGATCCTGATCTGGCGCAGGGAGGCGATGACGCTGATGCCCACGGTGGCCGTGATGATGAGCAGGCTGGGGCCGACCAGCGCCGGGGCATAGCGGAAAATCTGTGTNNGGAGTTCATCCGGCTGGAAAGTTCACCGGAGGTATATTCCCGGAAGAACCGCGGCGGAAGATTGATCAGCCTGGACAGCACCGCGGCTTCCACCGGCACCGACGTTTTGGTTTCCAGGCGCGTCATGGCCAGGGACCGCACCGCGGAAATCAGCAGGGAAGAAACCGTGGCGCAGACGATGAAGACGCTGATACCGAGCAGCATGGACAGATTTCCGTTTTGCAGCACAAAACCGGTCAGCAGCCGCGTGAGCCGGGGCATCACCATGCCGATCAGGGTGGCGANNCCGAGGGGCTTCTGGGGCAGGGGACGATAGAAGCATACCGCGTCCGGCTCAAAAAGATCCTCTGTTTTCCGGCTGACCGACATCCGCTTTCCCGTGGCGGGATCGCGGTACCGGTATCCCGCAAAGGGAGCGGGAAGCAGCGCGACCGCCCTGCCGTCCTCCTTGCGGAAGGCCAGAATCGGGCCCATGGCATCCCTGTACCAGCCCTTTTCGAGCTTGATCATCCGGCGCATAATCCCGTGGGGACGCAGGCAGAATTCCATCTGCTCGTCAAAATCCTTCACATTCGCAGGGATTTCCGCAGGTTTATGGTGGAAATACTTCAGGATTTCGTCAATCGCCGCCTTTGACACCAGGCGTTCGTCGTTGACGGCGTCCGCGCCGGTGCGTCCGAGCACGACGGAAGCCATATGGAAAATGGAGTCTTCAAAGACCTGCTGATCGTTCTGCTTTCTTTCCCGAATCTGCTTGTTAAACCATCCGAGTGCCATTTTATCTCACCTCCCCGCCGTTAATCGTTGGAAATCAATTCAGTGTAAACGCCGCCTTTGGCATACAGCTCATCGTGGGTGCCCCGCTCCACGACATGCCCCTTGTCCAGAACGATGATTTCATCACAGTCCCGGATCGTGGAAAGTCGGTGGGCAATGACGATGCAGGTAAGGCCGCGCTCCTTGACCGATTTCACCAGTTCATATTCCGTTTTCGCGTCCAGGGCGCTGGTGGCTTCATCCATAATGATAATGGAAGGATCCTGGGCCAGCACCCGGGCGATTTCCAGCCGCTGGCGCTGGCCGCCGGAAAGGTCCTTGCCGCCCTCGGTGAGCTTCCCGTAGAATCCCCCGTCGCGGGCGATGATGTCGTCGTAGATCTGGGCGTCGTGGGCGGCATAGATCATTTCAAAATCCTTGATGGTGTTGTCCCACATCTTGATATTGTCGGCGATGGTATCCTCAAAGAGCATGATATCCTGGTCCACCACGGCGACGGAGCCGGTGAAGACGCTGCGGTCGATGGCGCTGATGGGCTTTCCGTCAAAGAGGATTTCCCCGCTCCAGGGCTGATACAGCCCGGAGATGAGCTTTGACAGGGTGGACTTGCCGCAGCCGGAAGGGCCTACAAACGCCACGCGGCTGCCCTGCTTCAGATGCATGGAGAAATGCTCGATCAGGGGCTTTTCCAGGCGGGAGTAGCCGAAGGACACATCCCGCAACTCCACCTCGCCGGTCAGCTTCTCGTAGGTTTCGCCGTCTGTCAGGGGGGCGTCGGTACAGTTCGGATCGGATGGGTACTGCATCACGTCCTCCACCCGCTCCATATCCGTGCGCATTTCCTGAATGCTCTGGGTGGCGGAGACCAGCGTCATCGCGGGGGCCATAAAGGAACTCAGGAAGCCCTGGAAGGAAATAATCATACCAAGGGTGAACTGACCCTGCATCCCCAGCCACACGCCCAGCACCAGCACCGCGGAGGAAGCCAGGGCGCTGAGCAGGGAAGGAATCAGGCCCAGAAACTCGTTCATTCTGGCGAATTTTGTTTTGGAGCTGTTCACGGAAGCCTGGTACCCGGCCCATTTCTGGAAGAAGCCGTTTTCCGCGCCGCTGGACTTGATGGTTTCCACCATCTGGATGCCGGAGACCGTCGTGGCCGCCAGCTTTCCGTTGTCGCGCATCTGGACGCGCGTCAGGTTCACGCGCTTTTTGGAAATGTACTGGGAAACCAGCAGATTCAGGATGATGGTCACGATGCCCACGAGGGTGAGGGTGACGCTGTAGCGCAGCATGACCACCAGATAGAAGATCATCATGATCGTGTTCAGCAGCAGCGGGGCAAAGGTTTTCACCAACGTTCCGGCGATGGACGCGTTGGTGCCCTGGCGCTGCAGAATATCACCCGACATGCGCTGGGAGAAAAAGGCCATCGGCATCCGCAGCACCTTCCACATATAGGTGCTGCTGCCTTCCAGGTCCATTTTGCCGTTGATTTTCAGGCTGTTGATGGCTTCGACCCAGGCCGCCGCGATCTGGGCGACGGCCATCAGCGCCATCAGCCCCAGGAAGGGCATCAGAAGCTCCCGGTTTTCACCGGTGAGCAGACGGTCCATAAAGAACCGGGAGAACACCGGGTTGATGATGCCGAAGAGGTAGCCGATCACCGCGGAGAGCATGACAAAGACGACGGCCGGGCCGGCGCCGGTCAGGCGCTTGCGGGCAAAGGCGAACGTGCTCTTCCGCTTTCCGCTGGGTTCAAAGTTTTCACCCGGGGCCATCTGCAGGCAGATGCCGGTGAAGGAGTGATCAAACTCCTCCATGGGGACTTTGACCTCTCCCCGGGCGGGATCGTTGATCCAGGCAAACTTTGCGCTGAAGCCGTTCAGCACTACAAAGTGGTTGAAATTCCAGTGGATAATGCAGGGATAGGTCACCTTTGTCTTGAGGGCGCTGACTTCACAGCGAAAGGCATTTGCCGTAAAGCCGTGATTCCGGGCCGCCAC
>LXOW01285672.1_pt1 | contig 14919 bp, 13 predicted proteins | sample 1368591 | NCBI WGS metagenome assembly LXOW01 (sample SAMN04884650, study PRJNA319009) | bovine gut metagenome | isolation source: Cow rumen | host: Bos taurus | place: Italy: Legnaro (PD) | collected 2014-07-09 | reverse complement strand
AGATGTGTATAAGAGACAGGTTTAAATTTCAACATTGCACAATTCATCCTCTGCTACGAAGTAGGCGGATTTGGGGTGCAAAGGTAGTAACTTTTCCCCGAACCACCTAATATATAAGATATAAAAAGTTATCCCACGGTCTTAATTTAACATAAAATAAGAGTTTTGTGTATTATTAACTATCTGTTTTGTGTTCACTTTACTGCTTTTTGCTAACTTTGCAACCACTTTTATGCAACAACACATTTATGGAATTAATCAAAAACAAAGAATTTGGAGGTGAGCGTCCCTTGTTTGCCACCCACGACATACGCTTAGAGAATATCGTGATTACTGATGGTGAAAGCGGCATTAAACAGTGCCAAAACATGGAAGCCAGCAACTGCCGCTTCTATGGCAAGTACCCTTGGTGGCACGTTGACGGTGCACTGATTGAGGACTGCTATTTTGCCTTGGACTCACGCTCAGCCATCTGGTACACCAACGACCTGGTGATGCGTCGCTGTCGCATTGACGCTCCCAAATTCTTCCGTGAGATGAAGAATGTAGAGTTGGAAGATGTGGAACTGACAGACGCCGACGAGACTTTCTGGAAAGTGGACGGATTGAAATTGAAGAATGTAAAGCTACATGGGGGCACCTATCCTTTCATGTTCTCACAAAACATCTATGTGGACGGGCTGGAAAGTGACTCAAAGTATGTATTCCAATATTGTAAGAATGTTGTGATTCACCATGCCAAGATACTTACCAAGGATTCTTTCTGGGAATGTGAGAACATCACAATCTACGATTCTGTGCTGGACGGCGAATACCTGGCCTGGCACTCTAAGAACGTCCGCCTTGTCAATTGTCACCTGGCTGGTGAACAATTGTTGTGTTACGCCCAAGACTTAGTGCTCGAGAATTGCACCTTCGACAGCATGTGCGACCGCATCTTCGAATATTCAACAGTGAATGCAGACATTCGTGGGCATATCGGAAATATCAAGAACCCCACCAGTGGACACATTGTAGCTGATTCCATCGGCTCCATTACCATAGACGAGAATGTTCGTCAACCGAACAATTGTATTATAGAGGTAAGAGGTGAGAGGTAAGAAGTTAGAGGTTAAAAATATGAGTGCATATAACTTTGACAAGGTCATAGAGCGTCGCGGAACAGGCTGTGTGAAGTGGGACGAGAGCGAAGAAGGCGTTATTCCCCTGTGGGTAGCCGACATGGACTTCCCCGTTGCACCAGCTATTCAAGAGGCCATTCGCAAACGTGCCAATCATCCTGTGTTCGGCTACACTTTTGTACAGGAGGACTACTACGAGGCTATCATTTCATGGTTCCAGCGCAGACACCAATGGACTATCGCGCGCGAACATATATTATATACTATAGGCGTAGTACCTGCCATGTCGGTAGCCATCAAGGCACTTACCATGCCTGGCGAGAAAGTTCTCATCCTGTCACCCGACTACAATTGTTTCTTCTCTAGCGTAAAGAATAATGGCTGTGAAGTATCAGAATGTGTATTACAATTCAGTAACACAGAAAATCGCTTCGTGATGGATTGGGCAGAGTTTGAACAAAAATGCGCTGACGAGAAATGTACCGTATTCCTGCTCTGCAATCCCCACAACCCTACAGGTCGTGTCTGGACCCGCGAGGAGCTGCAACGCATGGCAGATATTTGTCGTCGCCATCATGTGCGTATCGTCAGCGACGAGATTCATTGTGAACTCATCATGCCAGGTCATCAATTCTGCCCCATGGGTATCGTAGACCCCACGGCAGTAATCTTAAACTCACCTTCTAAATCGTTTAACATTGCCGGACTACAGGTTGCCAATATCGTATGTAGCGATGCAACGACTCGTCGTCGGATAGATCGCGCCATCAACATCAACGAGGTGTGCGATCTCAACCCCTTCGGTCCTGAGGCACTTAAAGCCGCCTACAACGAGAGTGAGCAATGGATAGACGAATTAAACCAATATCTATGGAACAACTATACCATTTTGTGCGATTTCATCGAGAAAAAGATACCTCAATGGAAGGTGATGCCCCTCGAAGGCACCTATCTTGTTTGGGTGGATTGTTCCTCTGTATGCGGTGATGATGTTGCTACATATTGCGAACAAATCAAACAGGAATGCAAGGTATGGCTGAACCCAGGCACGATGTACGGTCCTACATCGGGCAAAGGCTACCTTCGCATCAACATAGCTTGCCCCCAGTCAACTCTTTTAGAAGCATTAAACAGATTAACAAAAATATGAAAAACGAAGTAAACTCATGGTCAGTGACCTGGGGTGTCCTGATGGCCATCCTCTTCTCGGCAGCTGCTGCCTATCTCGGTCTGAAAGTCGGACAGGTGTTCGAAGCAGCCATCCCCATAGCAATTATTGCCGTTGGTGTTTCAACAGCCGCAAAGCGTAGTAATGCCTTACGCGAAAATGTGATTATCCAGTCTATCGGAGCTTGTTCAGGTGCTGTTGTGGCTGGTGCCATCTTCACCCTGCCAGCCATCTACATCTTGCAGGCAAAATACCCGGAGATGTCAGCCGACTTCCTTAAGATATTCATTGCCTCACTATTAGGCGGTGTCTTGGGCATTCTGTTCCTCATCCCCTTCCGCAAATACTTTGTCGAGGCTCCCCAAGAGCAATACCCCTTCCCTGAGGCTACCGCTACCACACAGGTTTTGAAGAGTGGCGACGAAGGCAGTTCTCAGGCCAAACCACTACTGATAGCCGGCTTGGTGGGTGGACTCTACGACTTTATCGTGGCCACCTTCGGTTGGTGGAACGAGAACGTGACGAGTCGCATGATACCCTTTGGTGACGATTTGGCAGAGAAGACCAAGCTGGTATTCAAGAACAACACAGGTGCAGCTGTGCTCGGTCTGGGCTATATCATCGGATTCCGCTATGCCCTTATCATCACCCTTGGCTCTCTGTTCGTATGGTGGCTCGTCGTTCCAGGCATGGCCTTGTTATTCCCTGATACCGTACTGAACCAGTGGAATCCTGCCATTGATACAGCCGTGGGTGACATGTCGCCAGAGCTTATCTTCACCTCCTACGGAAAGAGTATCGGTATCGGAGCTATCGCTATGGCTGGTATCATCGGCATCATCAAGTCGTGGGGAGTCATCAAGAGTGCCGTTGGCCTGGCCACGAAAGCTGGAGCTGCACAGGATGAGCAGTCAGAAAGCCAAGACCTACCCTTCAAGTTCATCGCTGTTACAGCCATACTGACACTCGTCATCACCTTCCTCTTCTTCTGGTTTGGCGTGATGGACGGCAACATGATGTTTGCACTCGTCGCCATCATCCTGACAGCCATTATCGCTTTCCTCTTTACCACCGTTGCTGCCAATGCTATTGCCATTGTCGGCTCAAACCCCGTTTCAGGCATGACCCTGATGACACTGATTCTGGCCTCCGTAGTAATGGTCGCTGTTGGATTGAAAGGAACGGGAGGTATGGTAGCCGCCCTGGTTATGGGTGGTGTCGTATGTACAGCCCTCTCCATGGCAGGCTCGTTTATCACCGATCTGAAAATCGGTTATTGGTGTGGCACACAACCTAAGAAGCAGGAAACGTGGAAATTCCTTGGAACCCTTGTCAGCGCAGCTACAGTAGGCGGTGTTATGATGCTGCTCAACGAAACTTACGGCTTTGCCTCTGGCGCATTGGCAGCTCCTCAGGCAAACGCAATGGCTGCCGTCATCGATCCTCTGATGAACGGTGTCGGAGCCCCCTGGCCTCTCTATGCCCTTGGCGCTATCATTGCCGTGGTACTTACCTTCTGCAAGGTGCCTGCTTTGGCTTTCGCCCTCGGTATGTTCATTCCCATGGAGCTCAACGTACCCTTGCTGATTGGTGGTGCTGTTAATTGGTATGTGACAACACGCTCGAAGGATGCTGAGCAGAATAAGGCTCGTGGTGAAAAGGGCAACCTCATTGCCTCTGGTTTCATTGCCGGTGGTGCCCTGATGGGTGTCATCAGTGCCCTACTCCGTTTCGGTGGTGTGCAGTTCGACTATGCCACATGGTGGGCCAATCCACTCTCCGAACTATGTTCACTCATGGCATATGTCTTGCTGATTGCCTATTTCATACGAGCAACCAAGAAGTAGCATCGCTTCTTCCATGACATTTATCAAAAACGGGAGATTATTGCATAAAGATGTAAGAAAATGGTGATTTATGAGTTTTTTACCATAAAAATGCAGCGAAATGCATGTTTTTTCGTAACTTTGTCCGCGATTTGTATATAAATAGAGGAAGCATCATGAAACTATTCGACGTGTATCCCCTTTTCGATGTGAACATCGTAAAAGGACAGGGATGTAAGGTATGGGACGACAAAGGGCAAGAGTATCTGGACTTGTATGGCGGTCATGCCGTCATCTCCATCGGGCACTCCCATCCCCATTATATAAATAAGGTGACGGAGCAGCTGCAGCAGATTGGGTTCTACTCCAACTCCGTCATCAACAAGTTGCAGCAGCAGTTGGCCGAGCGCTTAGGCAAGATCAGCGGCTATGAGGACTACCAGCTGTTTCTGATCAACAGCGGTGCGGAGGCTAATGAGAATGCACTCAAACTGGCATCGTTCAAGAATCCGGATGCAACACGCATTCTGGCATGCGAGAAATCATTTCACGGGCGTACGAGTCTGGCTGTAGAAGTGACGAACAACCCGAAAATTGTAGCCCCGCTGAACGACAACCACCATGTACGCTTCCTTCCTCTGAACGACATCGAGCCGTGGGTACGCGAGATGTCACGTGGTGGTGTAGCAGCTGTCATCTTAGAGTGTATCCAAGGTGTGGGTGGAATCAAAATGGCAACTCCTCAGTTTGCTCAAGATTTGGCATACGCCTGCAAGCGTTTTGGTGTCACACTGATTTGTGACGAGATACAATGTGGATATGGCAGAAGCGGAAAGTTCTTTGCCCACCAGTGGCTAGGCATCAAGCCCGACATCATCACCGTCGCCAAGGGTATTGCCAACGGATTCCCCATGGGCGGTGTGTTGATTTCGCCCGACTTCCAGCCTGTTTACGGACAACTGGGCACTACATTTGGTGGCAACCACCTGGCCTGTGCTGCAGCACTGGCCGTACTCGACGTATTTGAAGAGGAACATCTTGTGGAGAATGCCTGTGAGGTGGGCAACTACCTAATGGAGCAGTTGAAGCAAATTAAAAGCAACAAGATAAAGGATGTGAGAGGTCGTGGTCTCATGATTGGCATCGACCTGGATTGTCCGCATAAAGACGTTCGACAGCCATTGATATACCAAGAGCATTGCTTTACAGGTTGCGCCGGAACGAACATCTTGAGACTATTACCACCGTTGTGTCTGACAAAGAAGGATGCAGACGACTTTATAGAACGGCTAAAACGAGTATTATGAAGATATCAGTCATTGGAGCAGGTGCCATGGGTGGTGCCATTGTAGAGGGACTCGTCAAGGGTAACTATGTAGAGAACCAGGACATCTGTGTGAGCGACCCCTCACATGCGGCATTAGAACGATTTAAGGCCAATGTTCAGAACATCACGACAGACAACTGTATGGCTGCCAAGGGTGGCGAGGTGGTTTTCGTCGTGGTGAAGCCTTGGCTGGTAGAGAAGGTCATCAAAGACATCAAAGGGGTGTTGGACTATGACCGCCAGACGCTGGTCGTCGTAGCAGCAGGCATCACCTCCGAGCAACTGAAGACATGGCTCGACAAGGACGGGCAGTTGCCTGCCATGTTCCTGTCCATTCCGAACATCGCCATTGCACAGTTGGCATCGATGACGTTCCTGGTAGCTGTCGAGGCAAAGCCACAACACACGGAACAAGTAAAGGCCCTGTTCGACTCCATGGGCAAGACCATCGTTACGGAAGAAAAGCTTCTTGGAGCCGGTACAACACTGGCTTCCTGTGGTATAGCCTACGCTATGCGTTATATCCGTGCTGCCAGTGAGGGTGGCGTGGAACTGGGCTTCAAGGCCGACTATGCCAAGGAAATCGTGATGCAGACCATGAAAGGTGCCGTGGAACTGCTGGAAGCCAGTGGACTGCACCCTGAAGCCGCCATCGACCTGGTGACCACACCGGGTGGACTGACCATCAAGGGACTGAATGAAATGGAACATGCCGGATTTACATCCAGCGTAATCCGCGGGTTAAAAGCAGGAGCGAAGTAGAACATTAAAAGATTAAATATTAAATATGGACGAACAACTGAAACAAATAGGCGAACGTCTGCGTGGACTGCGCGACGTGCTCGATATTCCTATTAGCGAGATGGCTGAGACCATCGGCATTGATACGGAAAAATATGAGAAGATAGAAAGAGGCGAACTGGACATCACCATCTCGAACCTCATGAAGATAGCCCACAAATATGGTGTATCGACGGAAGAGCTGATATTTGCTGAGGCTCCACATATGAAGTCATACTACGTGACACGCAAAGGACAGGGATTGTCCATTGAGCGCACTAAAGCTTATAAGTACCAGTCACTGGTAGGTGGCTTCGTCAATCACAAGGCCGATGTATTCATCGTAACAGTTGAGCCCAAGCCCGGAGCCAGGACCATCTATAAGAACACCCATCCAGGACAGGAGTTTAACATGGTGCTGGAAGGTAAGATGGAACTGTACATTGCAGGCAAGACCATCATCCTGGAAGAGGGCGACAGCATTTATTTCGACTCCACCAAGCCTCACGGCATGCTGGCCATTGGCGACAAAGCGGTGAAGTTCTTGGCATTTACTGTAGAATAAACTAGACACAATGATAGAGAGATTTTTGAAACAAACCACCTTTACGTCAGTAGAGGATTACAACAAAAACCTGGAGTTCATCATCCCCGAGAACTTCAACTTCGCTTACGACGTGATGGACGTCTGGGCAGAGGAAAAACCCGACGGACTGGCCCTGTTATGGACCAACGACCAGGGCGAGGAGATTCGCACCACCTTTAAGCAACTGAAGGAGCAGACCGACCAGGCTGCCTCCTATCTGATGTCACTAGGCATCGGAAAAAACGACCCTGTAATGCTGATCCTAAAACGCCGTTACGAATGGTGGGTAGTGATGCTGGCCTTACACAAAATCGGTGCCATCGTGATTCCTGCTACCCACATGCTGACCAAGCACGACATTGTATATCGTAACACGCGAGCATCTGTGAAGGCTATCATCTGTGTGGATGATGCCTACGTGGTTAGCCAGATTCAGGCTGCTAAGGACGAGAGTCCTACGGTGAAGCAATATATCACGATTACCGATCACGGCAAGCCCATCCCTGAAGGATTCCATGACTGGCAGACGGAGTGGAAGCAGGCTCCTAAATTTGTGAAGCCCGCTTTTGTGAACACCAATGACGATACGATGCTGATGTATTTCACCAGCGGTACCAGTGGCGAGCCTAAGATGGTGGCACACGACTATCTGTATGCCATGGGGCACTTGACAACAGGTGTATTCTGGCACAACCTTCACGAAGGCTCCCTCCACTTGACCGTAGCTGACACTGGCTGGGGCAAGGCTGTATGGGGTAAGTTCTATGGGCAGTGGTTTGCGGGTGCTACCGTGTTTGTATTTGACCATGAGAAGTTCAATGCCGACACTTTGTTGCGCCAGATAGAGAAATATAAGGTGACCTCATTCTGTGCACCTCCCACCATCTATCGCTTCATGATTCGTGAGGACCTGAGCAGATACGACCTCAGCTCGCTCGAGTACTGCACTACAGCTGGTGAGGCGTTGAACCCGGCCGTCTTCGACAAGTTCAAAGAAAAGACAGGCATCCGCATGATGGAAGGTTTCGGACAGACGGAGACGACAATGACGTTAGGCACCTTCCCTTGGATGGAGCCAAAGCCGGGAAGCATGGGTATTCCCAATGCACAGTACGACATAGACTTGCTGAGAGCCGACGGCACCTCTTGTGAGGATGGTGAAAAGGGTGAGATAGTAGTTCGTGTAGGCGACCGCAAGCCTATCGGTCTGTTCAAGGAGTATTATCGTGACCCTGAACTGACCAAGGAGGCTTGGCACGATGGAATCTACCATACTGGTGATATGGCTTGGCGTGACGAAGACGGCTACTATTGGTTCGAGGGTCGTATCGACGATGTCATCAAATCATCAGGCTATCGTATCGGTCCATTCGAGGTGGAGAGTGCGCTGATGACCCACCCTGCCGTAGTCGAATGTGCCATCACGGGTGTACCTGACGACATCCGCGGTATGGTAGTGAAAGCTACCGTAGTGCTGGGCAAGGAATGGAAAGACAAGGCTGGCGACGACCTGGTAAAGGAACTGCAACAGCACGTGAAGAAGGAAACGGCACCTTATAAATACCCACGTATTGTGGAATTCGTTGACGAGTTGCCTAAGACCATCTCTGGAAAAATTCGTCGTGTAGAAATCAGACAGAAAGACGCAAAATGAAGCATAGGATAGTCATTAAGGTTGGCTCGAACGTGTTGACACGAAAGGATGGAAAACTTGACGTGACACGAATGTCGGCACTCGTTGACCAAATTGCCTGGTTGCGTCGCGAAGGATACGAGGTGATTCTCGTTTCGTCGGGTGCAGTAGCCTGTGGACGTAGAGAACTAACCATTGACCATTCGCTCGACTCGGTAGAACAGCGCCAATTATTCTCTGCCGTAGGACAGGTGAAACTGGTAGGACTTTACTATGATCTATTCCGTGAGTTTGGCATCCATGTTGGGCAAGTACTTACTATGAAGGAAAACTTCGAAGCCGGTGAGCAGTATGAGAATCAAAGGGCCTGTATGACTGTCATGTTGCAAAACAATGTGTTGCCCATCGTGAACGAGAACGACACTGTGTCGGTTACTGAGCTGATGTTTACTGATAACGACGAGCTGTCGGGACTCATTGCCCAGATGATGAAGGCTGAGACCCTTATACTCTTGTCGAATATTGACGGTATCTACGACGGTCATCCTGACGACCCTGCATCCAGCATCATCCCTCAAGTAGAGCCTGGACGCGACCTCTCACAATATATCAAGGCTGAGAAGAGTGCCTTCGGACGTGGTGGAATGCATTCGAAATACACGACGGCATCGAAGGTGCAGAAGGCGGGTATCCAGGTGATTATAGCCAATGGTGAGCGCGACAACATTCTGACCGATTTGATACAGCATAAAGAGAACGTTCCACATACAGAATTCATTCCATGCAATTAAAGGAGACTTTTGAAAACGTAAAGGCTGCATCGCGCAAATTGAACTTGCTGAGCGATGAACAGCGTAACGAGATACTGAACGCGGTGGCTGATGCCATCATCGCCCAGAAAGCAACCATCTTGGAGGCCAACTCACAGGATTTGGCAAAGATGGACAAGCAGAACCCGCTGTATGACCGTCTGCAACTGACAGAGAAACGTCTGGACGACATTGCCAACGACATGCGCAATGTAGCTAGTCTGCCATCACCCTTAGGACATATCACCAAAGAAAAGACACTTCCTAACGGACTTCGTCTGCACAGGGTGAGCGTACCATTTGGTGTGATTGGCATGATTTACGAGGCCAGGCCAAACGTAACCTATGATGTGTTCTCGCTTTGCTTCAAAAGTGGCAATGCTTGCGTGCTGAAAGGTGGCAGCGATGCTGACCAGTCGAACCAAGCTGCTGTAAAGCTGATACACGAAGTCCTCACGAATTATGGTGTGAATCCCCATGTAGTGACCTTGTTGCCTGCCACTCACGAGGCTACCGGTGAGTTGCTGAATGCAGTAGGCTATGTGGATCTTTGCATCCCAAGAGGTGGAAGACGACTCATCGACTTTGTGCGCGATACAGCCCGTATTCCTGTGATTGAAACGGGTGCCGGTGTGGTAAACACCTACTTCGACAAAGATGGTGATTTGGAGATGGGCAAGAAAATCATCTGCAATGCCAAGACCCGTAGGGTGTCCGTATGCAATGCATTGGACTGCCTGTTAGTTCACCAGGACAGGACAAAAGATTTAGAAGCCCTGGTAAAGCCTTTAGCAGAGAAAGATGTGACTATTTTTGCCGACGAGAAAGCATACAAGGCACTGGAAGGCAAATACCCCCTTCTGGAGGCAGCCACAGCAGAGAGTTTCGGTACAGAGTTTATGGATTACAAGATGGCTATCCGTACGGTAGCATCACTCGACGAAGCCATTGGGCATATCGACCAGTATGGTTCCGGTCATAGCGAGGCTATCATCACCCAGGATGCAGACACCGCTCACCGTTTCCAGCAAGCTGTTGATGCTGCCTGTGTCTATTGGAACGCTCCTACCTCATTTACGGATGGTGCTCAGTTTGGTTTAGGTGCAGAGATTGGCATTTCCACCCAGAAACTTGGTCCCCGCGGTCCTATGGCTCTGGAGGAAATCACCACCTACAAATGGATTATCGAGGGCGAAGGACAGACACGTCCGTAGTATTTGACAATTGGACAATTTACAATTGGACGATTGGATTATAAATAGTGAAATAGTAAAATAGTAAAATGAAAAGTTTTATCAACGTACAGGATATCGGCCCCCTGGAGAAAGCTATGGCCGAGGCATTTGAGATTAAGAACGACCGTTTTAAGTATCAGCATCTGGGCAAGAACAAGACCCTGATGATGATATTCTTCAATAACTCCCTGCGCACCCGTCTCTCTACCCAGAAGGCTGCCATGAACTTGGGCATGAACGTCATTGTGCTCGACGTCAATGCTGGCGCCTGGAAGCTGGAAACAGAGCGTGGTGTCATCATGGATGGCGACAAGTCGGAACACCTCTTGGAGGCTATCCCCGTCATGGGTTGTTACTGCGATATGATTGGCGTACGCTCGTTTGCTGGTCTGACCGACCGCGAGTACGACTATGCCGAGACTGTCTTGCAGCAGTTCATCAAATACAGCGGTAAGCCCGTTTTCGCTATGGAAACAGCTACCGTACACCCTCTGCAAGCCTTTGCCGACCTCATCACCATCGAGGAATATAAGACGGTGAAGCGCCCCAAGGTCGTATTGACCTGGGCTCCCCACTGCCGCGCTTTGCCACAGGCTGTTCCCAACTCGTTTGCCCAGTGGATGAATGCTGCTGATGTCGATTTCGTCATCACCCACCCCGAGGGCTACGAGCTCGACTCCCAATTCGTGGGAAATGCCCGCGTAGAATATGACCAAAAGAAAGCTTTTGAAGGTGCCGACTTCATCTATGCCAAGAACTGGTCAAACCCGGGTGTCACCAACCCTGCCGACTATGGTAAGATTACCTCGAAAGATATGGCGTGGACAGTAGATACCGAGCACATGTCATGGACTAACAATGGTAAGTTCATGCACTGTCTGCCTGTACGTCGTGGACTGATTGTTACTGACGACGTGATAGAGAGTGCCAACTCAATTGTTATCCCTGAGGCTGCCAATCGTGAGATTTCATGCTCTGTAGTCATCAAGCGTATGCTGGAGGCTCTCTAAGCCTTTCCTTTACACTAACTAACCTGAATTATGATGATATCATTTGAATGCGATTATAACAACGGAGCACATCCGAAAGTACTGGAAAGCCTGATTAAGTATAACGATGCCAAGCCTACGCCCTATGGTTTTGACGAATTCTCAGAACGCGCCAAGAACCGTATCCGCGAGGCTATTGGCATGCCCGAGGCACAGATATTTTTTCTGACGGGAGGCACCCAGACCAACGCCACCACCATCGACTCGATGCTCTATCAGTACGAAGGTGTCATCTGCGTAAGCAGCGGACACATCAACGTCCACGAGGCCGGTGCTGTGGAGTTCACAGAACATAAGATTATCACCATCCCCGATTTTGAGGGGAAGATGGAAGCCAGGACACTCGACAAGTATCTGGACGACTTCTACCACGATGGTAACCGCGACCATGCTGTTCATCCCGGACTGGTCTATATCACTTTCCCCACTGAGTTAGGAACCCTTTATTCCGCCCATGAGCTCAATGATGTCTATCAGGTATGCCAGCGCTATGGCATTCCCCTTTACATCGACGGCGCCCGTCTGGGCTACGGACTGATGGCTGAGGGAAGTGACGTGACACTACCCTATCTGGCACGCCACTGCGACGTATTCTATATCGGCGGAACTAAGATTGGGGCTCTTTGTGGCGAGGCTGTTGTCTTTACCAACCGTCAGGCCCACAAGCATTTCTTCTCTATCCAGAAACAGCACGGAGCCGTGATAGCCAAAGGTGCCCTCATCGGTTTGCAGTTCGAGGCCCTGTTTACGGACAACCTCTACTTCAAGCTCTCCGAACATGCCATCAAGATGGCTATGCGCATGAAGAAGATCTTCCAGCAGAAGGGTTATCGGTTCTACGTTGACTCGCCCACCAACCAGCAGTTCATCGTGTTGCCCGACGCTGAGGTCGAACGCTTGTCGCAACACATGCAGTTCACCCACTTCGGACAAGCAGACAAACATTATACAATCTGTCGTTTCGTCACCAGCTGGGCTACGACAGAAGAGGAAATCGACGAATTGGAGCGCCTGTTATAGGCGCTTTTTTAGTTTCTTGACTTTCTTCTCAACTTGTTGGATGATTTCGTCAGGATGCCAGTTGCCAAACACATTGTTTATCGTATAACGGGCTGCATCCTCACTGGACATAATGGTCTCGTCGGTATGCCGTTGCTCCGTAACAATCTCCTGACCGTTCTCCATCTTCTTGCGCGTCATCGAGAAGGTCAGCACATTGGTCTTTGGCGTAATGTCATTACCTTGGATATCCATTGTGTGGAATTCCTTGAAGATACTCGTCACCGTATTCATTCCACGAGTGTCGAAACGGTTAGGATTCAGTTTTTCCGGCGACAGCAATGTGGTATGTAGCCATATACAACGGGGCACGGAATGCCAGCCACGTGCATATTCGAAAGGAGAAACGATGTTCTCAATGGTGCAGCTATTGAACACATAGCCCCAATGGGTCTTGGAAGTCTTGGGAGCCGCTATCACATCACGCCCGGAGCCGTCAGCACTACGTTTCTCCGTCACAATGCGACACTTCTCAAACCACACGTCACCATCACCACAGATGAAATCGACCGTACCATGAATCTCAGAATCCTGAAAATAATGCTGGCACAGGTCGTTATCCGAATAATAGGTATCTTGATAAGACAACAGCTTCACACGATTACAAATGGTATGCGTACCCTTATCCTGTATGGTCACGGCACGTCCTGCAGCCCCTGCTGCATAGTAGTCCAACGCATTCTTCAGCGTCAGGTCCTGGAAATAGTTGTTCGAACCACGATTCTGGAAGATAGCGGTCTTGCTGATACCCTCTTGTTTGACATCGGGCTTATTCTGGATGATGGTTCCCTCCATGCTCTGTCCTATCAGCGCTATGTTATGACCGGTAATCTTGGTCAGCACGGTTGCCCCTAAATCGTAGAACCCATCTGGAATCAGGATGTAAAGGGGTTTTGAATCTTTCTTCGCATTCTTCTTGTTGGCACTCTCAATAGCCACCAACAAAGCTTTCACGTCGTTCTTGGGAATATACATCACCTCTTGGGCTCGCATTACCAGCACAGCCCACAGGCAGATGATTAAAAACAGGCTTCTTTTCATCTTAGTTCAGTTTATATTGTTTCTTTAGTTTCTTGCTCGTCTTTTCCAACCTCTTCAGCACTTTAGCGGGTTGCCATTCACCAAAGACGTTCTTGAGCGTATATTGCTTGGTTTCCTCCTTTGTCATGATGGTCTCTGCCACGAAGGGTTGTGTATGGTCTCTCAGCGTAAAGGTAACCACATTGGTCTTCGGGGTAATGTCACGCCCTTGCGCATCCCTTGTGCGATACTCCTTGAAATAGTTGCAGGAAACCTTCATTCCCTCTGCATCGAAACGGGTGGGCACCAATTTCTCTGGGGTCATCAACGTCGTGTACATCCACACACAACGGGGATTAGTATGCCACGAGCGACCGTAATTGAACATAGACACCTTGTTTTCTACGGTACAATGGTTGAACACGTAGCCCCAAGGTGTTTCCGAAGTACGTGGGGCTGCAATGATGTTCGTCCCACTACCGTCAGGCGTTCGCTTTTCCGTCACAATCTTACAGTCCTCGAACCACACATCGCCAGCACCGCAAATGAAGTCGAGCGTACCATGAATCTCGCAATCCTGCATATAGCTCACGCATCGCTCGTTATCAGAATAATAGGTATCCTGATACGAAAGCATGCGCACTCGGTTGCAAATGGTCCGTGTTCCTTTATCCTGCAAGGTTACGGCACGTCCGTCGGGCACACACTGGTAGTAGTCCAGGTCATTCCTCAGCGTCAGGTCCTGATAGTAGTTGTTCGAGCCACGATTCTGGAAAACAGCCGTCTTGCTGATACTCTCTATCTTGATGTCGGGTTTGTTTCGGATAACAGTACCTTCCATGCTTTGTCCTATGAGGGCGATATTATGTCCGGAAATGCGAGTCAGCACCGTTTCGCCTAAGTCGTAGAAGCCATCCGGTATCAAGATAAACAGGCGCTCAGCGTTCTCTGCCTCGTTCAGTTTGTTAGCCTTATCGATAGCAGCCAACAAGCTCTCAGCACTATTTTTCTCCACCATGATAAGTCGCTGACCATAAGCTGCCAGCGCCAACACCACGAAGGTTACTATCAGTGTTATTTGTTTCATTTCGGTTAGTTTCGCCTGCAAATTTACAAAAAATGAGCGAAATACAAAAGAAAACTTTTTCTTTTTATTTCCGAATGCCAAATAAATTCGATGTAATCAAATATACAAAAATATTTTGATATTAGAAAATAATTATGTAATTTTGCACCCGCTTAACAGCAATCGGGATGTAGCGCAGTTGGTAGCGCACTACGTTCGGGACGTAGGGGTCGGGCGTTC
>LXOW01403982.1_pt1 | contig 14920 bp, 11 predicted proteins | sample 1368591 | NCBI WGS metagenome assembly LXOW01 (sample SAMN04884650, study PRJNA319009) | bovine gut metagenome | isolation source: Cow rumen | host: Bos taurus | place: Italy: Legnaro (PD) | collected 2014-07-09 | reverse complement strand
AGTAAAATGGTTCACGCAGGCATTATTGGGGGCGCAGGCTACACGGCGGGGGAACTGATCCGGATTCTGGTCCATCACCCGGAAGTCAGGTTAAGCCGCGTCTATTCGGAAAGCAGCGAAGGCAAGCCCCTTTACGAGGTGCATTCCGGACTGCTCGGCGATACGGAACTCACCTTCAGCGGCGGCGAAGTGCAACTCGAAGGGCTCGACGCCCTGTTCATCTGTTCGGCGCACGGGAAAAGCGGCGAATTCTGGGCAACGCACCAGGCGCCGAAAGGGCTGAAAATCATCGACCTTGCGCAGGATTACCGCGACGAGCACGAAGGATATGTCTACGGTCTTCCCGAATGGCAGCGCGGACGCATCGCAACGGCNNCGATACAATTGGCGCTGCTGCCGCTGGCAAAAGCCGGGCTGCTTCGCAATGAAGTGAGCGTCAACGCGATTACCGGTTCCACCGGCGCGGGGGTCAAGCCCGGCGCAACCACGCATTTCAGCTGGCGGGCGAACAACATCTCCGCCTATAAAGTCTTCACGCACCAGCACTTGCTGGAAATCCGCCGCAATCTCACGAAACTCCAGGGCGCCGAGCCCGGGGCCATCCATTTCGTTCCGCTCCGCGGGGATTTCGCCCGGGGCATCTTCGCCACGGCGCATCTCGACTGTCCCCTCTCCGAGGAAGAAGCAAGGGCACTCTACCGGGATTTCTATGCCGATGCCCGCTTCACCTTCGTGAGCGACACGCCCGTGGACCTGAAACAGGTGGTGAACACCAACAAGTGCCTGCTCAGCCTGGAAAAGCACGACGGACGGCTGGTCATCTCCAGCGTGATAGACAATCTGCTGAAAGGCGCCTCCGGACAGGCGGTACAGAATATAAACCTGATGTTCGGACTGTCCGAGGATGCAGGATTAAAACTCAAAGCGTCAGCATTTTAGACAATGGATTTATTCAAAGTATACAAACTGTGGGACATCGAGCCGGTCAAGGGACTCGATACGACTTTGTGGGACAAGGACGGTGTGGAATACACGGACCTCTACGGCGGCCACGCGGTCATCAGCATCGGCCACTGCCACCCGCACTATGTTAAGGTTGTAAGCGACCAGCTGCAGCGGCTGGGTTTTTACTCCAATGCCGTCCAGAACTCCCTGCAAAAGGAACTGGCAGCACGGCTGGGGCGAGTAAGCGGCTACGACGACTACTCGCTCTTTCTTTGTAACAGCGGCGCCGAAGCCAACGAGAACGCTCTGAAACTGGCTTCCTTCGCCACGGGCCGGGCCCGCGTGCTGGCCTTCGCCAAGGCCTTCCACGGCAGGACCAGCGGGGCAGTAGGCGTAACGGACAATCCGAAGATCCGCGCTCCGTTCAACGCCAATCCGAACGTCACCTTCGTGCCGCTGAACGACGCAGCCGCCGCGGAGCGGGAACTGGAAAGCCGGGAATACGCCGCCGTCATCATCGAGGGCATCCAGGGCGTATCCGGCATCCACGAGCCCTCAGACGCGTTTTTGCAGGAACTCCGGCGTCTGTGCGACAAGACCGGAACGCTGCTTATCGCCGATGAAATCCAGTCCGGCTACGGCCGCACCGGGCAATTCTACGCGCACCAGCACAGCGGGGTCCGCGCCGACATCGTCACTTCCGCCAAAGGAATGGCCAACGGCTTCCCCATCGGCGGGGTGCTGATTGCACCGCAGATCAAGCCCGAATACGGGATGCTGGGCACCACCTTCGGCGGCAACCACCTGGCCTGTACCGCCGCCATCGCGGTCATCGACGTGATTGAGAGCGAGCATCTGGTGGAGAATGCCGCACGCATCGGCGAAGTGTTCCGCGCCGGGCTGAAAGACAGCAAGGCGGTGAAGGAATACCGCGGACGCGGCCTGATGATCGGTCTGGAATTGCAGGAAGGCTACGCAACGCTGCGTGACCGGCTCCTCTTCGAGAAGCATTTCTTTACCGGTGCCGCCGGTGCCTCGGTCATCCGCCTGCTCCCCTCCCTGACCGTTTCCGCTGAGACTGCCAATAGATTTATCACTGCTTGGAATGAACTTATCGAGAAATAAGATGAAAGAATTCATATCGGTAAAAGATTTAGGAGACCTGAAGGACGGACTGGCTGCGGCAAAGTACGTCAAGGAGCATCCGTTCGCAGACCAGGCCCTCGGCCGGAACCGCACCATCCTCATCGTCTTCTTCAACAACAGTCTCCGCACCCGTCTCAGCACCCAGAAAGCGGCGCTGAACCTCGGAATGAACGTGATGGTCCTGGATGTCAACCAGGGCGCGTGGAAACTGGAAACCGAACTGGGCGTCGTGATGGACGGCGACAAGAGCGAGCACCTGCGCGAAGCGATTCCGGTGATGTGCAGTTATTGCGACATCATCGGCGTACGCTCCTTCGCCGGTCTGACGGACCGCGACTACGATTATGCGGAGACCGTGCTGCGTCAGTTCATCGAATATGGCGGAAAGCCGGTCATCAGCCTGGAATCCGCCACCGTGCATCCCTGCCAGGCCTTTGCCGACCTCATTACCATCGAGGAATACAAGACCAAAGCCCGTCCGAAGGTGGTGTTGACCTGGGCACCGCATCCCCGCGCCCTGCCCCAGGCCGTTCCCAATTCCTTTGCCGAATGGATGAACGCGGCGGACGTGGATTTTGTCATCACGCATCCCGAGGGCTATGAACTGGATCCCCGCTTCGCCGGAAACGCCAAGGTGGAATACGACCAGATGAAGGCGTTTGAAGGCGCGGATTTCATCTACGCCAAGAACTGGAGTTGCCCGGGCGTCACCCGTCCGCAGGATTACGGCAAGGTGCTGAACAAGGATATGGGCTGGACCGTGGATGCGGCGCATATGGCCGTGACGGACAACGCCTACTTCATGCACTGCCTGCCCGTGCGGCGCAATATGATCGTTTCGGACGAAGTCATCGATTCCGACCGCAGCATCGTCATTCCCGAAGCGGCCAACCGGGTCGTATCCGTTCAGACCGTCATTAAAATGATGTTGGAAAGCCTGTGATCAAAGTCGTCAAAATAGGCGGGAACGTCGTGGACAACGAGGAACTGCTAGTGCAGTTCTGCCGTCAGTTTGCCGCGCTCGAAGGTCCCAAGGTGCTGGTCCACGGCGGAGGCGTGATGGCCTCCCGGATGCAGGAAAAGATGGGCTTGCCGGCGAAGATGATCGGCGGCCGCCGCGTCACGGACGACGCCACCCTGCAAATCGTCACGATGGTTTATGCTGGCTGGTGCGGGAAACACATCTGCGCGTCGCTGCAAGCCGCCGGATGCAATGCAATGAGCCTTTCCGGCTGCGACGGCAATCTCATCTGTGCATCGAAGCGCCCGCCGATTGCCATTAACGATGAAATGGTGGATTTCGGCCACGTCGGCGACGTGAAGAAAGAAAGCGTCAACGCGGCTGCGCTCCAAAGCCTGCTGGATGCGGGCTTCGTGCCGGTGCTCAATGCGATCAACCACGACGGCGGCGGAAACCTACTGAATACCAATGCAGACACGGTCGCTTCGTCGGTCGCCGCAGCGCTGGGCGCGGAACTCATCATCTGCTTCGAGAAGGCCGGCGTGCTGCTGGACAAGAACGACGATGCGTCGCTGATTCCGGAACTCGACGGCGTCCTTTACCGCCAACTGCTGGAGGAAGGCCGCATCGACGGAGGGATGCTCCCGAAACTTGAAAACGCATTCAAAGTGCTGTCGCTGGGCGTCAGTAAAGTCGTCATCCAGCACAGTTCCGCCCCGTTGGGCGTTTCCGGCACAAGCATTTGTCTATGATAGAGAAACTGACACAAGACGCTGTAGCGCTGCTGCGAGAAATGGTGCGCATCCCTTCAGTCACCTTCCAGGAAGACGGGGTATGTACGATGCTCGCCGCGAAACTGCTGGCTTTCGGGCTGCCCTGCGTACGCTACGGCAATAACCTGACGGCCCTCAAACGCGGCAGCGGCAAGCGCACGCTGGTGCTGGACGCGCACATCGACACCGTCCCCGCCGCGCAGAGTTATACCCGCGACCCGCACGACCCCGGCAGCGATGCCGATACGGTCTGGGGCCTGGGAAGCAATGACGACGGCGGCAGTGTCGTGGCGATGACGGCTGCGTTCCGCTATTTCCTGGACAAAGACCTGCCCTTCAACCTCGTGCTGGCACTGACCTGCGAGGAGGAGCGCGCGGGAGAAAACGGTTCCCGCTGGCTCTATTCGGACGAAGGGCCTTTTGCCATCGGCGAACTTCCCGCCCCCTATGATGTAATTGTCGGCGAGCCCACGGGAATGAAAGCGGCCACCAGCGAACGCGGGCTGCTGGTCCTGGACGGAACCGCGCACGGCGTCAGCGGACACGCGGCCCGGAACGAGGGGGTGAACGCCTTGTACATCGCTCTGGACGACATTACGAAACTCCGCGCCCACCGCTTCGCGCGGGAATCGGCGAAAATGGGACCGGTGCGGCTGAACGTCACGCAAATCCAGGCGGGAACGGTGCACAACGTGGTTCCGGACCTTTGCACTTTCGTGGTGGACGTGCGTCCCAACGAGTGCTATACCAACGAAGAAATCCTTGCGGAACTTCAGGGCATCTGCCGCAGCGAACTGAAAGCACGGAACCTGCGCAACCGCTCTTCCGCCACGGCAGACGACGGTTTCCTGATGAAAACCCTGCAGACGCTGGGCATTGAAACCTACTCCTCCCCCACCACTTCCGACTGGATGCGCATCGGCGCCGACGCCGTGAAAATGGGACCGGGAGAATCGGCGCGTTCGCACAAGGCGGACGAATACATCCGCGTCAGCGAAATCGAAGCGGCGGTCAAACAATACATCCAATTCATCGAGACTTATGGCAACACTGTGGAATAAAGGTACGAAGGCCGAGGATGCGGTGGAAGACTTTACCGTAGGACAGGACCGGGTCCTGGACTTGCGGCTGGCCCCTTATGACGTACAGGGCTCCCGGGCGCACATCCGGATGCTGGAAAGCATCGGGCTGCTGACGCACGAAGAATATGAAAAACTGGATGCGGGATTGGAACAGATCGCCGCTTCCATCGACGCGGGGACCTTTACCCTGGCTCCGGACGTGGAGGACATTCACTCGCAGGTGGAACTGCTGCTGACGGAGCGGCTGGGAGAAATCGGCAAGAAGATTCACGCGGGCCGTTCGCGCAACGACCAGGTGCTTGTCGATATCAAGCTGTTCCTGCGGGCGGAACTGCTGAAATTCCGCGAGGAACTGCTGGGGCTGTTTGCGCAGTTGCAGGCGCTCAGCGAGCAGCATAAGGAAGTGCTGCTGCCGGGGTATACGCACGCGCAGGTGGCGATGCCTTCTTCCTTCGGGATGTGGTTCGGCGCTTATGCGGAAGCCCTCGTGAACGATATGTACCTGCTTGGCGGAGCGTATAAGGTGGTGAACCGCAATCCGCTGGGATCGGCGGCGGGCTATGGCAACTCCTTCCCGCTGGACCGAGATATGACGACGCGGCTGCTGGGTTTCGACAGCCCGGACTACAATAGCGTCGCGGCGCAGTTGTCCCGCGGAAAGAGCGAACGGGCCGTTGCGGGCGCCATCGGCAGTTTTGCCCTGACGCTCAATAAGTTCGCTTCCGACTGCTGTATGTATATGTGCCCGAATTACGGGTTCATCCATTTCCCGGACAATCTGACGACCGGGTCGAGCATCATGCCGCACAAGAAGAATCCGGATGTCTGGGAGATGGTCCGCGGCAAGTGCAACCGCATCCTCTCCGCGGAAAACGAAATCAACCTGCTCTGCAGCAATATGCCGCACGGCTATCATCGGGATTATCAGTTGCTCAAGGACATTTTGTTCCCGGCGCTGGAAATGGCGCACGAATGTATCCACATCACGGGCCTGATGCTGGCACACATCGAGGTGAACACGCACATCCTGGAATCACCGATATACGATTATCTGTTTACCGTGGAGGAGGTGAACCGGCGTGTGCTGGACGGTACGCCGTTCCGGGACGCCTACCGGCAGGTGGGCGAGGAAGTGAACCGCGGGGAATTCAAATTCGGCAAGGGCGGGGCGCTCAAGGCCTCCGATCTGGGGCACAGCCATATCGGCAGTCTGGGAAATCTCTGCAACGACCGCATCAAGGCCCTGATGGAAACGGCAGCAAAGTGGTAGTATATTATAAATAAGGAAAGACAATGAAGAAAGCAGCGATGAAGAAGGTGTTGGTGCTCGGTTCGGGTGCCTTGAAGATCGGCCAGGCCGGCGAGTTTGACTATAGCGGAGCGCAGGCGCTCAAGGCGATGCGCGAAGAAGGCATCTCGACAGTACTCATCAATCCGAACATTGCCACGGTGCAGACCACGGAAGGCATTGCGGACAAGATTTATTTCCTGCCCGTGACGCCGGATTTCGTAACACAAGTCATCGAGAAGGAACGGCCGGACGGCATCCTGCTGGCTTTCGGCGGACAGACCGCACTGAACTGCGGCATCGAACTGGAACGCGCAGGCGTCTTTGCAAAGTTCGGCGTCAAGGTACTGGGAACGCCCGTCCAGGCGATTGTGGATACCGAAGACCGGGACCTTTTCGTGAAGCGGCTCGATGAAATCGACATCAAGACCATCCGTTCCCACGCGGCGGAGTCCATCGACGAGGCCCGGCAGATTGCCGCGGAAATCGGTTATCCCGTGATTCTGCGCGCTGCTTTCGCCCTCGGCGGCCTCGGCTCCGGATTCTGCGACAACGAGGCGGAACTGGAAGCGACGGCCCGAAAGTCCTTCTCTTTCTCCCCGCAGGTCCTGGTGGAAAAATCCCTCAAGGGCTGGAAGGAAATCGAATTCGAGGTGGTACGGGACGCCGACGACCAGTGCCTCATCATCTGTGATATGGAAAACTTCGACCCGCTGGGCATCCATACGGGCGAAAGCATCGTCGTGGCACCGACCCAGTCGCTGACGCGCGAAGAGATTGATTATCTGCACGAACTTTCCTTCAAGATCGTCCGGCATCTGGGCATTGTCGGCGAATGCAATATCCAGTTCGCCTTCGCCCCCGACGGCAGCGACTACCGCGTAATCGAAGTGAATGCGCGGCTCAGCCGTTCTTCCGCCCTTGCTTCGAAGGCAACCGGCTATCCGCTGGCGTTCGTCGCGGCAAAAATCGGCCTCGGCTACAGCCTCCGGGAAATCGGCAATGCCGACAAATCGCCGGAAGTGGATTACGTCGTGTGCAAGATTCCCCGCTGGGACCTGGCCAAATTCCACGGCGTCTCCCGCGAAATCGGCACCAGTATGAAGAGCGTGGGCGAGGTGATGGCCATCGGACGCTGTTTTGAAGAAGCGATGCAGAAGGGACTCCGGATGATCGGGCAGGGCGCCAACGGATTCGTATGCAACAAGCCCTATGTCACTACCGACCTCGACTATGCCCTCTCCCACCCTACCGACAGCCGTATTTTCGCGGTGGCGGCGGCGATGGAGGCCGGCTACGACGCCGACCGGATTTACGACCTGACGCGCATCGACAAGGTATTCCTTTCGATGCTTGCCAACATCGAGGCGACTTACCGTGAACTGGAAGCCTGCGGGAGTCTGGAGAAGGTGGACGCGGCGCTGCTGGTCAAGGCGAAGAAGCAGGGATTTTCCGATATCCAGATCGCCAGGGTCTTCGGCGTGAAGGAGGAAGCCGTCCGTACCGCGCGTCACGCGGCCGGGCTGCATCCCTTTGTCAAGAAAATCCGCACGCACGCTTCCGCGGATCCCGACAAGACCAATTACCTCTACCTCAGTTACGAAGGCGGGAAGCACGACGTCCAGCCCGGCGAAGGCGGCAGCGGCGTGGTGGTGCTCGGTTCGGGCGCCTACCGCATCGGCAGCAGCGTAGAGTTCGACTGGTGCTCTGTCAGCGCTGTCAAGACCTTGAAAAACAACGGTTTCCAGACCATCATGATCAATTACAATCCGGAGACCGTCTCTACCGACTATGATATCTGCGACCGCCTCTTCTTCGACGAACTGAGCCTGGAGAGCGTCCTGGAAATCTGTGCCTTCCAGAAGCCGCACGGCGTCATCGTGAGCGTGGGCGGCCAGATTCCGAACAACCTGGCGCTGCCGCTGATGAAGGAAGGCGTGAAGTTGCTCGGCACCTCCGCCATCGACATCGACCGCGCCGAGGACCGCAACAAATTCTCTTCGATCGTGGATAAACTCGGCATCGACCAGCCGCGCTGGAGTGAACTGACCACGATGAAACAGGTCTATTCGTTCATCGACGAAGTCGGCTTCCCGGTGCTGGTGCGTCCTTCTTACGTCCTTTCCGGCGCGGCGATGAACGTCTGCTACAGCCGCGAGGACCTCGAAAAATTCCTGGAACTGGCCGTCGAGGTGTCCGAGGAGCATCCCGTGGTCATCAGTTCCTTTATGAAGCGCTGCAAGGAAATCGAGTTCGACGCCGTCGCCGACGGAGGCAGGCTGCTCGCCTATGCGATTTCGGAGCACGTGGAGTTTGCCGGCGTCCATTCCGGCGATGCCACGATGCAGTTCCCGCCGCAGAAAATCTACGGGGTCACTGCCGCCAAGATCCGCAAAATCGCGTCCGCCATCGCTGCGGAACTGCATATTACCGGTCCGTTCAACATCCAGTTCCTGGCCCAGCGCGGATTCATCAAGGTCATCGAATGCAACCTGCGGGCCTCCCGGAGTTTCCCCTTCGTTTCCAAGATTCTCAAGGAGAATTTCATCGACCTGGCGACCCGGGCGATGCTCGGTATGCACCCGGAGCCTTGCCACAAGGATGCGTTCGAACTGGATTATGTGGGCGTGAAGGCCTCGCAGTTCTCCTTTGCCCGCCTCAACCAGGCGGATCCCGTCTCCGGCGTGGATATGACTTCGACCGGAGAAGTGGGCTGCATCGGCGACAATTTCGACGAAGCGCTGCTCAAGGCGCTGCTCTCCGTCGGGATGCAGATTCCGCGCAAGGCGGTGCTGATTTCTTCCGGCGATGCCCGGCAGAAGGCCGACCTGCTGGAAGCCTGCCGCCTGCTGCACAAGCACGGGTTCGAGTTGTGGGGCACGCGCGGCAGCCGCGATTATCTGGAGTCCAACGGCATTCCCGCAAAATTGGCGCTCTGGCCCGGCGAGAAGGCTTCCGCCCAGGACGGGAATGACGTGGTGGAACTGATCAAGGGACATCAGGTGGACCTGGTGGTGAACATTCCCAAGAACTTTACGCGGACGGAACTGACGAACGGGTATAAGATCCGGCGGGCGGCGGTGGACTTCAACGTGCCGCTGATTACCAATGCGCGGCTGGCGACGGCGTTTATCACCGCTTTCTGTACCTTGCCCGCTTCCGGTTTGAAGATTAAAGCCTGGGATGAATATTAATCCCAGAACACAAAACGAATAACCAAAATGAAAACAAAGGAATTGATGGCGCGGCTGCGCGCGAAGTATCCCGGAGAGGTGGAATACCTTCAGGCGGTGCAGGAGGTATTGGAGTCCGTCGAAGACATTTACAACCGGCATCCGGAATTTGAAAAGGCAAAAATCGTCGAGCGGATGGTGGAACCGGACCGGGTGTTCAGTTTCCGGGTCACCTGGATTGACGATGCCGGCCAGGTACAGACCAATACCGGCTGGCGGGTACAGTTCAACAGTGCCATCGGCCCTTACAAGGGCGGATTGCGCTTCCACCGGGCCACTTCCCTGTCGATGCTGAAGTTCCTCGGTTTCGAACAGACTTTCAAGAATGCGCTGACGACCCTGCCGATGGGCGGTGCGAAGGGCGGCGCGGACTTTGACCCTAAGGGAAAGAGCGACGAAGAGATCATGCGTTTCTGCCAGGCCTTTATGACGGAACTCTGGCAGTGCATCGGCCCGGACCAGGACATCCCCGCCGGAGACGTGGGCGTGGGCGGCCGCGAAATCGGTTACCTCTACGGAATGTACAAGAAACTGGCGCGGGAATACAATACCGGCGTGCTGACCGGCAAGGGGATCACCTGGGGCGGTTCCATCCTCCGGCCGGAAGCCACGGGTTACGGGGCGCTGTATTTCACGCAGAACCTGCTGCACCGCATCGGCAAAGATATCAAGGGACAGAAGGTCGCCATCTCGGGCTTCGGCAACGTGGCCTGGGGCGCCTCGAAGAAAGCGACCCAACTCGGGGCGCAGGTCATCGCCATTTCGGGGCCGGACGGGGTATGCGAAATCCCCGGCGGCATCACGCCGGAAATGATCGACTATATGCTGGAGATGCGGGCATCCAACCGCGACCGCGTGGAAGATATGGCCACGAAGTTCCCGGACAAGTGCAAGTTCACGGCCGGCGGCAAGTCCTGGGACATTCCCTGTGACATCGCCCTGCCCTGTGCCTTCCAGAATGAGTTGAGCGGCGAGGATGCCGAAAAACTCAAGAAGAACGGCTGCTGGTGCTGCTGCGAGGTGTCGAATATGGGCTGCCGCCCCGAGGCCATTTCCTTCTTCCAGGAGAACGGGGTCCTCTTTGCCCCGGGCAAGGCCGTCAATGCGGGCGGCGTTGCCACCTCCGGCCTGGAAATGACTCAGAACGCCTCCCACATCAACTGGAGCGGGAAGGAAGTGGATGAAAAACTGCATTTCATCATGGACTCCATCCACGAGTCCTGCGTCAGGTACGGACAGCGGCCGGACGGCAGCGTAGATTATGTCAAGGGCGCGAATATCGCCGGATTCATGAAAGTGGCGACGGCGATGGTCGAACAGGGGATACTCTGATGCGTCGTCTTCTGTTTCTTCTGGCCTTCCTGTGGACCGTACTGCCCGCTGCCGCGCAGTTGCGGGTAGGCGTGGTCGACAAATGCCCCCTGGCCGGTGGGATGGGCACCGACGCCGGTTATGTCCTTGCCCTGCAGCGGGGCGGGAACGCCGTACTCATCCTTCCTTATACGGAAGATGCGGGGCTGCTTGCCGAAGCGGTGTCTGCGGTGGACCTGGTCTTCCTGACCGGCGGCGAAGACATCGACCCCGCTTACTTCGGAGAAGCCCCTTCGAAAGCCCTTGGGACGGTGAATGCCCGCCGGGATACCCTGGAATTCCGCGTCATCGCCGAAGCGATGAAACAAGGGAAGCCCATTGTCGGCACCTGCCGCGGCCTTCAGGTACTGAACGTGTACTTCGGCGGCAGCCTGTGGCAGGACCTGCCCTCGCAGTACGAGAAGGCGCTGAATCACCGCGCTCCCGCCGGACATCCGATTTTGCTCTCAAAGGGTACGCGGCTGCATTCCCTGCTGCGTGCGGACAGCCTCTGGGTGAACAGTACGCATCATCAGGCCATCAAGGACCTCGCTCCGGGATTCCGGGTCAGCGCGGTCTGCCCGGACGGGGTAATCGAGGCCTTCGAGAGCGACAAATGGCCCATCGCCGCCTTCCAGTTCCACCCGGAACGGCTGGCAATCGGGCAGGACACGGTTTTTGTCAACATTTTCCGCCATCTCCGGGAACTTGCCGGAAAATAATTTTCCTTTATGAAAAAAACACTCCTTTTCCTTTTGATAATGATGCCTGCCCTGTGCAGCGCCGCCTCCCTGAACCGTCAATATGAAGAATTGCCGCTGGGCAGCATCAAGGCCGAAGGATGGCTGCTGGAAATGCTGACGCGGCAGCGCGACGGCATCACCGCCAATCTGGACAAGATCTATCCGGAAGTCTGCGGAGAGCGCAACGGCTGGCTCGGCGGAGACGGCGACCAATGGGAACGCGGTCCCTACTGGATTGACGGACTGCTTCCGATGGCCTGGATCCTGGACGACGAAGCCTTGAAAGCCAAGGCGCAGCGCTGGGTGGAATGGGCCCTGGCCTCCCAGACCGAAGACGGGCAGTTCGGCCCGCGCACCGATTATCCGCGCGAGCCGGGCATCCAGCGGAACAATTCCCTGGACTGGTGGCCCCGGATGGTAGTGCTGAAAATTCTCCAGCAGTACTACAACGCCACGCAGGACGAGCGTGTACCGGTCTTTATGGACAAATATTTCCGCTATCAACTGGCCACCCTGCCGGAAAAGCCCATCGGGAACTGGACGCACTGGCCGGAATTCCGTGCCGGGGACAATATGCTGGTGGCGCTCTGGCTCTACCAGAAGACCGGCGAACCCTATCTGCTGGACCTCTGTGACATCCTGCACCGCCAGGGCTGGGACTTCACCGGGATGTTCCTCGATTCGGACGACCTCGGACGCAGGGGCAGCATCCACTGCGTCAATCTGGCGCAGGGGCTCAAGGAGCCGGTGATTTACTGGCAGGCACGCGGCGACGAACGCTACCTCAAAGCGATGGAGCGCTGCAATGCGCAGATGCGGCTGCACGACGGCTGGCCGATCGGGATGTTCGGCGGCGACGAGACCCTGCACGGCAACAACCCCACCCAGGGCAGCGAACTTTGCTCGGCGGTGGAACTGATGTACTCCTTTGAAGAGATGATCAAGGTCACCGGCAACCTGGCGATGGCCGAGCATCTGGAGCGGGTGGCCTTCAACGCCCTCCCCGCGCAGAATTCCGACGACTTCCACGAGCACCAGTATTTCCAGCAGGCCAACCAGATCCACATCTGCCGCGGACCGCACAACTTCGACATCGTCTATGACGGGACGGCCTCCTTGATGGGCGTGCTCTGCGGTTATCCCTGCTGCCTGTGCAACCTCCACCAGGGCTGGCCCAAGTTCACGCAGAACCTTTGGTACAAGGCGAACGACGGGGCCTATACCGCCCTCTGCTATGCCCCTTGCCGCTTTACCACGGAGGTGAACGGCATCCCGGTCGGCATCCGCGAGAACACCTGCTACCCGATGGACGGGAAGGTCCGCATCGAACTGAGCCTGCCCAAGCGCAAAAGCGCGCCCCTTGCCTTCAAGTTCCGGATTCCTTCCTGGACGAAGCAGGCCGTCGTGCGCGTGAACGGAGAGGTACTTCCCTCGCCGGAAAGCGGCAGCCTCTGGGAAATCAGTCGCAACTGGAAGAACGGAGACTGCATCGAACTGGAATTCCCGATGCAGATCAATACCTCGAACCGTTGGCACGAGAATGCCGTCAGCGTCGAGCGCGGACCGCTGGTCTATGCCCTGAAAATCGACGAAAAATGGGAAAAGGTCGCGCTGGATCCTTCGGAGCGCAAAGGCCCCTACTATTGGGAGGTCAGCGCCCAAAGCCCCTGGAACTATGCATTCCTGCGCAAGCAGGTAGATAAGCCCGAGCAGGCTTTCCGCGTCGAAATCGACGAAGAGAAACTGAAAGGCAACTGGTACTGGAATGCGGAGGGTGCGCCCGTGCGTATCTGCGCCGATGCCGCCCGCGTTCCCGACTGGACCGAATATAACGGCGACGCCGGTCCGCTGCCCTACAGCATCGTCCGCGCGGTCATTTACAACGGAACTTCCAGCCGCCGCTCGAACGGGCTGGAAAGCGTCACGCTGATCCCTTACGGCTGCACGACGCTCCGTATCAGCGAATTTCCGGTATTGAGCCGTTAGTTGCGGCAGAGCAGGATGCTCGCTTCGTAGAGCAGATACAGCGGCGCGGAGAGCACCAGCATCGAAACGGGATCCGAAGGGGTGATGAGCGCCGAAAGGACCATAATGCCGATCAGCGCATAGGCGCGCGATTTACGCAGGACCGCCTTGCTCACGACGCCCAGCGAAGACAAAATCAGGATGACGACGGGAAACTCGAAGGCAATGCCGATGAGCAGCACCATCGAGGCGAAAAGGGAAATATAGGACCCGAGGGTAATCGTGTTCGCCACCGAATCGCTGACCGTATAATTCATAAAGAACTGCAGGCAGGCGGGCAGTACCACGAAATAACCGACGAGCACGCCGGTATAGAAAAGCAGCGAGGAAAGGCCGAACGCCTTCTTCACTGCTTTTTTCTCCTGTTCATAGAGGGCCGGCGCGACAAAACGCCACAATTCGAACACGATATAGGGAAACGCCAGCACCACGCCGGCAATCAGCGCACAGCGCAGATGCACGAAAAACTGCGCGCTTACCTCCACGTTGATGAGCTGCATATCCAAGTTCCAGCCCAGGAGGCGGTACACGGGGAAATCCGGGCGCGCAGGGGCGAGGATGATTCCGTCAAAGAGCAGGCCCCGCAGACAGAGGCCCGGGATACAGGCGACAACCAGCGCCACCAGCGAACGGATCAAGGTACCCCTCAATACGTCCAGGTGGTCCCAGAAGCTCATTTCATCGCCGGGAGCGCTCACTTTTTGTCCGGATCAACGTCTTTCTCGACCTCTTTCTTGACACCGTTGATTCCCTCCTTGAAGCCGCGTACGCCTTCTCCGACGCCGCGCATGAATTCAGGAATTTTCTTGCCGCCGAGCAGGATGAGCGCCACTACTGCGATAATGACAATCTCCCACCAGCCAAACATCAAAGGAACAATCAACATCATTTTTCTTGGATTATACACGCAAATATAGAAACAAAATCATAACTTTGCCAATATGTTGCGATTTCTCAAGAATTGGATCCTGGTCATCAGTATGGCGACGGGCGCTTCCGTCTATCTGATTTACCACGCAATTCCTGCACTGCACGGCGCCGGGCCCGTGCTGGAAAGGCTCTGTACGACACTGCAGCCGTTACTATTGTTTGCGATGCTCTTCCTGAGTTTCTGCAAAATCGAGCCGCACCAGCTCAAACCGCACCGCTGGCAGTTCATCCTGCTGGGCATCCAGACGCTGATGTTCCTGCTCTTCGCCGTGCTGGTCTATCTGCGGCCGGAAGGCGACCTCTGGCGCATTCCGCTGGAAGCCGCGATGCTGGTGCTCATCTGCCCTACCGCCAACGCCTGCGCCGTAGTGACGGGAAAACTCGGCGGGGATATGGCCGGAGTCGTCACCTATACCGTGCTGATCAACCTGCTGGTGGCCGTGG
>LXOW01309324.1_pt1 | contig 14931 bp, 9 predicted proteins | sample 1368591 | NCBI WGS metagenome assembly LXOW01 (sample SAMN04884650, study PRJNA319009) | bovine gut metagenome | isolation source: Cow rumen | host: Bos taurus | place: Italy: Legnaro (PD) | collected 2014-07-09 | reverse complement strand
CCGCGGTATTGCGCAGCAATTAACTCCATCTCCGCGGTCTGTGCATCCTCGCGGAGCGTTTTACTCATCACTATGTAATGCACACAGAGGGACTTGAACCCTCACCCCTGTTACAGGACATGGACCTGAACCATGCGCGTCTGCCAATTCCGCCATGCGTGCATTCTGCTGGTTGGAATACCCAACCAGCAATTGAAATTTTATCACATTTTTACTTTTTTGTAAAGCAATACGAATTATTTAATCTTAAATGTCAGTTTCTTTGTACCGCTAAAGTTTCCTTTTCCTTTGATAATAATTGTAGCAGTACCTTTCTTCACATTATTCTTATAAGTAATCGTATAATCTTTCTTTGCCTTTAATTTTGTTGTGCCATTCTTTACAACTAATTTTGGACAAATCTTTTTACCTGTATATTTCTGAGCTGCAATCTTGCTGTACTTTAACTGTTTTACTGATTTTGCAACAATTTTAAAGGAAGTTACTAACGAACCTGTGTATTCGCCGATACCCTTAATCATGATAATACCATGTCCCACTTTAACATTGTTTTCAACAGTAACAGTATAATCTTCATTTTTTGTAAGTATCAAACCACCATAAGAAATCATTAAATCTGGATTAATCTTCTTACCTGTGAATGTATACTTTGATGCAATACCAACCACCTTACAACCTTCTGTAGATAATACCTTTGCAACCGGAAGCGAAGGTGTTTCTTCTACTATCGGTGTTGCTGTTGGTGCAATTGTAGGTGTTGCTGTTGGTGCAATTGCTGTCTCTTATACACATCTGACGCTGCCGACGAGCGATCTAGNNGTGTTGCTGTTGGTGCAATTGTAGGTGTTACCTTTGGCGTAGGTGTTACAGCCCCCATATTTCCTGAACTTGCAGGACCGTTAAAGATAATACTATAATTTGCCATAGAATTGGTTGTATAAGTTCCGTTGCTGTATGAATTAGTTACATCAACGTTAACGGCAGCGCAACCCTTTGTATCTAAATATACAGAGCCTTCTTTAATTTTCACATTTTCGCCTGTAATACTTGCAACTCCACTAACTTTAATTGGCAATTCCGGATCCATCTCATCATCTTTGATTGTAACACTGTAACCAGGAACGTCACTCTTAAATCCATCGACTTCTACTGTTTTTTCAGAACCATTTTTCAAAGTGTAAGTATAAGTTAATTTTGTAAGAGCAATGTAGCTTCCCTCAAAAATGATTTTGTTATCCTTTGTAATCTGGAAATTACAAAAGCTGTCGTTTGAAACACCAACAAGTGATGCCATAGAAGATTTGTTTTTATTTAAATCAATAGTTGCAAAATCACTCACACTATCTCCTGTAGCATCTTTTGATGTAGAAGTACTTCCATTTTGCATCTGATATTTACATTCTTTCACATCACCACTAGAAAGAGCTACACCATAGTTATTTGAACATGTTATCTTGCCAAAATAATTACAACCATAAACAGTACCATTCTTTTGTACAGAACCTGCAATACCAGTGGCATTTTTCTTTGATGAAATCTCAACGGTAGAGCAGCAATTTACAAGCTTACCATTTGCACTGATTTGTGTAGCAATTCCTGAACATTCTCCGTCAGAGGAACTGTTTGTAATCGTTCCTGTTGTACATACATTGTAAATCGTTCCCGAAACGCTTGGGAATACAGAAATCTTCGATGCAGAGCCACTGATTGAAACATTGATACTATGTCCCTGACCGTTATAAGTTCCTGCAAAAGTTCCAGTTTCATTGATACCCTTGTAATCTTTTAAGTTTGACATATCAAGGTTCTTTGTCTGAAGGAAATACTTTCCTTCGTATGTTTCGCCACTCTTAAGAGCTTCTGTGAAAGAACGGAAGGTATCTGTATCTGAAATCTTATAAGGATCCTCTTTTGTTCCTTTTCCCTCATAATTTACAACGATTTTTTCCGTAGAAAGTGAAGTACCTGTAATCAACTGATAAGCATACTGTGAAACATACATTTTTTTCTCACTATAAATGGCAATTTCACCACGGCTGTTTTTCTTCTGACCGTTTACAGTTACTTCATCTGAGTTTTCTTTTACTGATGCATTGTAATCCTTAAATGTAAAAGTACCATTGCTGTAACTTCCCATACTTGTTACATCATAGAATAACTTATTCGTCGCATCGGTCAAATCGCTCACTCTGCTGTCACCTATCATCTTTGCAACATAATTTGCAACATCTGTATTATCTGCTGTAAAAGTTCCTCTAAGAGGATTGTTCTTATTGACATCCATAACATCTTCAAATGCAGATACTCCGCTTGGTGCATAAATCCAAAGACCTACATTCATATCCGAATGATCATATTCAGAACTTTTATTTGAGAATTTCAGCAAATCTGTTTTTCCAGCTGTGTCCTCCTTATTCTTTACCATAGAAACAACTTTTTGCATCTTGCTGCTATCAGGAGTTTCAACCACTCCGGTATTGTGATCCGGTGCAACTACAATCATAGTATCTGAACGATTTGACGCAAAATCCAAAGCCACTTTAAATGCTTCATCAAATGCAATCCATTCTCCAGATGATTCTGTCATATTTCCGTGATGGTTTGAATAATCAATTTTACTACCTTCTACCATTAAGAAGAAACCATCTTTATCCTGAGACAACAATTTGATGGATGTATCTGTCATATCTTTTAATGTTGGTACACTGCTTACATTTTCACATTCATATGCTAACTGGTAATCACTACCTCTGTCAAAATCACCCCAAAGTTTCAACTCTTCCGATGGTTCCTGGTAAGTACCATTAGACTTTGACAACAACTCCGAACTGTTTTTCACATAAGTATAACCATATTGTGAAGAAACAGATTTACTATTTAAACCGCCTCGTTTGTTTAAGCAGCCACCAAGTACAACATTTACTCCGTTGGACGCCATCTGATTAATTACCTCAGCTTTATTATCACGGGCTCCTGTGTGGGCACTAAATGCTCCAGGGGTAGCATCTGCAGTATAGGTAGTAACCACGATACCTGTGGCTTTATTCTGTAACTGGCTCATTTCCAATAAGTTTGCCATCGGTTTTCCTTCCGGTGTAAGTCCAATGACACCTTGATTTGTTTTTCTACCGCAGGCAAGTGCAGTTCCTCCTGCTGCAGAATCTGTGACACTGTTATTATTGGATTTTGTGGTGTAATTTCCCTTTAAATACTTATCCAAATACATCTCTGTAGATGTCTGTTTTGTAGCAGTATAGTTTACTCCTCCTGCTGCTTTTACAGCTTTTGCAATGTCGTACGTTGGAAATCCGCCACCATCCGGTATCATAAAAATAACATTTTTAATTTGTGTGGCATCAGAACCATTGTTTTGAATAACGACCACATCTTCTGTCTTTTCATTTGCTGCAGCAACCACTTTTTTTTCTGCAATTGATGGCAATACAGATACTGCCATACTCATACTAAGTGCAGCTGCCATACTTTTTTTAATAACCCTTTTTAGTTTTCGCATACCCTTTGTCATATTTCTCTCCTTTTTTTGCCTGATGCACTCCCTAAAATATATATGTTCTCTCGGAATCTCCTTTATACCATAATTTCAGCTATATTTTCCTTGGATTTTCTNNTCGTTATCCAAGAAAAATCTATCTCGAAATTCTTGTATAAAAAGACTCCGAGAGAACATATATTATGTCAGATTTCAGAAATACATCTTACTCAAGTGTGTGTTTGTAGCAATAAAAAATGATTTTATTACAATTTAAATTACCACTTATTTATAACTAACCAATTACTAGAATACCACAATTTCAGCGTTTTTACAAACTTTGTCCTTATTCCCTAACGTAGAAAAAATCGCACATTTTCTGTGCGATTTTACGTCTATTTATAATAATAAAATCCTCTATTTCGAAAATAACTTGTTATCTGGCTATACTGATCGATACCTGTTTTTGAAAAAAGTTTATATGCGCCAAATTCATAACGATACGTTTCTTGGAAATAGACAAATTCAATAAATTTATCACGCCGACTTTCCGGGTTAACCATTTTTACATTTTTTATTTCTGACCAATCATATTTCATATAATCAAATTGAATATAATTTTCATTTATGTAAACCCACTTCGGAACATTTTTTTCTTTATTTGTCAAACAAATAAATATGCAAGTTGTCACAAGCCATATTATAATTCCCCAAAAAATCTCTATTTGTAACATTATATAAAAGCTTATTCCCGCAACAACACCCCCCGCATATCTACCTTCGACTTCCCATCCCCTTACGCAAACAAAACAACAAACGGAAAACAAAAAGGCACCACCTAAGATTATTTTCAGCCAAGTCTCTTGCCATTTTGAATCACTTTTTACCGCTGCTATATTTATCCTAATCGAATTAGATTGTATTTCTTCTATTTTTTCCCCACAGTGAGCCAAACCAATATCTTCTTTTTTTTCATTTTTCTGAAAATACGAAGCGTCCGCTAATGTATTATCTACTACATTGTTTGATTTCATTTGTGTTTTACGAAATATTATTTCATTCCATAATAGCATGATTTCTTCATAATCATGAGTATATAATGGTATTTTCGTTATTTTAGAATTTTCTTTATAAAAACATCTGTAGTTTGTAAATACAATCGGAATATATTTTGTTGTTATTTCAGAAAAACTAATTATACCTGTCTTTATGTTTTCAAACTGGGAAACCGAAATTGTTTTACATTTACCAAGCATTGGTTGATACACAACTTTGTTATCCATTAAACGGATTGTTGACGGTTTCACCCAAAACACTTCAATAAAACAAGTCAACAACAATATAATCCAAAATGCGACCCCGTTTATTTTTGCAACAACATCCGATATATCGTTATTCGCTGATATGTTATTGTTTACCTTAAACCCAATTACAAAGAGTAACACTTTAAATAAATGACCCAATAATAATATTCTAAAAAAACTACAAATGATTTTTCGCTTTTTACTTTTTACACTCTGTATCATATATCTTTTTCTCCATTTTTAAAATCCAATTGTTTCTAACAGTTCCGGCAACTCTTCAAACGCATTGATTCTTGGAACATCCGCATTTACCGAACCAAAACCGTAAGCTGCATGAATAAATCCATATCCTGCCTCCATGGTAGCATCATAATCTCCCTGAATGTCACCTACATAATACGCTTTTGTAAGTCCATTTCTCTCAGCCAATAATCGAATATTTTCTCCTTTTTGCTTTAAGTTATTTCCATAACATTCAATATCTTTAAAGTATTTTTCGAATTTATAATGCTCTAAAAATGCCTCAATATATCCACTCTGACAGTTACTTACGATAAACAAATCACACATGTTCATAAGCTTCTTTAAGGTTTCTTCCAAATTAGGATAAAGAATGCCTCCATGCTTTATAAGATATTCATTTTCTTCCGTTCCACATATATCCAGAAGTCGCATATACTCTTCTTCTTCAAATCCTGTAAAAATAGCCGCTGCAAGCTCATCCATAGGCTTTCCCATCTGAGACATAATAGCTTCTTTTGTAATGACTAAATCCCTATACCCTTCTTTTTGTACTGTCTCAGTCCAGGATTTTGCCACATTTTCCGCTGAATCCCACAATGTGCCATCCATATCAAATATTAAGCCTTTATTCACTCTTTTTTCCACCTTTCTCTTTCATGATATCATAAATCTCATCCAACCATGAGCGTTCCAATGCAATATCATCCAAAACACTGATTCTTCCCGGACGTGTGCCGGATGCTTTTTGCCATGCATCTGCAAAAATATCTTTTGTTATGCCGTAACTTTCAGGATTTAAGTCAATTCCATAAGTATTCATCACCTTTATTAGCTGTTCTTCATCTCTTCCCTGGAATATACAGGCACCAATACTTCCTAGCGCTACACCGATTCCATGGGAAATCTTCACTTGTGGATAATATTCCTCTAATGCGTGACAGAACAAATGCTCACTTCCGCTACATGGTCTTGAAGAACCTGCAATTTCCATAGCAAGGCCACCCATAACCAAAGCTCTTGAAAGAATACGAATAAACACTCTGCTCTTCATATCTTTCTCATCGCAGTGAAATACGGAATCATAACTCATTCTTGCGATAGCATAGGCAAAATCATCCACATGTTTTCCTTCTTTTTCAGCCGCCAGTTTCCAGTCAAACAATGCCGTATGCTTTGCCAGAGTATCGCCGATACCAGATAAAGTCTGTCCAATCGGTGCATTTCGTATCATATCCGTATCTACTACAATTGCAGCCGGTATTTTACAAGGTAGTGTCTTTCTGTGAGCTCCCTCAATTTCAAGTACGGAAAATGGTGATGCCAAAGAATCGTTACTTAAAGTAGTTGGAAGACAAATGTAGAGCGCCTTACTTACATGCGCCGCATATTTTGTGGTATCCAAAACTCTTCCACCACCAATTCCTACAACTACTTTGTAATCTTCAACGCTAATCATTTTTGCAATCTTTACAGCCTCGTCATAAGTGGCATTTCCCATGGAATACACATCTGCTCCGTCAAAATCCTTCTTTAAGATTTCGATTTTTTCTTTATATGTCTCAAGCAAAAATGGCTCCGATACAATCAAAGTTTTCTGTCCTTCGATTTCCGGCAAATACACTTCCACAATCTCCTGCGCCCTTGAAAATGCATCATCCTCCACAGCTAAACAAAATGGCAAATTAAATCTTGTATGTTGATTCATGATAATCCCCTCCAAATATTTAATATATTCCCTCAAAATCTTCTTATGCATGAATTTCGAGAATACAATTTTTTTCCATTATACCATCACAACAATTTTATTTCTATAAAAGCACAAGAAAAAAAGCCGTACAATCCACTTTTATTGAACTGTCAGCTTTTTTTCTTTCTAATCACGGTGTCAATGCACTGAACTTCAGACCATTTGACACTGTAACCCTATATTTTTTTATAATAATCCACACGATTATTGTTTTGTAACTGTTTTATCCACCTGATTTACAAGATATTCTCCAGCTTTTACTTCATACTTTTTATTGCTATTTGTATCCCATGAACCAGAACCATTGTTAAAGCAAAGGATGGCATCTGTAGTTTCACCCAAATCAATAGTTACCTTCCAGTAACCTGCACTTATTTTTTCCATTTTAACACCAGGCGATTTTGTCCATACACCGTTTACTTTATAGTGAACATATGCCTTACTCCATGATGTGTTTGCAGAACGCTTGTAATATACCACAACCTTATTTGAAACTGGAGTTTCGGTAGGGGCTACTGTTGGTGTTGCTGTAGGTGCTACCGTTGGCGTTGCTGTTGGTGCCACTGTTGGTGTTGCTGTTGGTGCCACTGTTGGTGTTACTGTAGGTACCACTGTTGCAGTCGCTGTTGGTGCTACTGTTACAACTGGTGTCGCTGTTGGTGCTACCGTTGCAGCTGTACCCAACGTAGAAATCGTCTTTTCTTTCTGATTTACCAAATATGTTCCTGCATTCAAAGTATATTTTTTGCTACTGTTATTATCCCAGTTTCCATTTCCGTCATTGAAAATTAAAGTCGCTTCANNCTCTTTGTCCATACACCATCTACCTTATAGTGAACATATGCCTTGCTCCATGATGTATTTGCAGAACGCTGATAATAAACCGTTAACTTATTATTTGATACAGCTGGTGTTGCTGTCACATTTGGTGTTGCTGTTGCAGCTGGTGTTGCTGTTTCATGCTCCGGTATAGGACCGGTGAAATTAATATTATATCTTTTCGATGAATTTGTTTTATAAAAATCGTTGCTAAATGTAGTTGAAACTTCAACACTTGCCGAAGCAAATCCTTTCGAATCCAATGATACCGTTTTTTCCTCAATCACTGACGATCCACCGGTATACATTGCAGTTCCCTGTAATTTAATTGGCAGATTTGCATTCATTTCATCATCAAGAATGTTTTCATTGTATCCTGAACAAGTTGCATCGAAATTACTTACATTCACTGTTTTTTCTTTACCATTTTTGCAAGTATATGTGTAAGTGAAGTTTGTTAAATAAGATACTCCTGCCACAAATGCAATATCTACATTTTCCACATCTACAAAATCACACAAAGCGTCTTCCTCTACTCCAATTGTCTTGGCAACAGCCGCTTTTTTGCCATTTAATTTTTCTGCTTTTAAGTTACTGCTTGATGAACCACTTCCAGACGAGCTGACAGAAGTACTTCCGTTTTTCATCTGATAATAACATTTTGTAACGGTTCCATTTGCAATTCCCATATTTTTTGCTCCAACAGCAACACCTGTGTAATAACATCCATTTACAACGCCGTCATCTGCAACTGTTCCTACAATACCTGCTACTATATTTTTAGCATTCAATGTCACACTTGAAAAACACTGATATAATTTTCCTGAAGCTGATACTTCATTTGCAATACCTGCACAATTACCATTTGTATTTGTAATAGTTCCCGTAACACCAAGATTGTAAATACTTCCAGCTACTGTAGGGAAAACTGACAACTCTTCTTCACTTGCTGCCAAACCTACATTGATAGTGTGTCCCTGTCCATTATAGTATCCTGCAAACGTTCCTTTTCCATTGCTACCCTTAAACTCATCAACCTTTGTTAAGTCAACATTTCCTGTTTGTACAAAATAATTTCCTGTGTATGTTTCTCCTGCCTTAACACTTTCCATTAACGCATTAAAATTATCTGCAGAAGAGATTTCATATGGTTCAGACTTTGTACCTTTACCTTCAAATTTTACCTCGCTTCCAAGTCTTTCACCTGTAACCATCTCATATGCTTTCTGAGAAATGTACATCTTATTATTTACATAAAGGGAATACTCGCCGTTTGTGCTTTGCTCCTCACCATTCACTGTAACAATATCAGAGTCTGCTTGTACACTTGCGTTATAATCCTTAAATTTGAATTTACCATTGCTATAAGTTCCCATTTTTGTAACATCATGGAACAATAAGTTCGTAGCATCCTTTAAACTACCTACTGTATCATCAGCAATCAATTTTGCAACATATTTTGCAACTTCTGTATTTTCAGTTGTATAATTTCCTCTTTCTCCATCTGTGTGTTTTACCGTAATTACATCTTCGAATTTTGGTGTTCCACTTGGTAAATACATCCACAATCCAACAAGGTGTGACGAATGAGAATAACTGTGTCCTTTTGCAGTAAAAGTCAAAAGGTCAGTACTTTCAGATGTATCTTTCTTTTTCTGTACCATACTAACTACTTTTGTCATTTTTGATGATGATGGAGTTTTTGCAACACCTGTATTGTGGTCTGGTGCAACTACAACTACAGTATCTGTACGATTTGAAGCGAAATCAAGTGCTACCTTAAAAGCTTCATCAAAAGCAATCCATTCTGTAGAAGAATCTACCATGTCACCACGATGGTTTGAATAATCAATCTTACTTCCTTCTACCATAAGGAAGAAACCGTCTTCATCCTGAGATAACAACTTAAGTGAAGTGTCTGTCATCTGTTTTAATGTAGGAACTTTTTTATCGTTTACATTATCATATGCAATCTGATATTCGTTTCCTCTGTCAAAATCTCCCCAAAGCTTTAACTCTGAAGATGCATCTTTAAATGTATCACTATTTCTTGCTGTCAATCCACTGGTGTTTGTCACATATTTATAATTGTTTTCAGAAGCAAGAGATTTACTGCTTAAACCACAACGTTTTGAAAGACATCCACAGAGCACAAGATTAACTTCACCTGCAAACATTTGTGTAATCACATCTTTTGTTTCTGTACGCTCAAATGCATGTGCCGAAAAAACAGCCGGAGTCGCATCTGATGAATAAGATGTTGCTACAATACCGGTAGCTTTTCCCTGTAAACGACTCATTTCCAAAAGGTTTGCAATAGGCTTACCATCTTCATCCAATCCTACGGTACCATTATTTGTCTTTTTTCCGCATGCAAGAGCTGTTCCACCTGCTGCCGAATCTGTTACTTCATTGTCCGCAGANNCTCTTTACAGCTTTTGCAATGTCATATGTAGGAAATCCACCACCATCAGGTATCATATAAATAACATTCTTAATGTTTGTAGTATCTTTTCCAGCTATAACAACTGCTTCCTCACCAGACTCTGTGTCCGTCTTTGCGTACGAATACGTATTCACTGAAGGAATTGAGGTTGCGACAAGTGCAAGACTTAACGCAGATACTAAACTTTTTTTCAAAAATTTACCATTTTTCATCATATTTTTTCGTCTCATGGTATCGTCCTTTCTTAAAATCGACATTTGCAAAAACTCATCACTTCGTTAATCATGACATTTCGCATTGATAATTTTGTTTATCATGATTTTTCTAAAGAGAAGAATACCACATTTTCTATTTTTTTACAATACATTTCTTACAATTGTAAAAAAACTGTAATTTTTAGTGTAACTCTTTAATAAATATAAGAACAATACAAAAAAGGTCGAATATCTACGTTTCCGTAAATATCCAACCTTTTATCATTTTAATTATTCTTCAACAACTGCTCTCTTCATTTCATACCCAAATTCTAAATCTGGCTGTATAACATAATCACTTGTAGGAACATTCGTTTCAATAATTGGCTCTATCACAGGTTCACTAGTAGGATCAGTTTCTTCTAACACTGGCTCTATCACATAATGGTTAGAAGGAGTATCCAATTTTTTAATTTTTTTCGTTTTGGCATTAATCTCACAAGTACCCATCTTTATTTTATAATTTTGTACATTGTTATTATCCCAAACACCTTTACCGTTATTAAAGCAAACGGTTGCTTTTTCTGTATCTTTCAAATCAATTTCGTACTTCCAATATCCAGCACTAACTTCTGTCATCTTTACTCCTGGAACTTTTGTCCATTTCCCATCCACTTTGTAATGAATATACGCTTTCGTCCATGAAGTATTTTCTGTACGCTTGTAATATACAATTGCTTTATTATGAACTGGTTCTTCTGTAGGCAATGCAATTACATCTGTTTTTGGATCAGCAGTAACCATTGGTGTTGCTGTTACCTTTGGTGTCGCCGTTATCTTTGGTGTTGCTGTTACCTTTGGTGTTGCTGTTACCTTTGGTGTTGCTGTTGGCTTTGGTGTCTTTGTTGCCTTTGGTGTTGCTGTTACCTTTGGTGTTGCCGTTGGCTTTGGTGTCGCTGTTACCTTTGGTGTTGCCGTTGGCTTTGGTGTTGCTGTTACCTTTGGTGTTGCTGTTACCTTTGGTGTTGCCGTTGGCTTCGGTGTCTTTGTTGGCTCTGGTGTCGCTGTTTCTTCAATCGGAGCCGCACCGCCAAACATGATAGAATATTTTTTTGTAGAAGTTGTCTGATAATATGCATTACCATAAGTTGATGTTACACTAACACTACCCTCAGCAAATGCCTTTTCATCCAAATATGTATCATTATTTGTAACCTTAATGGTTACTTCTGAATTTTCTGCATTTTCCGCACAGCCGTAAATTTTAATAGGTTCCAACGGATCAATATCATCAATTGCTATATTGTATCCGGTAACTTTTGGATCAAATTCACTTATTGTAGCCCTTTTTACTGTTTTATTTTCATCATTACAAGTATACTCGTACTCTATTCCACTTAAATATGAAACAGCTGCCACAAAAGTAATATCCACACCTTGAATATCTGTATAATTACACAATGCATCTTCTGGAACATCTAAAACCGTTGCAACATCGTTTTTATTACCATTTAATTCTGATACCAAAATGTTGTCTTTCGCTGTTCCTTTTGCATCTCTATATAATGAAGTACTTCCCTTCTTTGCATAGTAATAACTCTTATTAACAGTTCCTTTTCCTGAAGAAATACCGTAATTTTTTTCACCTGTAATTAATCCACTATAATAGCATCCGTATATCACGCCATCATTAGCTACCTCTTCTGCAATACCTGCAACCTGTTTTTTTGCAGAAAGTGCTGCAGTACAATAACAATTTGCTATTTTACCACCTGCCAAAACTTCATTTGCTATTCCTGCGCAGTATCCCTCTTTTGCAGTGCTTGTAATTGAACCTGTAACTCCAAGGTTGTAAATTATTCCTGAAACCTTTGGAAATACCGAAATGTGTTTTTCAGAAGCTGAAATGTTAATATTGATTGAATGTCCCTGTCCATTGTAACATCCTTCGAAAATTCCTTTTTCCCCGCTTCCTTCAAATTCTTTATCATTTGAATAATCTATATTTCTAGTCTGAATAAAGTATGTATTTTTATAAGTTTCACCAGCTTCTATTGTCTCAAGAAACATATTAAACTCATCATCATCTGAAATAATGTATGGATTCGCCTTTGTTCCATCCCCCTTGAACATATCGGTAATATCGTAGCCGGTAATCTTTACAAATGCACTTCTTGGAATGTAAACGCAACCATCCACAGCAATATTCAATTCACCGTTGTTGTTCTCTGTAATTTTTGAGTTTGTCTTTCCATCCTGATAAGAAATAATATCTGTATCAATTATTACTTCAGCTTTACCATAATTATTAAATTGAAAATATTTCTTATAGTTTATTAATTTTCCTCGATCAGCTGTTGAACTTGAATTTTTAAGTACTCCATAACTAGTCACATCCACATACAACTGCTGAGTTGCATCCCTCAAACTCTTAACTTCATTATTTGCAATCAACTTCTCAATATAAAGAGCAATCTCTGTATTATCAACTGTAAACCGCCCTTTTTCATTTTCAACGTGTGCTACTTTCATCACCTCATCTAACTTTGGTGTCCCATCTGGTAAATACATCCAAATACCAACATCATCACCTGTATGAGGCTTACTTGTTTTTTTATCATTTGCATCTCTAATTGCAAATTCAACATATTCCTCAATTTTCTTTTTATTCGAAATCTGCTGCACATATTTTACAACTTCTTTCATATTTTCTTCATTTGGTGTCTTAGCAATACCTGTGTTGTGATCCGGAGCAACAACAATCATGGTATCTGTACGTTTTGATGCATAGTCATATGCGGCTTTGAAAGCTTCATCAAAAGCAATCCACTCTGTTGTAATCTTTCTTACATCACCAAGATGTGCGGCTTTATCAATCTTACTTCCCTCAACCATAAGGAAAAATCCTTCTTTATCTTGTTCCAAAAGTTGAATAGCACTTTCTGTCATTTCCTTTAATGTAGGAACACCTTTTTTATTATCAATATCATATGCTAAATAGTCATCACCTTTTTCGCCAAAATCTCCCCATAATTTCAGTTCTTGTGATGGATCATCATATTCATAATCCAACTCATCACTTAATTCAGATGCATTTGTAACAATGTCATATTGGTAAGCGCTTTTAATTGTAGAGGCACTTACGTAGTTACAATTCTTTTTCTCTGTACATCCACCCAATACTACATTAAAACCATTATGTGCGATTTGACATAATAATTCTCTTCTATCAGATCGACTCGCACTGTGACCACCAAAAGTGGCTGGTGTGGCATCTGACGAATATGAGGTTACAACCAAACCGGTTGCCTTTCCCTGCAGCTGGCTCATCTCCATAAGATTTGCCATGGGTTTTCCATTTGGTGCTACACCGATTGTACCATTATTCGTCTTTTTTCCACATGCAAGTGCTGTACCTGCTGCCGCAGAATCTGTTACATCCTTATTTGCATCTCTCGTTGTGCAACTTCCAACCAAATAATTATCTAAATACATATCCTCTGATGTCCAATCAGTTGATACTTTATATTCTAACTGTCCGGCTTTTTTCACAGCCTTTGCAATATCATAGGATGGAAATCCAGCACCATCCGGTATCATATAAATAACATTTTTAATCTGTGATCCACCAGGAATGATAAATTGCTTATCTACAGATACGTCTACAGATACTTCTTCAGCTTTTAAATACGTATTTGCTTCTACTGGCGAAACCACGGAAGTTGATAATACTACTCCCATTGCTGCCGCGATACTTCTTAAGATTAATGTTTTCATCTTTCTCTTCGGTTCCCTTTTCATATCAACACTCTCCTTTTTATGAAAAATTATTATTTTCCAAAGATAAGATTAACATACTTCATTTTCAAATGTAAAAATAATTTTTAGTTTTTTGTTAATAATGTATATTTTTTATTATAATTCTTTTTTAATATTACAAACCACACTTTTTGTGTTTTCACAATACATTCCTTCCTTTTTTGTGTTTATCTAGTTATTTTCTCAATTTAATTACCCTTTCAAACGTACAAGCATGTCATTTTCATAAATTACCACGAATATATAAAAGCCGGTTGTTTGCACAATTCTCTAGTTTCGTAATCTCCCACCAAAAAAGAAAACCGGATGTTTATTTTCTAAACATCCGGTTAATAAGCATTAGTTTAATTCTGTAATACTGTTATTTGTCTTATCTACAAGATATGTTCCAGCTGAAAAACTATAATTATTTTTTGAATTATTATCCCAAGTTCCAGATCCATTGTTAAAGCAAAGTGTTACTGTATCAGATGAACCAAGATCAATTTCATATGACCAATAACCACTACTAATCTTTGTCATCTGCTTACCTGGAGAAGTTGTCCATTTTCCATCCACCTTGTAATGTACATAAGCATCAGACCATTTACTTGATGTTTTCTTATAGTACACAATCACCTTATTTCCAACAGGAGTAGTTGTTGGTGCTGCTGTTGGTGTCTTTGTTGGTGCTGTTGTTACTACAGGCGATGTTGTTGGTACTGGTGTTGCCGGTGCCGCTGTTGGCTGTTCTTCGTCAATTTTTGATACAGTTTTTGTTTTCTGATCTACTAAATATGTTCCAACATAAACAGTGTAATTCTTACCGCTATTGCTATCCCAAGATCCATTTGTATTGTTGAAGCAGATTGTTGCTTCAGTTGTTTTTC
>LXOW01031288.1_pt2 | contig 14934 bp, 10 predicted proteins | sample 1368591 | NCBI WGS metagenome assembly LXOW01 (sample SAMN04884650, study PRJNA319009) | bovine gut metagenome | isolation source: Cow rumen | host: Bos taurus | place: Italy: Legnaro (PD) | collected 2014-07-09 | reverse complement strand
GCTCTCTACTTTTCACTTTTTTTTGTACCTTTGCCTCCATCTATTAGAACTATTACCTTATTATCAGAATTATGAAAAAGAAAATCAAGTTCAGTCTTGTCTACCGCGATATGTGGCAGTCATCTGGAAAATTCCAGCCCCGTAAGGACCAGTTAGAGCGCATTGCTCCCGTCATCATCGACATGGGATGCTTTAGCCGTGTGGAAACCAATGGTGGTGCTTTCGAACAGGTGAACCTCATGGCTGGCGAGAACCCCAACTTGGCCGTTCGCGCTTTCTGCAAACCGTTCAACGAGGTAGGCATCCAGACCCACATGTTGGACCGTGGTCTCAACGCCCTGCGTATGTACCCCGTTCCTGACGATGTCCGTGAGCTGATGTACAAAGTGAAAAAAGCCCAGGGTGTCGACATTCCCCGCATCTTCTGCGGACTGAACGACACACGTAACATCATTCCTTCCATCAAGTGGGCCAAGGCCGCTGGTATGATTCCACAGGCTACCCTCTGCATCACCACCTCTCCTGTTCATACTGTCGAGTACTATAGCGCCATTGCCGACGAGGTGATTGCCGCCGGTGCCGAGGAAATCTGTCTGAAGGACATGGCTGGTATCGGTCAGCCCGCCCTGCTGGGTGCGCTGACGAAGAGCATCAAGACCAAGCACCCCGACATCATCATCCAGTACCACGGCCACTCCGGCCCAGGCCTGTCGATGGCCTCCATCCTGGAGGTTTGTAACAATGGTGCCGACATCATCGACACTGCCATCGAGCCTCTGAGCTGGGGTAAGGTACATCCAGACATCATCAGCGTCCAGTCGATGCTGAAGAACGAAGGCTTCGAGGTGGCCGACATCAACATGAACGCTTACATGCAGGCTCGTACGTTGACTCAGGAGTTCATCGACGACTGGCTGGGCTGCTTCATCAATCCTGCCAACAAGCACATGTCGAGCCTGTTGCTCGGCAGCGGTCTTCCCGGTGGCATGATGGGTTCGATGATGGCTGATCTTGGTCCCATCCAGAGCATGATCAACAAGCTCCGTGAGAAGAAGGGCGAGGCTACACTCTCGATGGACGATATGCTGGTCAAGCTGTTCAACGAAGTAGAGTACGTATGGCCGAAGGTGGGTTATCCCCCACTGGTTACGCCGTTCTCACAATACACCAAGAACATCGCGCTGATGAACCTGCTGACTATCGAGCAGGGCAAGGGCCGCTACGTCATGATGGACGATGCCATCTGGGGCATGATCCTCGGCAAGAGCGGCAAGGTGCCCGGCACCATCGATCCCGAGTTCATCGAACTGGCCAAGAAGCAGAACCGCGAGTTCACCACTGCCGACCCGCACACCCTCATCCCCAATGCCCTCGACGGCTTCAAGAAGGAGATGGACGAGAACGGCTGGGACTACGGTCAGGACAACGAGGAGCTGTTCGAGCTGGCCATGCACCCCGAGCAGTACCGTCCGTTCAAGAGCGGTCAGGCCAAGAAGCAGCTCTTGGCCGACATCCAGAAGGCCAAGGACGCCAAGCTGGGCGGCTCGAAGATGAAGCCCGAGGAACTGGCAGCCTTCAAGCATGCCAAGGCCGACCCATTGACGGCTCCTGTTGCCGGACAGGTGTACTACGAGTTCTCGGGCGAAGGTGCCTGCGAACCTTGTCTGGAACCGTTCATCGGTCAGCAGTACAAGGAAGGCGACACCTTCTGCTATATCCAGGCTCCTTGGGGCGAGATTGTGCCCATTCCTGCTGCCCTTGGTGGCAAACTCGTCGAGGTGGCAGCCAAGCAAGGTGCCAAGGTGCGCCGCGGCGACAACCTCGGCTGGATTGAGCGCCAGTAATCGAGAGACCTCATTCTCCCCTTTTGAGGTCAGTTTAAATGTCGGATAGTAAGATGATGAGAAACTCTCTGGCCTATAGACTAACCTACCGTATTATGGCAGTCGTCCTTCTAATGATGGCTGTCATAACGGGGTTAGTCTTTTTTACTGTCCGCAACTACATGCTGGAGGAGGCTCAGGAGCGCTATGAGGGTGTTCTGAAGAAGAACCACGAGGAGTTCCGGCGGCGCCTCTCCGATGTCTATATCGCTGCAAAGAATAATGTTCACGACATAGAGCGCGACATCGACAATCCCGACCTGATGTACGACCACATGCGCCGTATCGTCAAGCTTAATACTGGTGTGAAGAGCAGCACCATCCTGTTTGCTCCCGATGTCTACCCTCAGAAAGGCCGTTTCTTTGTGCCCACGGTCAGTCGCGATTCCCTTGATGGACTTTACGTGCCCATTTCGTTTTCTCCGTAGCTGCCATAATACTGGTCACCGGCAAAGGTCACTACACCATCGGCCAGCACACCCTTGATCCATGCCTCAGGTAAATAACTGTTAAAGCCCTGAACGTACACATCGTTGCCATCAAAACCAATCTTGACAACACCAGAAGAAGGCTTACCATAATAGTCAGTATAGGTCAGAGTGTAGTCCTCGACTGTCAAGTTCTCAGGAGCAACAACCACTTCAGGAGTTGCAGACTCTTCCTTACTGATAACCTTCATTTTAACACTTGAGGTTTGGAGCGCATCCTTCATGGGGAGCAGCCTCAAACCCTTTTGAGCAAATGCCGTCACACTAAGTAGTGCAACCAGCATGGTTAAAAGAGTAAATCTTTTCATACGCAATTTGTTGTTTTTGTTAATAAAAAAATAGTCATTTTGAACGGCAAAGGTACTAAAATATGATTAAACTGCCAAGTTTCTTCATTTTTTTTGTACATTTGCACGCAGAATTGATATAAGTGAACAAAAAAAATGGATTACCTATCTATAATCAACAAGTACTATCCTGAAGAAGGAAACGGGGAGCAAACATCTTCCGACCTGCGACGACTGCTGCTGAAACACTCACGGCAAGTGGCTGACCGCTGTCTGCTGATAGCACGGAAGCACAAGGAGCTCCCCATTGACACGCAATTTCTGGAAGAGGCGGCCATGCTGCACGACATTGGCATCTACCAATGTGACGCGCCATCCATCTTCTGTCATGGCAAGGAACCCTATCTTCGCCACGGGCCGATAGGCGGTGAGCTGCTCCGCCAAGAGGGCTATGAACGTCATGCACGGGTGGCCGAGCGCCATACAGGAACAGGACTGCCAGGCTATGAGCCTGAGACGTTGGAAGAGCAAATTGTCTGCTATGCCGACAAGTTCTACTCTAAGTCAAGCCCCGACCATGAGCGTACGGTATTCGAGACTGCACGGTCGCTGGAGAAGTTTGGCCACGAGGGAGTAGAGAAATTCCTGGCCTGGGCCAAAAGGTTTGAGTAAGCTATTAAATAAGACCGTTTTCTTATGAAAGGAATGGGGTAATCTCATTGTGCTGGTTAATTTCCCACAATTTCCCTTAATTTCTTTTCTTATTTAGTTTCAAACTGCTCAAAAAGTTGTACCTTTGCAGCCGTGAGAAGAAAAACGCTTCTGTTCATGTTGCTGTTTGTCATGGTTTTTGTTATGGCAGACATGCATGGCTTGCGCTTTCCAGACGATGGAAAGCACACCGACTCGCTGGCTGTCGACACCATTCCCGCTGACACGACTCACGGGGACAGACCCCCTGAGTCGTTGCCTAAGTCGTCAGCCGACACGACGGGCATGGACTCCCTGCAGCTGGCTATTTGGAAACACAACAAGCAGATTGACGACTCGCTTCGGGCCGACTCGCTGATGCGCCTCCGCAAAAACGGTATTGATGCACCAGTAGAATACTCAGCCGAGGACTCGCTGGTCTACGAGAGTGGCAGCAAACTGGCATACCTCTTCGGCAGTTCACACGTGAAGTATCAGGACATGGACTTGACGAGTGACCAGATTAACATGTCGATGGACTCCAGCCTGGTTCATGCCCACGGCACGACAGACTCGCTGGGCAATAAGGTTGGAGCGCCTGTGTTCAAGATGGGTTCCGACACGTATGAGACGGACACCATGGCCTTCAACTTCAAGACGAAGAAGGGGCTGATCAGCAATGTCTATACACAGCAGGAGGATGGCTTTATGACGTCGCAGCTGTCGAAGCGCGGCGCCAATGGCGAGATGTTCCTCTACCACGGCCGCTACACCACCTGCGATCTCCCCCACCCCGACTTCTACTTTGCCATGTCGCGGGCCAAGGTACGTCCAGGCAAGGATGTCGTCTTCGGACCCACCTACCTCGTCGTGGCCGACGTGCCGCTGCCCTTTGCCATTCCTTACGGTTTCTTCCCCTTTACTAAGAGCTACTCCTCGGGATTCATCATGCCCACCTACGGCGACGAGACCTCACGAGGCTTTTATCTGCGCGATGGCGGTTACTATTTTGCCATCAGCGACAAGATGGACCTCAAGCTCCTGGGAGAAATCTACACCAAGGGTTCATGGGCCATTTCGGCAACGTCCAACTACCGCAAGCGCTACCGCTATAACGGTTCGTTCTTTATCGACTACCAGAACACGGTGACTGGCGACAAAAACATGCCCGACTACGAGAAGTCGACCAGTTTCAAGGTCCAGTGGCAGCACACACAGGATGCCAAGGCCAATCCCTACAGCACCCTTTCGGCCAGAGTCAACTTTGCCACATCCAATTTCGAGAGCAACAACCTGACCTCCATGTACAATCCGCAGGCACTTACCCAGACCACGCGAACCTCTTCAGTCTCATGGAGCTCAACCTTCTCCAGCATCGGCATGTCTGTCAGCTCCACGCTGAACCTGACACAGAACATGCGCGACTCCGTCATCGGCATCTCATTCCCCGACCTGAACGTCAATATTTCGCAGTTCTACCCCTTCAAGCGTAAGCATCAGGTGGGCGAGGAACGCTGGTACGAGAAAATCTCGATGAGCTATACAGGTCAGTTTGCCAACAGCATCGAGACAAAGGAAGACAAAATCTTGCACTCCAGTTTCTCCAAGGACTGGCGCAACGGCATGCAGCACAAGATTCCCATCAAGGCCAACTTCTCGCTCTTCGATGTCATCACCATTACGCCAGGCGTAAACTTCACAGACCGCATGTACACCATGAAGAAGCAGAAGTCGTGGGATGCAGAAAACCAGCGCGAAGTTGTCGACACGCTGACAGGCTTCTATAACCTCTACGACTGGGACGTCAGCCTCTCGGCCAACACGACGCTTTACGGTATGTTTATCCCCAACCGCAAACTCTTCGGCGAGAAGATTCAGGCCATCCGTCACGTCATCACGCCAACGGTTAGTTTCTCCTATCGGCCAGACTTCAGCGCCTCGCACTATGGCTATTGGGACACTTACATGAAGACCGATGCCAAGGGCAATGTCACGATGGTCAACTACTCGCCCTACGAAGGTTCGCTCTATGGCAACCCAGGCAACAAGATGAGCGGTTCCGTCAGCATCGACCTTAAGAACAATCTTGAGATGAAAATCAAGAGCGACGACGACTCCACGGGATTCAAGAAAATCAGCCTCATCGACGAACTCGGTGCCAACATGTCGTACGACCTGGCTGCCAAAGAGCGTCCGTGGAGCGACCTCACCACGCGCATACGCCTTAAGCTGACCAAGAGCTACACGTTCAACCTGAATGCGGTCTTCTCGACCTATGCCTACGAAGCCGACTCTGTAGGTGCCGTACCTTATATAGGTACACATACCGAATATAGTAAAGGCCGTTTCGGTCGTTTCCAGGGCATGTCGCAGAACCTGTCCTATACCTTGAACAACCAGAAAATCACCAACCTCATCAAGTGGCTGAAGGGCGAGAGAGTGAAGAAGAAGGATGACAAAGATAAAAAGCCCGATGACGAGGAAGAAGACGACGGCCTGGAGTCGAACATCGACAACAAGCTGACGGGCAACCATGCTCCTGAGAAGAAGGAGGCCGGCGTGGCCGAGACTGACGAAGACGGCTACATGAAGTTCTCGATGCCCTGGTCACTGAGTTTCGGCTACGGTATCAACATGCGTGAGAACACCTCCGGCCAGTTCAACTACGACACTATGCGCTATCCGTATAAGTTCACCCAGAACCTGAACATCCACGGCAGCATACGACTCTCTGACGGCTGGAACATCGACTTCACCAGCGGCTACGACTTCGAAAGCAAGAAAATCAGTATGACGACGGCCTCCCTGTCGCGCGACCTCCACTGCTTCAACATGTCATGCCAAGTAGTGCTCGCACCCCATACCAGCTATAACTTTACCTTCCGCTGTAATGCCGCCACGCTCAGCGATGCCCTGAAGTACGACAAGCGCAGCGGCAACACCAATGCCGTACAGTGGTACTAAGAGGGCTACGCTAATAATGCACGCAGCGACTCTTCCTCGCCGACGACCCAAATGATGTCGCCTTCGCGGAACTTGCGGTTTGGACTGACTGGCGAGAGATTCTCCTTTCCTTCCTCCAAGCCCACAACCATACAACTGTATAGGTTGCGGATGCCACTCTCTATCAGAGTCTTTCCAATGAACGGGCTGTCGGTGCCTATCACCAGCTGTTTCAGTTTCATCTCCCGTTGCTCCAGTTCATAGTCCTCGGTGAAGACTTCGCGCTCCAGTGCCGAACTGAACTTGCTCAGTTGCTCGTCGCTGCCTATCACCTGTAACTTGTCGCCAGGGAAGATAACGTAGTCGCCGTCGGGAATGTTCAGACGGTTGTTGGCACGCATGATGCTCGTGATGTGGACGCCGTACTTATGCCCCAGGTTGAGCTGTTTCAGCGTACTGCCCATCCACAGCGAGTCCATAGGCACGTCAAATTCGGCAATGTGGATGTCGCGGTCCAGCAGGCGACCCTCATACAGCGGGCGCTTCTTGCCATGCACCTGGGCCTCGATGTCACGCGAACGGAGGTTCATGATGAACAGCCGTTCCAGCTTGATACTGCGCTTCTTCACGGTTCTTGACAGCACGATGAGCGTCAGGGCGGCGACGCCTATCATGATGACCAGTGCATTGGAGAAACTGCTCAGACGGTGACAGACATAGAAGATGAAGCTTGCCGCAATGACGGCACGCACCAGAATGGTAAACAGCAGCGGCAGGCGATTGACGTTGCTCTCGTTCCACAGCGCCTTGAACTCCTCGCTGTGGTTCTTTTTCATTACCATAGCCCGCAGGAAGGGCGAAATCAGCACCACCGTCAGCAGTCCCGTGACGGCATTGCCATACCCCTCGGCAAGCGCGTCGGGCATCAGCTGGTTGATGAAAGGCCGAATAAACGTGAAGATGACGGCAATGGCAGCCATCGAAAGAATGCTGTAGACAACGGTGTTGACGCCCATCTGTATCAGCAGCGTCTTCCATTTGCTCCGCTCGTTGGTACTCGGATGACTCATCGTCAGGTGGTTCAGCGCGCGGATAATCTTGCTGGGCAGGTGGTGCTCCAAACGGCTGTAGGCCGGTGTGGCAAGCCGTATCATGTAAGGTGTGAGGAAAGTTGTAATGACGGATACTGCCACCACCACCGGATAGAGGAAGTCGCTGATGACGCCTAACGAGAGTCCCAGCGAGGCAATGATAAACGAGAATTCACCAATCTGAGCCATCGAGAAACCGCAGCGCATGGCCGACTTCAGGCTCTCGCCGCCCAGCATGAAGGCCAGCGTGCCGAAGATGCCCTGTCCGATTAGGATGGTCAGCACCAGGGAAATGATAGGCAGAGCATAATCCACCAGAATCTTCGGGTCGACCAGCATGCCCACTGAGACGAAGAAGATGGCGCCGAAGAGGTTCTTCACCGGCTCCACCAGCTTTTCTATGCGCTCGGCCTCTACCGTCTCGGCCAGGATGCTACCCATGATGAAGGCGCCGAAAGCCGACGAGAAGCCTACCTTGGTGGAGAATACCGCCATAGCGCAGCACAGTCCCAGCGACACCACCAGCAGCACCTCGCTGTTGATGAGCTTGCGCACCTTGCGCAGAAATTCCGGCACGGCAAAGATGCCCACCACCAGCCACAGCACCAGGAAGAAGCCTATCTTGACGATAGAGCCTAACATCTGCCCACCGTCAGGATTCTTGCCGCTGGCTATGGCCGACAACATCACCATCATGACAATGGCCAGGATGTCTTCCAGTATGAGCACGCTCATGACGAGGCCGGCAAACTGCTGTTGCCGCAAGCCCAGGTCGTCGAAGGCCTTATAGATAATGGTGGTCGACGACATGGCCAACATGCCGCCCAGGAAGATACAGTCCATCTTGCTCCACCCAAAGAAATGGCCCGCCACAACGCCCAGCATCGACATACAGAAGATGACGGTAATAGTCGAGATGATGGGCGACGCCCCCATTTTCAGGATTTTCTTGAACGAGAAGTCCAGTCCTAACGAGAACAAGAGGAACATCACACCGATGTCAGACCACTGGTGTATACTCTCCGTGTCGGCAACCGAAGTCGTATAGGGCATGTGGGGCGAGACCAGGAATCCGGCAACGATATAGCCCAACACCAGCGGCTGCTTGAGCCGCTTGAATATGAGCGTCACGATGCCTGCCGATACCAGTATCAGCGCCAGGTCTTTTATCAGTGCTGGGACTTCGGCCATTGAAAATATTAAAGATTAAAAATGAAAGATTAAAAATGAAAAATTAAAAATGAAAGATTAAAATGAAAACATTTAAGAATTGAAGTAATAAATCGAAATTCGAAAATACATTAAGCATTGTAGTTTCCGACGAGCTGGCAAATCTTGACAATGACCTGCATGGCCTTCTCCATCGACTGGATGGGCACAAACTCGTAGGGTCCGTGGAAGTTGATGCCGCCGGCGAAGATGTTCGGACAGGGCAGACCCTTGAACGACAGCTGGGCACCGTCCGTGCCGCCGCGGATGGGACGCACCTTCGGCGCAACGCCCACCTCCTGCATAGCCTTCAGCACCAGGTCGATGACGTGCATCTGCGGGTCTATCTTCTCCTTCATGTTATAGTACTGGTCGCTGACCACGGCCTGCACCGTTCCCTCGCCGTACTTCTCGTTCATCTGCTCGGCACAGCGCTGGATGAAGCGCTTGCGGTCTTCGAACTTGTCGCGGTCGTGGTCGCGGATGATATACGACAGCTTCGCCTGCTCAATGTTCGACGTGATGCCTAACAGGTGGTAGAAGCCCTGATAGCCCTCGGTGGTCTCAGGTGTCTCGTCCTCAGGCAGCATCTTGGCAAACTCGGCAGCCAGGGCATTGGCATTCACCATCTTGCCCTTGGCATAGCCGGGATGTACGCTGACGCCCTTGATGGTAATCTTGGCCGAGGCAGCGTTGAAGTTCTCAAACTCCAGTTCGCCCACTTCGCCGCCGTCCATCGTATAGGCCCACTCGCAACCGAACTTCTCGACGTCGAAGTGGTGGGCACCCATGCCAATCTCCTCGTCAGGGTTGAAGGCCACGCGGATCTTGCCGTGCTTCACCTCCTTATGCTCCTGCAACCATACCATAGCCTGCACAATTTCGGCGATGCCGGCCTTGTCGTCGGCACCCAACAGCGTCGTGCCGTCAGTCACAATGAGGTCTTCGCCCACATGCTGCAACAGTTCGGGGAACTTCTTCGGCGAACTGACAATGCCCTCAGAGAGCAGGATGTCCGAGCCGTCGTAGTTCTTCACTATCTGCGGCTTGATGTCGGCACCCGAGCAGTCGGGGCTGGTGTCGTAGTGCGAGATGAAGCCGATGGTGGGCACCTTGTCCTTCGTGTTAGCCTTCAGCGTGGCGTAGATGTAGCCTTTGTCGTCCATCTCCACGTCGTCCAGACCCTCGTGCTCCAGCTCCTTCTTCAGGTACTCGGCAAAAATCAGTTGTTTACTTGTACTTGGCACCGTCTGGCTGTCCTCAGCCGACTGCGTGTCGAACTTCACATAGTGTAAAAATCTTTCAGTAATATCCATTTCCAACGACCAGCGGTCTTCCTTTTTCAATTAATCAGTTCTTCACTACTTTCTTTCCGTTCACGATTTGCAGTCCGCGCTGTGTCTTCACCTGACGGCCATTTAGGTCGTAAGCCTTCTCACTATTCAATTTTCCATTTTCAATTTGAGAAATTGCCGTCACTTCGCTCTCCGTCACGTGGCGAATCTCCAGTTGCTCGGCACCGTCGGCCTGCTGTTCCCAGCTGAAGCCGCAGCGGGTGGGCAGGAACGACTGTTCCTGACTGGTGCGAATCAGCACGCTCTCCAGGATTTCCACGTTCTGCTTGGCAGGGATACCGTAGAAGCCTTCCCTCTGTTTCGTCTCCCAGCTGCTGCTGAAAGCCACCTGGTTGCCCTGTCCGTCCGTCATGCGCACGGTCTTAGGTGTCTCGCTGGTGCGGATGGCATCGGTGTTCTTCAGGCGCAGATACTGCTTTGTCGGCGAGAAAACGAGATAGGGCATACCAGCCTCCAGACCCTCGTTGGTACATTCCACGAAGTATAGGCATAGCGTCCGTCCCTCCTGAGCGATGGCTGTCAGGCGTTCTGCCTTCACGCCGTATGCTGCCAGCTGCTCGGCACTCACCGTCACAGGCAGGCAAAGGGTGTTGTAACCGGCAAACAAGTAGCGGTTCAGCTGTACCGTCTGCTCTCTGTCTGCCACCTGTTCCACCTTCAGCACCTGGCTTTCAGTGTAGACGTTCTTCACTCTGTTCTGTGCCGAAGCACTCCCGCTGCACACCAGCACAGCAGCTGTCATGGCTAGTAATGTCTTTTTCATAAGCGTATTGTATTAGTTGTTATACGTAATTTGCATTTGCAAATATACAAAGTATTTTTTAAACAAACAAGAAAAACAAGGTTTTCTTTTCCATAGAAAAGCAAAATGGGGCCGAGGGCCCCACGATGAGCTGTCGCGCCAGCCCACAAAAAGCGGCAGGCCATGAAGCCCGCCGCTATTTAAAATAACTAAATAAAAGCGCTTATTCTTCGTCGTCGAAGTCGAAACCACGAGAGAATGATTCCTCTGGAGTTGCCGTCTCTTCAAAAAGCTGACTTTGTTCAGATCCGGAAAGCATTCTTACAGATGCTATCTTAACAACTAGCAAGTCTGGTGCAATATATGTCTTTTTCATTGTTGTCTTTCTTTTTTTGTTGAACACGAATTACCATTAATTTCTCATTAATTTGAACACGAATTGCTCGAATCTAACGAATTACTTAACGATAACTTTTTTACCATTCACGATATAGAGGCCCTTGGTGGGCTGAGCAACGCGGCGACCCTGCAGGTCGAAGTATTCGCCTCTTACATCTTCCATCTTACTTCTTACATCGACAGAAGTCGTTTCACCATCTTCGAAATCGAATGCAAGGAACTCTCTAGCATTGTATGTCGAAAGATCAAGGTATGCCTTATGTGCTCCTAAAGTACCAGTTCCAGTAGCTGCTTTATAGAAACCTACGACACTGTTTTTCTTAGTAAAGATGTATTTACTATCGTCTGCTGTAGATGTAAGGCTAAGAGTAGCATTATTAGAAGGGTGCAAATAGTTAATTCCTATCTCATCAGTAGTTGCACCATCGTTTAGGGCTTTAATATAAACCGTTGAACTAGGATCACCTTTAATAATTATGGCTGCTCCACCATAGAACTTCGTCGAAGACTCATGATTTGTAAGGGTTACAGAATTAGTACCATAAGTAGAAACGGTATACAGGTTGGTAGCGCCACTCACCTGATAAGGATATTTATTAGAATATGTAGCATAACCATCAGAATTAATGCTCACCTCCATATCAGCACATGTAACAGCCCAAGCGTTTAATGCAGGAGTATATGTAATCGTTACATCAGCATCGTTAGCATCGTTGTATCCAGTGTTCTTCTGAATCTCCCAAGCATGTCTATTTTCCACTTCGTCAATTGTAGAACTCTGATTTGCTGATGAAGTTCCGCTATAATTTGCAAAACTTAGACAAACACGATTATTAGCATCCAAGACAGGACGTACAACAGCACTCCAATCATTAACGGTATTATCTCCTTTCAGGTTTGACGTCGGCACAACAACAAAAGCGTATCCAGGATTATTAGTAATTGTCGCAGTATAAACACCGTTACTCTCCGTCATACGCTGTCCAAGCCCCCAACCACTTGTTCCACCGTAAAGGAAGAAGCCATCGACCTCAGTACATTCACAAGTTGCCACACCAGTAGAGATTGTATATGTGAACTCAACATCGTAAATACTTGTTCGAACAATATTCTTTGTGTAATTTTCATTATAATTATTGGGGTCTCCTTTCCATTCAGTGCGATACGTAGTACCGTTATTACACATGAGGCGAACAATCTTATAAGAATTGCTGTTTGCTACTAAGTTGGCATCATCATAAGACAGTGTGCCAACGCCCTCACTAACAGTCATGACATTATTATCTCCTGTCGTGTCCCAGTCATAGCCTGTCAGTTCTTCACTACCTGCCACTACGTATTTCTCAGTAATAGTAGCATTGCCTGTCTTCTCCGCTGTAGCCGATGCGACACCTGTAATATAATTAAAGGAGTATTCAATAGTATAAACGCCATCTTGTGAGATGTCACTTACAGACCATGCTGAGCCACTATTGTCATACGTATTTGAACCCTCATCACTGAGTTTAAAGCCATAACTTCCATTGCGAACGACATTTCCCGTTACTGTGCGGCTGTAAGTAAAGTCGCCATTGCTGGTAAGATTATTATCTCCAGAACTGTTTGCGTCCATGAAGTTAGGAAGAATGTCGGCTTCACAATCATAGTTGATAATGGTAAAGGTCTTAGATGAAGGGGTTACTGTTGCTATATCAGTACTCCAGTCACTACCAGTCATCATATAATAAACATTAGTTGTGGGAGCGGACAAATCGCCAGTTTGCGCCCACTTGTTACTATTATCCCAATTGTCTGTATCCGAGCTACCATTCATTCGGCAAATAATCAGACGGCCAGTATATAAATCCGTGTCATATGTAGCAGAATAAATTCCCGTAGAATACGAAGAGAAGCGAACCCAAATTTGGTTCTCTTCGTTAGACTTGTCGAGGGTATTAAAAACAAATCTGGCACCATCTAATTTCCAATTTGTACTTGGCTTAAAGTACACGGTATACTCCGTAGCACTCACAGAACTTACCACACTCATGAATACNNTATTTTATTGTCAGTTATTTTGTCAGTTGATTGCCGCAAATTCATGCGGAAAGGCGTCAGCTCACTCGCCAACGAACACTTTTCAGCGTGCAAAGGTACACACTTTTTTGCAAATCGTCAAAAAAATGGACGAAAAAGTTTAGTTTTTTAGAAAAATTTTATGCAACACGCTCAACTACTTCACCCACAAATGCCTGTGTCTATCATTTACAAAAACCACAAAAACCCTTTTTGATGTTTGAAGCTCCTTCAGAGCTTGTGTGCTAAGTAGCATGCTCTTGTCTTTAAGAGCAAGCTCTTACGCCCAGCCCATACCACTTATCACATAACTGTTGTTATTACAAACATCAAAAAGCAAAAACACCGGCTTTTGTCAAAGCCTAAAAAACAGATATTACCTTTTGCCTGAAAAGCAAGGATAAACATGGTTCACTTGAACAATCAGGTTATAGTTTTCGTTATGGTTTTCATTACCTTTATCGTTAAGGTAAAATAGTTTTTTAGCGAAGCGGTGTTTTTGCTCACGAAGTATGTGATGGCTCTGTAAGAGACAAAGATGAGAGGTGGATATTTTTATCTGCAAGCTTGCTTACAAGGAAAAATATTCACCTCGCATCTTATAAGGACTGTAAGTCCGACACATACTGAAGTGAGGGTTTTTATGGTTTTTGTCTTTCAACTAAATAGAAGAAAAACCGTTTTTGTAAAAACCTAGAATGCATACATGTGGCCAGTGTTTTTGTCCAAATAATATCGTTCACATTGGTCACGGACAGGAGCAAAGTTGTATAATACTCCAATGCAAACACCTGACAGCCTCATATAATTCCATAACTGCTGACGTTGCTCTGGCCCTATTTGCTCAATGGCTTTACATTCTNNGACATAATGCTTATGTCTTATCTGCTTACCATGAAATGTTACTGAGAAATAATATTCCTTCACTCGTGCAATATCATTTTCTTCGAACAATATATCCAAAGCCTCTTGATACATATATTCGTTTAGAAAAGGGCCCATTTCCTTATGCACCTGTTGGCACAGGCCTACCACCCTGTAACACTTGTTTTTGAGTTCTGTAGCAAGGTTCAGATTGGCATCTGCAAGTTTTGAAATGTTGTAATTCATGACTAAAGGGGCTTTTTTGACAAAACGCAGAATCAAACGACATTATTGTGCTTATCTTTGTTTTTATGGTTATTCTAGATTACTTGCAAAGCCCTGCGTTTCGTTTTAACAAAAACCACAAAAACCCTCACTTCAGTATGTATCGGACTTACAGCCCTTATAAGATGCGAGGTGGATATTTTTCCTTGCAAGCAAGCTTACAGATAAAAATTTCCACCCCTCATCTTAGGCTCTTGCAGAGCCAACACATACTTCGTGAGCAAAAACACCGCTTCGCTAAAAAACAATTTTGTTAAGGTTATCGTTAGGGTTAAGTTTTTTGTAATCGTTATCGTTAAGGTTTTCGTTTTGGTTAACGTTAAGAAAAAAATGTTTTTTAGCGAAGCGATGTTTTTGCTTTTTGATGTTTGTAATAACGATAGTTATGTGATAAGTGTTATGGCTTGGGCGTAAGAGCTTGCTCTTAAAGACAAGTCCATGGCNNTGTTATGGGCTGGGCGTAAGAGCTTGCTCTTAAAGACAAGACCATAGCACTTAGCACAAGAGCTCTAAAAGAGCTACAAACATCAAAAAGGGTTTTTATGGTTTTTGTTATGGTTTTCGTTATCGTTAATGCGACCTTTGTTTTTTAGGACCGAAGGTCCGGTGTTTTTGCTTTCATTGATTTCAAAGCATGTAATGC
>LXOW01249433.1_pt1 | contig 14938 bp, 13 predicted proteins | sample 1368591 | NCBI WGS metagenome assembly LXOW01 (sample SAMN04884650, study PRJNA319009) | bovine gut metagenome | isolation source: Cow rumen | host: Bos taurus | place: Italy: Legnaro (PD) | collected 2014-07-09 | reverse complement strand
GGGCACTTCTCACGCAAAGTGTCCATCACGTCAAGCAGACGTCCAAAAGCCTCTAACTTTTCTTCTCGCGTATGCATTTGCTTCATAGTAAGTGCAAAGGTAAGAAAAAAAAACGAAACAACCATTGATAGTTGAAAAAAAAATTGTACCTTTGCACCCATTATTTAAATAAGGTATATGGAATTAGCAAGTAAATACGACCCAAAAGAGGTCGAATCGAAATGGTATCAGTACTGGCTGGACAATAAATTGTTCGCCTCAAAACCCGATAGTCGTCAACCCTACACCATCGTTATTCCACCGCCCAATGTGACAGGTGTTCTGCACATGGGGCACATGTTGAATAACACAATTCAGGACATTCTGGTACGCCGCGCCCGCATGGAAGGCAAAAACGCCTGCTGGGTGCCAGGCACCGACCACGCCTCTATTGCCACCGAGGCCAAGGTGGTAAAGAAACTCGCCGAGCAGGGCATCAAGAAGCACGACCTGACACGCGACGAGTTCCTCAAGCATGCTTGGGCCTGGACTGACGAGCACGGTGGCATCATCCTAAAGCAGCTGCGCCGCTTAGGTGCNNGTTTTTGTCGACCTATATAACAAGGGGCTTATCTACCGCGGCCTGCGAATGGTCAACTGGGACCCCAAAGCCCTGACAGCCCTCTCTACTGAGGAAGTCATCTACAAGGAGGAGCACAGCCATCTGTTCCACCTAAAATATTATGTTGCCAACCCCGACGGTTCAGTATGTTGCGATGGTATCGCAACAAACGAGACGGAAGGCAACGTCATCCATAAGGACGATAAGGGCTACTATGCCGTTGTGGCCACTACCCGCCCCGAGACCATCATGGGCGATACCGCCATGTGTATCAACCCCAAAGACCCCAAGAACCAGTGGCTGAAAGGCCGCAAGGTCATCGTTCCGCTGGTGGGCCGCGTCATTCCCGTCATTGAGGACCGCTATGTCGACATCGAGTTTGGTACGGGCTGTCTGAAGGTGACGCCAGCCCATGACACCAACGACTATATGCTGGGCAAGACGCACAACCTAGAGACCATCGACATCTTCAATGCCGACGGCACCATCAGCGACCAGTCGCCCATTTATGTGGGCATGGACCGCATGGACTGCCGCAAACAAATAGCCAAGGACTTGCAGGCTGCCGGACTGATGGAGCGCATCGAGGACTACACCAACAAGGTGGGCTACTCTGAGCGCAACCCCGACACAGCCATCGAGCCAAGACTCTCGCTGCAGTGGTTCCTCAGGATGAAGCACTTTGCCGACATCGCCCTGCCGCCCGTGATGGCCGACGACATCAAGTTCTATCCCGAGAAATACAAGAACACCTATAAGAACTGGTTAGAGAACATCCAGGACTGGTGCATCTCGCGCCAGCTGTGGTGGGGACACCGCATACCGGCCTATTACTACAATGAGGCTGGCGACTTCGTGGTTGCCGAGACCCGTGAGAAAGCCCTGCTGCTGGCTCAGCAGAAAGATCCGAAGCTAACAGATGCTGACTTGAGGCAAGATGAGGATGCTCTTGACACCTGGTTCAGTTCTTGGCTGTGGCCTATCTCGCTGTTCGACGGCATCAACAACCCTGGCAACGAGGAATTGAGCTACTATTACCCCACTAGCGACTTGGTGACGGGACCCGACATCATCTTCTTCTGGGTAGCCCGTATGATTATGGCCGGCTACGAATATGTGGGCAAGATGCCTTTCAGGCATGTCTACTTCACAGGCATCGTACGTGACAAACTGGGACGCAAGATGTCGAAGTCGTTAGGCAACTCACCCGACCCCATCGAGCTCATCGAGAAATTCGGTGCCGATGGTGTACGTATGGGCATGATGCTCTCAGCCCCTGCAGGCAACGACATCCTCTTCGACGAAGCACTGTGCGAACAGGGCCGCAACTTCAACAACAAGATATGGAACGCCTTCCGACTGGTCAAGGGCTGGCAGGTGGGCGACGTCGAGCAGACCGATGCCGACAAGCTAGCCATGAAATGGTTTGACGCAAAGCTGAAGGCTACTGCTACAGAACTGGACGACCTCTTCTCGAAATACCGCATCAGCGAGGCGCTGATGGTTGTCTATAAGCTATTCTGGGACGAGTTCTCGGGTTGGTATCTTGAAATGGTGAAACCTGCCTACATCGACGGCAAGCAGCAACCCATCAACCAGGTGACCTTCGATGCCACCCTGGGTTTCTTTGACACGCTGCTGAAGATGCTCCACCCCTTCATGCCGTTCATTACTGAAGAGTTGTGGCAGGCACTCTACGAGCGCCAGCCCGGCGAGAGCATCATGCGCCAGGAATTGAAGCTGAGCGCACCCAACGAGGACGAAACTGCCCTGTTGGATAACGTGGAGACCATCAAACTCGTGGTCAGCGGTGTGCGTACCGTCCGTGCCCAAAAGAACATTGCCAATAAGGAGAAGCTGACGCTGCAAGTGGTCAACTCCCAGCTCACAGGCCAGTATGCTGCCGCAGTGGTGAAGATGGCCAACCTCGACACCATCACGTCAGTCACTGAAAAGGACGCCACAGCGAGCACCTTCATGGTCGGCAAGGTGGAATATGCCGTTCCCCTGGGTTCGATGATAGACATTGATGCTGAGATTGAGAAGCAGGAAGCACAACTCAACCATCTGGAGGGTTTCTTGCAGGGTGTCATGAAAAAACTATCCAACGAACGCTTTGTGCAGAACGCCCCCGAGGCCGTCGTCGCCATGGAGCGCAAGAAGCAGAGCGATGCCGAAGAGAAGATTGCAGCTCTCAAGGAGTCACTGACAGCCCTGAAATCCCAGCAGAAATGACACCATCGTCGTTTCGCAAACTACCATAAAAAGCGGGTGAGTTGATTCTCACCCGCTTTTATGATTTATCTCAATCTCAAAACAAAGATTAGATTTTTGCATTCAACGTTTCCTTCCAAGCAGCGTATGCGGCCTGATAGTCAGCACGATGAGCAGCATCTGGCTCGATAACCTGCAGCTTCTCCAAAGAAGCGAAGGCTTCGTCGGCATTGGCATAGATGCCTGCACCGAGACCAGCACCCTTGGCAGCACCCACAGAACCATCTGTATCGTAGAGTTCGATGGTAGCACCACTGACACCTGCCAGTGTATTTCTGAACAACGGACTCAGGAACATATTGGCCTTTCCGGCATGTATCTTCTGAATATCCATTCCCATCTGCTGCATGATTTCCATACCATAGCAGAACGAGAAGACGATACCTTCCTGGGCGGCACGTACCAAATGAGCCTTGGAATGCTTGTTGAAGTTCACACCATTGATGGAACAGCCAATCTCCTTGTTTTCCAACACACGCTCAGCACCATTTCCAAACGGAATAACCTTCACGCCCTCACTGCCAATGGGTACGCTGGCTGCCAAATCATTCATCTCAGCATAGCCGATTTCAGGAGTGATATTACGATGCGTCCAAGCATTCAGGATACCTGTACCATTAATACACAGCAAGACGCCCAGACGGTTCTGCTCACTCGTATGGTTGACATGTGCAAAGGTATTTACGCGGCTCTTGGGATCATAGTTGACATTGCCCAGCACACCATAAACAACACCGCTGGTACCTGCCGTAGCAGCTATCTCTCCAGGATTCAGTACATTGAGGGAGAGTGCATTATTAGGCTGGTCACCACCCCTATATGTAATAGGTGTACCTGCTTTCAGTCCCAATTCAGCAGCAGCCTCGGCACAAACCTCGCTCTGGACACTGAACGTAGGCACGATGTCGGCAATCAACGAAGAGTCGAAGCCATAATACTTCATCAGGAAGTCAGCAACACGATTCTCCTTGAAGTCCCAGAACATACCTTCAGAAAGACCACTGACTGTTGTATTGGCCACGCCGGAAAGACGCATGGCAATATAGTCGCCAGGAAGCATAATCTTATAGATCTTGCTGTACAGGTCAGGTTCGTTTTCCTTTACCCAAGCCAACTTAGCAGCAGTAAAGTTGCCCGGTGAGTTCAGTAAATGAGTCAGGCACTGCTCTGCACCTAATTCGTTAAAGGCTTTTTCACCGTATGGAACAGCACGAGAGTCGCACCAAATGATAGCGGGGCGAAGAGCCTTCAAGTCTTTGTCTACACATACCAAGCCGTGCATCTGGTAAGAAATGCCAATAGCCTTTACCTCGTCAGCAGAAGCTCCAGCCTCTGACATGATTTTACACAAAGCCAACTTGGCATTGTTCCACCACATTTGAGGATCCTGCTCTGCCCAACCGGCCTTAACTGCCATAATGGGGGCTTCCTTCTCCGGATAGAAAGCCGTTGCCACACACTTGCCACTATCGGCATTAACCAATGATGCCTTGACAGATGAACTGCCAACATCAAATCCTAATAAATATCTGTTTGNNTGATAATACGTTTTCAACCACAAAATTCCCTAAAATAATTTTAAAAACCAATTTTTTTCCCTTTTTTAGTGTTTTTTTTATCATTATTTGACTACAATTAAAAATATTTTTTTACCTTTGCACATCAGAATGAAAACTGAAAGACTAAAAATTTAATTCATCATGAAAAAGAAAATATTAATACTTGATGACAAAGAGACTATTGCCAAGGTACTTTCTATCTATTTAATGAGCGATTATGACGTACAGTGGCTCCCTGACGGACTTCAGGGTGTCAAATGGCTTCAGGCCGGTAACACGCCAGACTTAATAATCTCTGATATCCGTATGCCAGGAATGCGCGGCGACGATTTTCTGGAATGGATCAAGCAAAATGAATTATTCCGTCACATTCCCGTTATCATGTTGTCAAGTGAGGACTCTACCAGCGAACGTATTCGCCTTCTGGAAATTGGAGCTGTCGACTATATTGTCAAGCCATTCAATCCCATGGAGCTGAAGATTCGTGTAAAAAAGATTCTCCCCAATTAATCATATCTCCCATAATAATATATGGTATGATAGGTGTCGTATATTTAGGCAACAATCCCAAGACTCAGGAACGTCTGAAGTACATTCCGGGGCAGTTGGTTCGTATGACCAACGCCTATAAAGATGCTGCATCTATATGCATCCCTCATGTCCCGAACGAGCATTTTATTGTTTTTATAGAGCGAAATGTGCGTAACGAGGATATTACGGCTATTACCTATCTGCGCAAGATGTGTCATAATGTATATATCATCCTCATGACTGACAACATGTCGTCTGAGGAGCGTAATATATACATGAAATGCGGTATCAACGATACGATAGTCAATACTGCATCTGTCACCGAATTAAACAAGAAAATTCAATTCATCTCAGATCGCGAGAACATTCTTTTCGACAACGAGGCATTCAAGCACAAGATTCTTAAATTCAAGATTCCCTTATGGAAGCGTCTCTTCGACATCGTTTTCTCTGGTCTGGCTATCATTATCCTGTCTCCTATTTTCATTATTACGGCTATTGCCATCAAGCTAGAGAGCAAAGGCCCAGTATTGTTCAAGTCAAAGCGTGTTGGTACCAACTACACCATATTTGACTTCTTGAAGTTCCGCAGCATGTATACGGATGCAGAGGAGCGTTTGAAAGAGTTGAGCAAGGAGCACAACCAATATGCCGAGAACCACGAGGAGGAAGAGCACAAGACTGTAACCGCCCCATTAGGTGAAGAGGCAGAGAAAGACATGCTGGATACCGGCATGGAGTCTATGATGATGATTGGAGACGAGGAAATCATGTTGGTCGGAGATGACTTTGTGATGGCAGAAAGCGACTTCAGCAAGAAGAAAGAAGAAGACATCAACAACGCATTTGTTAAGATTGAGAATGATCCGCGTATCACTAAGGTTGGACGGTTCATCAGGAAATACAGCATTGACGAACTTCCTCAACTCATTAACATCTTAAGGGGTGATATGTCTATTGTCGGCAATCGCCCACTTCCACTCTACGAAGCTGAAAAACTGACTGTCGATAGTAGCATCGACCGTTTCATGGCTCCCGCCGGACTTACTGGTCTCTGGCAAGTTGAAGAACGTGGTAAGGGCGGAAATATGTCGGCAGAAGAGCGAAAGCAACTTGACATTACATACGGTCAGACTTATAACTTCATGTTGGACATGAAAATTATCTTGCGTACGCTGACAGCATTTGTACAAAAAGAAAATGTGTGAAATGTAATTTAGACATAATAATGAACGGACTAAAGCGACATTTACTGGTTATCATTGTTGCATCTTTGGCATCAACAGGTTTTGCACAATACAATAAAAGTGGTATTAGTGCAGGCTTCTTTGATTCCAGCGAACAAAGCAAAATCAATTTCTCCAATTTCCACCTGCCACCACTGGCTGTTCTTTTCGAAAATGCCAAGCAAAATCCACGTATCCTCACGTTGGAGAAGGCACAAGAACTTGCCAAGGCAGAAGTAGCAAAACAGAAGAGACATATTTTCTCCTACATAACTGGTCATGCCAGCTATAGTTATGGTAAAACTGATATGTGGGGACAGGGTTCCTCCACCTACACCACGGTTCTTCAACAATATCAGGGCAGCGAGCAGAGTTATTGGAATGTAGGTGTCAACCTTGCCGTTCCTCTGGAGGACATCCTCGACCTGGCTGGTTCAGTCAAGAGAAAAAGACTTGAGGTGGATCAGGCTATGTATAAAAAGGATATTGAATTTGAGAATCTGAAAAAGGAGATTGCCACCTTATTTATTAAAATTACCAATGACCTCGTCACTCTGAAGACCTCTAGTGAGGGAGCTGCCATTTATCAAGGTGCTGGCGCACTGAACTTGGAGGACTTTCACCAAGGCAATATGAGTATTGAAGATTTTGCATGGACCAAGATGCACGAGTTATCAGTTGTCCAGTCTTACCAAACTCTACAAACAGAGATTACCACAGATATCATTACTCTGGAGATTCTTTCTCACACTCCCATCCTGACTAATACAACCACGGAAATCACGTTGGATAGCTCTGAAAAGAAATCCGAGAAAGAGATTATGAAGGAGAATAGGGCTATTGACAAGAAGATTAGAAAGGCTGCCGCCGCTGAAGACAAGAAGTATCAGAAGATGGAAGAGGCTGAGCGTAAGGCTCAGGAAAAAGCTGCCAAGCAAGCAGCAAAAGCCAATAAAAACAAAAAGTAAATCTACACGAATAACAATAGAACAATTATATTATGGACTTATTTCGATATCTTGTTCGATTTTTGTATAAGATACGCTGGTATCTCATCATTCTGCCCATGATAGCCCTCATCGTGGCATGGTTTCTAACACGCCACATGGAGCGCATCTACGACACGAATACCACCATCTACACGGGTATGATTACTGGATATAACATCGAGGGAGGTACAGGTACTGCCGGTGGTAATTCTCAGACAAATATCACTAACCTGATGCTTATCATCACGACGGACAACACCATCCATGAAGTTGCTCTCCGCTTGTTCGCCCGTTGCATGATGTATGGTAACACCAACAAAGACAACAACTACATTTCTGCAGAGCACTTCCGCCAGTTAAGTGCCACGGTGCCTGCCGACGTGAAGGCCTTGATTAACCACAACAGCGAATCGCAAACGTATGCCAACCTCAAGGCATACGAAAAACCGTCACAGGACAACTTCCTGTTTGGTCTGTTGAACTACCATCCTTATTTCGGCATCAATAGCATTACATCTCGCCTAAAAGTGCTCCAGCTAAACAATAGTGACATCATTGATATTGGCTATTCGGCCAATGATGCAGGTATTGCATACAACACACTGGACATCCTCAACGAGGTGTTTGCCCGTCAGTACCAACAGATACGTTTCGGTGAAACCAGCAATGTCATCAAATTCTTCGAGAAAGAGGTCGCCCGTCTCTACCGTATCCTCACGAATGCCGAAGATGACCTGATTCGCTATAATATCTCGAAACGTATCATCAACTATGGCGAGCAGACCAAGCAGTTGACCGTATTGGAAGCCCAACAGCAGAATTTCCGCAATGACCAGTTGATGAACTACACCACAGCCAAGGCCCTATTGGACTATTTAGAACGTCAGCTTGGCAACCGCGCTCAGATTATCCGTTCCAATCAGGAATTCACCAATCAAGTCCGTGACATCTCGCGCATCCAATCACGCATTTCTAACCTCCGACTGATGAGCAGCGAAGGTGGCGGACGTGATTCAGAATCACAAGAAGAACTGGCCAAAGCCCAACGCGACCTGCAGGCTGCAACAAGCAGAGTTTCGGAGCTTACCAAGGACATCGAAGCCTCGACATACAGTACTGAGACAGGTGTCAGGGCCAACGAGATGTTGAGCCGCTGGTTGGAGCAATTGCTGCTGTTAGAAAAGACGAAGGCTGAAATGACGGCAACGGATATCATGAAGTCCGACCTTGACCGTCAGTATCTGTTCTATGCTCCTATCGGTGCTACCCTCGACCGCAAGGACCGCCATATTGGTTTCATTGAAGGCAACTACATGGAAATGCTGAAAGCGCTGAATGCCGCACGTCTGCGTCAGCGCAACCTCCAGATGTCTACAGCATCGCTGCGTGTACTTAATCCCCCTATGTTCCCGCTGAACGCGCAGCCCACTAACCGTCTTATGATTCTTCTCGGTGCTTTCATGCTCACATTCATGCTGACAGCACTGTGGTTCCTGATTATCGAGTTACTCGACCGCACACTGCGTGATCGCATGCGCTCTGAACGTATCACCAAGATTCCCGTCATGGGCTGCTACCCGAAGGAGAGCAACCTGCGCTACCGCCGCTACAACAAGACCATTGCAGATATGGCCATGAAGCAGTTGAGCAAGGCCCTGTTGCCACACTTTAAAGAAGGTCAGCAGAACGTGCTAAATCTTATCTCTACCGACGTTGGCAATGGAAAGAGCTATCTGGCTCAGGAGTTGGAGAACTATTGGATTTCTATTGGTCTGCAGGTGCGTCGTCTCACTTACGATGAGGATTTCTTGGCCGAAGACAGTCGTTTCATCATGGCTCGAGGCATTAAAGACCTCTGTCCCGATATCCTTCCCGAAGAAATAGCCATCATCGAATACCCGAACCTGGATGAGAACTCCATCTCACCATCCCTTTTGAACATGGCTACCATCAACCTAATGGTAACACGCGCCAACCGCACTTGGAAGGACGTTGACCAGAAAGCATTGAACGAGGTTCAAGCCATGCTTGACGACGAGCATAAGGATACACTCTTCATGTACCTGACCGAAGCAAGCCGCTATGCTGTAGAAGAATTTGTCGGTCAACTGCCGCCATACACCAGGTTTAACAACTTTGTCTACCGCATCTCACAGTTAGGCTTGACTGCTACAGAAAACGAACACGCAAAATAACCCTTCTGATGGCGAGCATAGCGTTTAAGAAATACTCACAAGGAAACGGAGGAAGAGTGTCTTTGCTCTTTCTCCTGTTTTTACTTGCCATCTACCAGTTTGTTGAAGCTGGATTTAATGCTTTTGCCATCATCTGCATACTTCCGGTTCTGGCATTAGTCGTGCTGGGAGCATTCCAATATCGCATGTTCACCTTTTGGGCATTGTTTGCCATCAACTACCTTATCCAATGGCACAGCTTTCCCTTGACTGGTATTCCCACGTCACTACCCAATGAGATGCTCGAGCTTATACTGCTCGCTCTTGCAATCCTAGATGTCAAAGAAGCTAAATTCGAGCGCTGCGGTAACGTCATGCTTTTGACACTTCTCGCATGGGCCTCGTTCTGCACGCTGGAAGTGTTCAACAATACCAGTAACTTAGGACTTCAGGCCGGAGCTTGGTATTCAGGAGCCCGAATGATGTCCTTTCAACTGGTGTATGCATTCTTGGTGTTCACGCTCTACATCACCAACCCCAAACTATTGGTAAGGTATCTCTACGTATGGGGATTTTTCGCCCTTTTTGCCACCTTCTGGGTATGGAAACAGCAACAATTCGGACTTACTCCTGCTGAGAATTCATTTTTGCAGGGACGTGGTCGCAGCACTCACCTCTTACAAGGTGGAACGCTCATCCGCTATTTCTCCATCTACGGTGATGCTGCCAATTATGGCATTGGCATTGCCTCCACGGCAGTGGCATTCCTTATCTTCGGCATTACCAGCAAAGTCAAGCGGCACAAGTACTTCTTTCTGGCCACTGGCCTGGCTTGTACTTGGGCCATGTTCCCATCTGGAACACGTACCGCCACCTTCTGTCTTATTGCGGGTATCGTAGTATATATCTTCCTGTCCAAATCATTCAAGATAGCCATACCAGTCACCATTCTGTTTGGTTTAGCATTCTTTCTCCTTGCCTTCACTACCATCGGCAACGGCAACCAGTCGATACGCCGAATGCGAACGGCTTTCGACAAGAATGATGCTTCAGCCAATCAACGCACCATTAACCAGGCAGTGATGAAGAAGTATCTGGCTGATGCCCCCTTCGGCTTAGGCATCGGCATGGGCTATGAGAACGTACCCGCCAACAACAAGTATCGTAAGCTTGCCACGATTCCTCCAGACTCTGAGTATGTTTTCATCTGGATACATACGGGAGTGGTAGGCATCACTATTTTTCTTTTCTTGACAGCCGTAATGTTCGCTGGTGCCTGCTGGATTGTTCTCTTCAGGCTAAAAAGTGCCTCTTTAAGAGGTCTCGGGGCTGGTTTCTGTTGTGCCTTCGTAGGCATTCAGTTGGGCGGCTACGGCAACCAAGTGCTGATGCAGTTCCCAAACTGTCTCATTTTCTATGGCGGACTCACTTTAGTCTACGTCATGCCGTGGATAGAAAAAGAATGGATTGAATATGAAAATAATCTCCTTGCCAAGCAAGAAGAGAGGAAACGTCTGAAACTTGAAAAGAAGCGTGCATCAAGAGTGTGAAATATCCGTCATCACCATCAATTATAATGGGTTAAAGGACACCTGTGAATTAATTGAGACATTACCTTTGGAAGATGAGTCTCTGGAGGTGATTGTAGTGGATAATGCCTCAAAAAATGATGAAGTCACGCTGATAGGAGAGCGTTTCCCGCAGGTGACGGTCATTCGCAGTGAGCAGAACTTGGGATTCGCCGGTGGCAATAATTTAGGTATCAAGGCATCACACGGCAAATACCTCTTCTTCGTCAATAATGATACGGTATTCAAGGCATTTAACGTCAAAGCTCTGATTGACAGACTGGAGTCGTCTGAAAAGACGGGCATGGTGTGTCCGAAGATCCGCTTTGCTTGGGGGGAGAATCCCATCCAGTATGCTGGCTATACCCCACTCTCGCCCATCACGATGCGCAACCACTCCATCGGCTTCGGCGAGGCTGACCTTGGTCAGTACAACGTAGCACACACTACACCATACGCCCACGGTGCTGCCATGATGGTCAAGCGTGAGGTTATTGAGAAGGCAGGTCTCATGCCCGAGTGCTTCTTCCTATACTACGAGGAGCTGGACTGGTCGATGATGATACGCCGCGCCGGTTACGAGATATGGTACGAGCCCGCCTGCACCATTTATCATAAGGAGAGCCAGTCTACTGGTCAGAATAGTCCGACCAAGACCTATTACATCACGCGCAACCGGCTGCTGTTCAACCAACGCAACCAGCATTTCCCTCTACGTTTGCTCACTACTCTATACTTGACATGCATAGTAGCTATTAAAGACATTTTGAAGTTTTACATACAGCATCGTCCCGACCTGGCATCAGCCACCATCAAGGGCGTCGTTAACTATATAAATATCTAATAATTATGTTCTGGAATATATACACTATTATAGATTGGGTGTTATTTATCATCATATCGCTGACGGTTTGTTATATCGGATTTTTTGCCGTCATGTCGCTGTTTACCAGACACAGTGAGACGCCCAGTGCCAAGAAGCAAAACCGCTTCATTGTGCTCATTCCGTCTTATCGGAGCGGTAAGAGTATTGAGATGACCGTCAACTCTATCTTAGGACAGAGCTATCCGCAGCGTCTGTTCGACGTCACTGTCATTGCCGACCACGAGTCTGAGATGACAAAGTTCCACTTGGCGCAACAGCCTATCACTCTTCTGACCCCAGACTTCGCTAAGAGTGCCTGGACGAAATCATTTCAACTGGCCATCAACAACCTACCGCAGTTCAAGATTTATGATGTTGTTGTCATTTTAGAAGCGGGCGACATAGTTGAGACCGAGTTTCTAACCCAGATGAACGATGCCTACGAGGCTGCAGGCACCAAGTGCATCCAAGCCCACAAACTATCGTTTAACCGCGACACCACATCGGCCCGACTTAGTGCTATCTTCGAGGAAATCAACAACTCTATCTTTCGCCGCGGGCATATCAGCCTGGGGCTGTCGGCAGCCATGGCCAGCTCGGGTATGGCCTTCGACTTCACCTGGTTCAAGCAGCAGATGCAGAATGCCAAACCCACTTGGACCAACAAGGAGCTGGAAGCACAGCTACTGCGACAGCATATCTACCTCGACTATTTCGACAATGTCTCTGTTTACAACGAGAAAGTACGCCACGCCGACGATTTCAACCGCCAGCACCGCCACATCATTGCTAACCAGTTCCACTCCATCTTGCGCAACATCCGTTACTTGCCGATAGCGCTGCTGAACCGTCATTACGACTTGGCCGACAAGCTATTGCAGTGGATGCTTGTTCCGCGTATGTTGCTAATGATTATCGTCGTTGGAATGAGCCTGATTACGCCAATCATCTACTTCACCTCAGCCCTTAAGTGGTGGGGAATCTTTGCCATCATCCTCTTTATCTTCGCTTTGGCAACACCCAATTACCTAGTTGACGACAAGTGGGACACTACTTTCTTCAAGATTCCTTTTATCCTGCTGCATCCTATACTGTCGAAATTCAAACTGGGACGCCTACTGCTCCAAAAGATTAATATTAAACAGTAACCCGACACCCAGCCTATGCTCTGGCAAATCATCCATATCATCGATATCATCCTGTGGCTTCTGGTGGCTGCCTCCGTAGCCTACATCCTGTTTTTTGCGTTGGTGTCCACCCTTTGGAAGAAGCGCATGTCAGAACTCACCATCTATCTGACTGGGCAGGTGCAGGCCAACCGCAAAAAACCGTTTTTCAAATACCTCATACTCTATCCTGCCTACAACGAAGACCGCGTCATCGTCTCTTCCGTCCGCAAGTTCCTCGACCAGTACTACCCCCCGGAGTCGTTCCACTTGGCGGTCATCTCCGACCACATGCAGCCCGAGACCAACCGCCAGCTCGCCGAACTGCCCATCACCCTGCTGCAGCCCGTCTTCGAAAAGAGTTCCAAAGCCAAGGCTATGCAATATGCCATGGACCAGATACACGACGACTACGACTATGTGGTCATCCTCGATGCCGACAATGTGGTAGAGTCCAACTTCCTCGAACAGCTCAACGAGAAGTGTACCTTGGGGTACAAGGCCATCCAGTGTCATCGTTGTGCCAAGAACAACGACAACGACATTGCCGTACTCGACGGGGTCAGCGAGGAGATTAACAACACTATTTTCCGCAAGGCCCACAACCGCATCGGTTTGTCATCGGCCCTCATCGGTTCCGGCATGTGCTTCGACTACCACTGGTTCCGCGAGAACGTCTACAAACTCACCACTGCCGGTGAGGACCGCGAACTGGAGGCCCTTCTTCTGAAGCAAAAGGTCTATATCGAGTACGAGCCGGACATCCACGTCTTCGACGAGAAGGTCAGCAACAAGGACAACTTCCAAAAGCAGCGCCTGCGCTGGATGACGGCACAGATACAGAGTCTCTTCAACCTGTTGCCTTACATTCCCAGGGCTATCATCACCTTCAACATCGACTTTATTGACAAGACCGTCCAGCAGGCCCTCATCCCCCGCTCCATGCTGGTGGTCATCACCTTCGCTATGTCACTGCTGATGACCGTCATCTCGCGCACTTGGTGCCTCAAGTGGTGGGCCTTGTTCCTGGCCATCTGCATCGCCCTCTACATCGCCACACCCAAGCAGTTGCGCAGCCATTCCGTATTCGGGAAGATACTCTCCCTGCCGACGCTTGTCTGGAAGATGGTGCTCAACATCCTGAAGATAGACCGCAAAAACACGGACTTCATCCATACAACCCACGACAAATAGAGCATAACAATTAAGATAAAAATGGGCGAGCGAGTACACAGAAGCGTCATGAACATCAAGGTCGGCATGGTATTCTATGTCCTTTCCTTGTTTTTGGCATTCTTCTCCCGAAAGGTATTCCTCGATTGTCTGGGGGCTGAGTTTATTGGACTGACAGGCATGCTGATGAACATTATGTCGTTCCTCAGCGTGGCTGAACTGGGCATCGGAACCAGCATCACCTATTTTCTCTACAAACCCCTACAAGAGGACAACCACCAGAAAATCAACGAAGTGATGTCCATGCTGGCTTATCTCTACCGCTGCATAGGACTCATCATCCTATCGGCTGGTGCCATCATCAGCATCTTCTTCCCCTGGTGGTTCGGAAATCTGACTACAGGCCTGCCACTAGCCTACTTCGCCTTCTACTCCTTCCTGGCATCGAGTGCCGCAGGCTACGTGTTCAACTACAAGCAACTGCTGGTCGGCGCCAACCAAAAGCAGTACCTTGTCAATGCCTGGTTCCAGACCATCGCCATCGTGCAGAGCATCGTCCAGATACTGCTGGCCTACTACTACCGCAACCTGTGGCTATGGGTCGTCGTCGGACTCGTGTTCACCATTGTCGGCATCATCGCCTTCAACATCCGTATCCGACAGCTATACCCCTGGCTGCGCATCAGCATGCAGGAAGGCCGACAGAACCTCCGCCAATATCCCGAGGTGCTCAGGAAGACGCGCCAGATCTTCGTACAGAAAATCAAGGACTTCATCCTCTACCGTAGCGACGAGATACTCGTCGGTATCTT
>LXOW01454908.1_pt1 | contig 14939 bp, 11 predicted proteins | sample 1368591 | NCBI WGS metagenome assembly LXOW01 (sample SAMN04884650, study PRJNA319009) | bovine gut metagenome | isolation source: Cow rumen | host: Bos taurus | place: Italy: Legnaro (PD) | collected 2014-07-09 | reverse complement strand
GTAGGCCGTCTCTGACGTTGTGGAGTAATAGTAGGCCTCGAGGCCCTTCTCCTTACATACACTGCGGAACGACGTCTCTATCTGACGGAAATAGTCGATGTCGCCGTTCTTCACTATCATGGCGATGCCCTCGCTCCCGCCTCCGGCAGGATTGTCGTCGTTGCTGGAACATGCCGTGAACACACTTGCGCCGCAAATCAGGGCTGCGGCCAATGCCCATTGAAAAATCTTCTTCATAATCGAGTTGTTTAATAGGTTTATTTTATATTATCTGCTGCTTATTTACAATAGATCGATGTGGCGGCTGATGGCGTCGGCCACCTCCCGCTCCGATTCGTCGAGCTTGCGCCTCTGGTTGCGCCACTNNGGCGCATAGCAGCAGCACCACAGCCATAATCGCAAAAGTCATTACATCTGTTGTCATATATCAATAGTTTTATCAGTTTCGTCAAATTTAATCGTAAGCTGCGGATGTTCTGCCTCGCTTTCGATGTCGCGGAACTTCGGAATATCGGCATCGATGCCCTGTTCGCGCTTCCTGAGCAGCGCCTCGGCTTCGCGATTCTCACGTTCGATGACTTCTTGCCGCCGTTCCAGCAACAGACGGCGACGATGAATCTGCCACATCAGCACGGCGATGACGATGGTCAGCGCGAGGATGATCACAATCAGAATGAGAAGGATGTCGTTATTGGTTTGCATAAGCGATGTAGTTTTTTAGAGGAGTTAGAGGAGTTAGAGGAGACAAGGAGACAGGGAGTTCAAGGAGAGGTTTTCTCCTTTTGCTTCTTCTCGCGGTATTTGGTGGGCGAGAGGCCGTATTTGTTTTTGAAATCGACGGTGAAGGTCGAGGCGTGGACGAAGCCTGAGGCTGTGGCAATCTCGACCAACGGCATGTCGGGCCGTTCGGCTATCAGCCGCCTTGCATGTTCCAAGCGACACTCGCGGATGAACTCCGGTACCGAGGTGCCTGCCATCGAGAACGCCGTACTGACGCGCTTGCTCGACAGATGGAAACGCTCCACCAGCTCCGCGCGCCCGAACTTAGGCATCGTGTACAACTGCTCCTTGCGGATGGCGTCGGTCAACTGCCTGAACAGTTCGTCATCGGCACCCTCCGAAGCCTTCGTCTGATCTGGCTCAACGGAATCCTTGTCAATCTGCAGTTCCGACAACTGGCGGGAAATGGAGTCATACTTGCGCTGATAGTAAAGGCTGACCACAAGCGCGGTCACCAAAACGGCTAAGCCAATCAGAGCAATCCAGAGTATAACTTCCATTTGTTTTGGGTTTGTGAATATTTTAATCTGTTGCTGCAAATTTAGCAATAAAAATCGGTATTTACAAGAGCTACGACAATCCCATAAGCCATTTTGTACAACATCTTAAGAGAAAACACAAATCCAAAAGCCTTCCGACACAAATCCAAAAGGCCAACGCCGAGATGATTTTAAAAAAAACGTGCGAATTATTTGGCGTATTCACGATTTGTTAGTATCTTTGCACCAAATGAAACAGGTGGTACACCTTATTATATTATATGCCGTGTTGCTGACCTTGGCGGGTTGCGGAGACGGCAAGTCTGTGAGGCAGTTGCCGCACCTGGGCGACACGCCCTATCAGCAGGACACCATACTGGTGACTTACGCCACCAATCCTGAGCGGGCACTGACGTTGCTCGACTCGGCATTGCTCTTAGGTAACATCAGCGAATATCGCAGTCAGGTGATCCGCGCCAGAATCTATAGCAAGTCGCTCGTGGAGCAGCGTCAGGATTCTGCCGTCCTGATCTGCAAGGAACTGCTCGGCCACGACTCTGTGCGTAATGAACCGGCGGAACAGGAGAATATCCTTGACCTGCTCATTGCCACCAGTCGTGCCAAGCCCGACTATGAGCAATATATGCATTGGGCCTCGCAGAAGGCTGAGATCTGTCAGCAGCAGGGCGAGGAAAACGAACGTTGGCGCACCGAGGCCGATATTGGTCTGGTGATGACGCATCTGGGACAGGAGAACGAGGGGCTTGCCAAGCTCGACGAGGCCATCAGTCATCTCGACGCTCCCGGCAGCATCGACCGCATGGATGCCTTCATCGTTGCCGTGAAGCGTAAGATCAACGCCCTCAACGAACTGCACCGCTACGACGAGATCATTACCCTGGGGCAGCGCATCCTCGACCGCCTCGACCACTACGAGCAGCACGCCAAGGACTATGCCGAAGACAGCTACCGCCTCTCGTGGAGCGACCATCCTAATGACCGCGACCGCTATCTGGACTTCAGCCGTGCACAGGCTTGGGGATTCATGGCGCAGGCCTACGCGATGACCAATGACAAGGAAAAAGCCAAACAACATCTTGCCCTTTTCGACCAGAGCGACTACGGCAAGACCTTCATGGCCCGTCGTATGATTGCCCCCACGCAGATGGCTTTGGGCCGCTACGACGATGCCCTGGCAACCTACGAAGAAATTGCGCGACGCATGGCTGCCGATACGCTCAACGACGACTATGCCGTTATTCTTCGCTCCCGCGCCATCGCTGCCCATGCCAAGAACCGTTTCGCTGAGGCTTACGGCTACCAGACGCGCTACGCCGACCTCTCGAAGGTGCTCAGCGACAGCCTCTATAAGAGCAAGGCCCACGAGTATGCGGCCCGCTACCACGATCAGGAGCAGAAGTTGGAGATTGCACAGATGAATGCTGAGAGTCAGCGTAAGAACATCATCATCTGGGCGGCCGTCATCATCATCCTGCTTATCAGTATCTTTGCCGTCTGGCTCCTCCGCCAGTGGCGCGTCATCTGTCGCAAGAACCTCGTGTTGGTGGAGCAGATTGGCGAGGCCATCGAATATAAAGAGAAGTACGAGGCCATCGCCGACGATGGTTTGAAGTCGTCTGACCATCAGCGTGAGAAAGCCGTAGCAGCGACGCCCGCAACGCCCGATGCAGAATCCGACCTGCTATCGCTTGACGACATTTCCGACGACGAGCTGTTCCGCCGCCTGCGCCATGCTATCAAGCGCGAGCATCTCTACCTCGATCCCAATCTGGACCGCCAGAAGATCATGGATATGTTCCAGTTGTCGAAACGTCGTGTGGGGGCCGCCTTCGCCCAGGGCTCTGAGTTCAACAGCCTGACCGACTTTATCCGCGACTGCCGTCTGGAGTATTCCTGCAACCTGCTCGTCACGCGTCCTGACCTCAGCATCAAGGAGGTTGCCGCCAAGTCTGGCTTCAACTACGCCAGCACCTACAGCTTCGACTTCAAGAACCGCTACACCATGACCCCCAGCAACTACCGCGAGCTAAAAGCGAAGAAGTAGTAATTTCGAAGCAACAGCATCGTTTTGATGAATATCAGCCACTTATCCATCGTTAGGAAGCTACTATTTTGCTCCCATTAAGGGTAACAATTATTCCCACGTTGGGAATAAAATGTTCCCACCTTGGGAACAAAACACTCCCAGCTTGGGAATAAAAGCCGAGCCGTAAGCTCACAAACAGCGAGAACTATTTAATCTGCCAGCGAGAACACGCACAGGGGGATGGGAGTCGTGTGATGTTTCGTTTAGGACTCATTGAGAACCGTCCCTCGTGAGTCCTCGTTATTCCCGAGTGCGTATGAATTCTTTGATCTTGGCGATGTATTCGGATTTGTGCTCGCGGTAGGAGAGGGCGTGTTCGGCGCTGTCGGCTATCCAAAGGGCTTTTGGTCCTGGTTTGGCCTCATAGAGGGGATAGACCATGGAAGCGGGTACGAAGGTGTCGGCGTTGCCATGAATGAAAAGCATGGGGTAGTGGCATTTCTTGACCTGCTCCAAGGCCGACGCCTCGCCAAAACTCCAGCCATCACGCCACTTACAAAGCAGGCTCGTGGTGTACATCAGAGGAAACGTTGGCAGGCCGAATTGCTCTTTCAATTGTCCTGCAAACTCGTCCCAAACGCTGGTGTAGCCGCAATCCTCGACAAAGCGCAGGTCACGGATGCCATCGGGCATCTGCTCGCCAGAAAGCATCATCGTGGTGGCAGCACCCATCGAGACACCATGCACCACCATCGTGTCTTTCTGGAACGTCTTCAGCCAGTGCATCACATCGAGCCGGTCCTTCCAGCCCATCTGTATCGCCTCGCCCTCGCTCTCGCCACAACCGTGCAGCTCGGGCATCACGACATTATAGCCCAACTCATGCTCATAGATACGGGCCAGCCACAGAAACTTGATGGCACAGTCGCGCCAGCCATGAATGACGAGGGCCGTTCGCGTACTGCCCCTATCAACAAAGAAAGCGTGATGGCGCTCACCTGAGGGCATCGTCAGGAAGGTATCGCGCAAGGCACCGATGTTGCGCAGACTGTCGACCCACGCCTGACTTTCCGGATAGGCCTCAAACTGCTGGCGATAGCACGAATCGGTGTCCATACGGTTGGGATCGGGCGCCAGCGAATAGTCGAGCATATAGAAACTGCCACCAATGAGGGCAATCACGAAAACAGCCAGGATAATGGCCAATGTCCACAATAATTTCTTCATCGTTCATCTGATTTTGACTGCAAAGGTAATGCTTTTCTGCGAGAATACCAAATGTGCAACCGATTGCGCATTGTGACTCAAATATTTATGACCATTTGAAGCACCAATAAACGGCTTTTTGTGTAACTTTGCACCATAAACCAAATGCAACAACAGATTATGAAAGAACTAAAGGCTTCTTGGCTGATGCGCATGCTCGCCGTTATCATCACATTCCAGTTTTCAGTTATCGCAACTTCTGCTCAGGGTTGGCCAGCCAACTATGGGGGGGTGATGTTGCAGGGATTCTATTGGGATTCGTATGGCGACAGCCAATGGTCCGGGCTTGAGGCACAGGCAGCCGACCTTGCCAGCAGCTTTGACCTCGTATGGATTCCGCAGAGCGGCAACTGTGGCGGAACATCCATGGGTTACGACGACCTGTGGTGGTTTAACAACTATAACAGTTCGTTTGGCGATGAGGCTGAGTTGCGCGCGATGATCAATACCTTCAAGGCAAAGGGCATCGGTACTATCGCCGACGTGGTGATCAACCATCGCAAAAATCTGAGCAGTTGGGTGGATTTCCCCAAGGAGACCTATAAAGGCGTGACCTATGAGATGAAGTCGACGGATATCTGTGCCAACGATGACAACGGTTCCACCAAGACATGGGCCAACAACAATGGTTATCAAATCAGCGCCAACAACGATACGGGCGAGGGCTGGGACGGTATGCGCGACCTGGACCACAAGAGCCAGAACGTGCAGACAATCGTCAAGGCTTACCTGAACTTCCTGCTCAGCGACCTGGGCTATGCCGGCTTCCGCTACGATATGGTGAAGGGCTACAGCGCCTCCTATACGAAGCTGTACAATGAGGACAGCAAGCCCCGTTTCTCCGTGGGAGAGTATTGGGACGGCAATGCTAACAATGTCAAGAACTGGATCAGCGGCACAGGCATGACGAGTGCGGCCTTTGACTTCCCCTTCCGTTATACGGTGCGTAACGCGCTTAGAGGCAGTTCCAGCGATGGTAACAGCAACAACTGGAAACAGAAAGCCGACTACAGTCTGCTCTCATCAGCCAGCGTCATGTCGGATGCCAGCTATCGTCAGTATGCCATCACGTTCGTTGAGAACCACGACACCGAGTACCGTTCTTCGAGCGCCCAGCAGGATCCCATCCGTAAGGACACCCTTGCTGCCAACGCCTTCCTGTTGGCGATGCCAGGCACACCCTGCGTGTTTATGAAGCACTGGCAGGCCTACAAACCAGAGATTAAAGCCATGATAGCAGCCCGTAAATTGGCAGGCATCACCAATATGTCGACCTATGCGAGATACAGTTCTCCGAATATGAAGGACTATTTTGCCAATACCATCGACAACAAGCTGCTGGTTGTGGTGGGCAATGAGGCCAAGCTGACGCCGGAAGCAGATCAGTGGACAAAGATCCTTTCAGGCTATCACTATGCCTACTATCTGGCCAATACGTTTGAGACCGCCTGGGCCGACAAGGGCAGCGGCGAATTCAAAGAGGCTTTCGACGTCAAGCTGACGGCAGTCTCTAACACGGCCGGTGCCAAACTCGTCTACACCTTGGACGGCTCGACCCCTTCTGCTACTAACGGCACGCAGGTGGCCAGCGGCAGCAGCATCCGCATCGAAGGCGAGAAGGACGTCACACTGAAGGTGGGTATGCTGATAGGTTCGGTCGTCAGTGGCATCATTACGCGTACCTTTATATATAAGACAGAAGCACAACTGCCAAATGCCGTCTGCACCGTCAACGAAGGTGAGGTCTGTGCCTTCTTCGAGGCCCCTGCAAGTTGGACAAACAAGATTTACTGTTGGGCCTGGCATAAATCACCCGACGAGAACTTCACATACGCCAATGCAGGTTGGCCTGGTGTGGCTTGTAAGCTGTTGGGTGTGGCCGAGAATGGCAACAAGGTGTGGAAATGGACCTGGGACGGTACCAAGCAGAACAATTCGACCGTTTCACAGCCAGGTATGATCATCTTCAGTAACTTCGGTGCGCCTCAGACTGCGGACCTGACGTTCAAAAATGGTGGCTATTACAACGAGAAGGGTCTTCAGAAGACGATTACCAATATCGCGGCCATCACCTTCGCTGATGACCAAGCCAACAAGGTTTACACCCTCGACGGGCGGCTGGTGCGTACGGACGGGCGACTCGACAATCTGTCGAAGGGCATCTACATCATCGGCCAGCGGAAAGTCGTGGTCCGGTAAAGCAAAACTATGTTAAAATTTTCCGTCTTCGTGCAAGGTTTTTCTGCTATTGCGGTTATTAAAGTAATTAGACCAATTCAAGACGTGAAAAAGTATTTGTTGGTATTTGTCTGTATGATGGCCATCATACAGCAAGTAGGCGCTCAGGGGAATTATGCCCGTCTGTATGTAGGAGCGGTCGAATCACAATATCAGACATGGTTGTGGTATGACAACCCATATTATAAAGGTAATACGAATCTGTATCATGGTCGTATCAGCTATTATGGTGTGGTATACGACGATGTACTGCTCCGTTTCGACCAATTAAAACAATGTGTGGTTGTCCTCCCGCCAGGGGAAAAAGTGTTTTGCGTGCCTGATCAGGCACACGTTGACTGGTTTGAGATGGACGGTCGCAGATATGTGCACGATCCGGAAGACAGTTCCCGATATGCGTCTCAGCTATGTGACGGATCGACGAATGGCATTCGTCTTTACCACAGTGAATGGAAGGACTTGAATGGTTACAAGATAATAGCCGGCGACAGGCGGGCTGTCATGACGCTCCGTACCGAAGCCCATTTTACCCTTATGACGCCCGACGGCGGAATGCATGAAGTGAAGCGTGCGTCGGATATCACCAAGCTCTTTCCTGAACAGAAAAAGCAGATCCGTCAGTTTGTGAAGAAGAATCATCTGTCTTTCTCGAAGCATGAGCGTGAGAATAGCTTGGCGAAAGTGGTGGAGAGTATATCGGGGACGCCAATCTCGAGGCGTGAAAATACGCCTGCTATAGAATCAGCCTCTGATCATATCTCACTTCCCACTCCTCACCTCTCACCTCTCGAAACCGCTAACCTTATCACCGGCATCCCCGTCCTCGACAACGATTCGGTTGCCAGGACGGTGGCTTCGGCGAACACAAAGGTCTATGTGGTGCCAGGTATGAAGAAAGCCAAGGCCAGCATATCCGATGACCAGGAACTCGCCGAGATCGTGGTTGTGGCTGGACGGCAGTCGGCTGTGAAAAGCACAACGATGGGGTCGGAGAAGTTCAAGCCCCAGTTGCTGAAGAATATTCCATCGGCCTTTGGTGAGTCGGATATCATGAAGGTCGTACTCACGCTGCCAGGTGTCACAACCGTCGGAGAGGCTTCGAGCGGCTATAACGTGCGAGGCGGCGCGACGGACCAGAACCTGATACTTTTCAATGGCGGTACGGTGTATAACCCGTCGCATCTGTTCGGATTGTTCACGTCGTTCAACTCGGATGCGGTTGAGGATGTGGAACTATTCAAGTCGAGTATTCCTGTAGAATACGGAGGCAGGATCAGCAGTGTGTTGAAAGTGGTTTCGAAAGAGGCCAATATGCAGAAGCTGACCGGCTCGGCAAGTATCGGTGCGCTGACCAGTAAGGCGAATCTTGAGATCCCGATCGTGAAGGATCGTATGTCGCTGCTGCTGAACGGCCGTACCACCTATAGTGACTGGATGCTCGAGCATCTGCCGGAGAAGAGCGGCTACAAGAACGGTAAAGCCAACTTCTATGACCTCGGTGGTGCATTGACATGGAAGATCAATAACATGCACCGTCTCAAGGTCTACGGGTATTGGAGTCGTGACAAGTTCTCGTTCAGTTCGGATGACAGTTACGGCTACCAGAACCGCAACATCTCTGCCGAGTGGCGTTCTATTCTGAACGAGAAAATTACGGCAACGCTGTCTGCCGGACTCGACCACTATGACTATTTCAATGAGGAATGGGGCACACCGTCGATGGCTGCGCGGCTGAGTTTCGGCATCGACCAGCTGTGGGGGAAGCTGCATATCCGTCACCGTCTGACGGAAAAGCAGGCCCTGAACTACGGTCTCTCCGTGCAGCATTACGATGTGCAGGCTGGTAAGTATGAGCCTTTGGGTGAGTTGTCGTGCATCACCACCAATCAGCTGCAGAAAGAAAAGGCCCTGGAGAGTGCGGCCTATATCGACTATGAGCGTTCACTCACGGAGAAACTATCGGTTTCGGCCGGTCTGCGTTATACGATGTTTAATGCGCTTGGTCCGCGTGACGTGAATGTTTATGCAGGAGGTGAACTCCCCTCCGAGGGAACCCTGTTGGAGACACGTCATGAAACAGGCATCATCAAGACCTATCATGCCCCAGAGGTGCGTCTGTCGGCCCGCTATGCCCTGCAGGAGAACCTTTCCTTGAAGGCCGGTTTCAATACCATGCATCAGTTTATCCATAAGGTGTCGAACACCTCCATCATGTCGCCTACTGATATATGGAAGTTGTCCGACCTTAACATCAAACCCCAGAATGGCTGGCAGGTGGCTGCCGGTATCTACCACGAGACAGCCGGCAAGACCTACGAGTTCTCGGCAGAGGTCTATTACAAGCACATCAGCGACTACCTTAACTACCGCAGTTCGGCCGTCCTGCTGATGAATCCCCACCTGGAGACTGATGTCATCTCAACCGATGGAAAAGCTTACGGCATAGAACTGCAGGCGAAGAAACCGATAGGAAAGCTGAACGGATGGGTCAGTTATACCTTCGCACGCTCTCTGCTCCGTCAGGACGACAAGCGGGTGGCCATGCCCCTGAACGACGGCGACTGGTATCCTTCCGAATATGACAGGCCGCATGAGGTGAAGGCGGTGCTCAACTTCAAGTTTACCGAAAGATACAGTCTTTCGAGCAACTTCGACTATGCCACAGGCCGTCCGACGACGTTGCCAGCCGGCAAATACTACAACTCGTATAATAAGCGGTTTATGCCCTACTATACCGACCGCAATACCTACCGCATTCCAGACTATATGCGTCTGGACCTGGCGTTCAATATAGAGCCGACGCATAAACTGACCACATTTCTGCACACGTCGTTCTCCGTAGGTGTGTATAATGCCCTTGCCCGTAAGAATGCCTACAACATTTACTATGTCACCGAAGGCGGGGAGATAAAGGGCTATAAGTTATCCGTGTTTGGCACAGCCATTCCATACGTCTCACTTAATATACGGTTCAACTAATGAAGAGATTACCCTTTTACCTTTTTACTTTTTTACTGTTGACACTGTCGGGCTGTGTTGAGGAGTTCGAAGCCGACATACCTGCAGATGACTCCAATCTGCTGGTGGTGGAAGGGACGATCTGTTCTGGGAAACTGAATTCGTTTGCCCTGTCGCGCACGCAGGCCATCAGTGCTTCCTATATCCCACAGATGGTCGTAGGGGCAAACGTCTCCGTACGTGGAAGTGACGGTTCTGAATACAGAACGCAGCTAACCGGTGCTTATTATACCTGTTGGATTGAAAGTCTCAATCCTGACGTGGAATATTACCTCCATATTGAAACCGATGGTGAGGTGTATGAATCTGAGCCTCAGAAGCCGTTGCGTACTGAAAAGATAGCAGACGTCTGTGGGGTACAGAACACGCCGGAAAGCAATATCGACATCCTTGTCACGCCCGCGGCGCCCCTGAATCCTGATGAGGCGAATTATTATTCGTGGACATACGATGAGACATGGGAGGTGCACCCTGCCATTACGACCAACATTTATTTCGACATTGACAAGAGGGAAATGTGCTATTATGACGAGGATGTCCCCAATCCCTATCCAACACGTGGATGGATGGATTCGCAAAGCTCGTTGACCATGATCGGTGGTAGCCAGAATTACGACGGACAGCACATCCAGCGACTCAAGATGTACGAAATAGACCAGCGCGATGAGCGTATCTCCCATCGGTACAGTGGCCTGATCCATCAGCGTGCCATCACGAAGGCCGAATACGAGTATGAACTGGCACGGCGTCAGGCAAGCGATGAGATGGGCGGTCTGTTCACACCTCAGCCGTCGGCCCTGCCTACGAATATCCATTGCCTTTCGTCCAACAAGCGTGGCATCGGATACGTGGGGTGCTCGTTGAATACGACCGATTACAGGTTCTTCCTCAATGCCGAGGATTTCACCACCCACTATATGGCAAAAGACGGCGTTATCACACTGGAGTGTGGTGACTCCTACGAAGATTTTATTCAAGAGTGCGTAATCATGGTGTTGAAAGGCATGATCCTGTGCGTATGGGAAGACGAAAGGGAAATGATCGATGGTACGTTGAAAACGAGTTGGGCAAGATATCTCAATCAGCTTGATGTCAGGGCGAGAGGTGCCTATATCGAAGAGCCTGACTTCTGGTCACTGAAAGAAAACGTAAGTTACTAAGATGAAGAACAGAATATTATTACTGACAGTTTCGTTGGTGCTCACCCTGAGTACCTTTGCTGCGACTCTGGAGACTGACCGCACCTGGTATCTTGCCGGCGAGCAGATGAAAGTCAGCGTGACAGCCGTTGACGCTGTGATAGCCTACGCAGAACTCTGTGATACGCGCGGCTTGGCGGCTGGTGCCGTGATCGGTCTTCAGCAGGGGAGGGGAACAGGCATTGTCGAACTGCCTTCCGATCTCCATAGCGGCTACTATGTATTGTCGGTCTATACGCGCCACAGCACTAAGGTGTCTCACCAGCTTGTCGCCGTCATCAATCCGCTTCACAAGCGTGAGGATGACGATATCAGATGGGTGCCGGCTGACAGCTGTTGGGTGACGGGTGATGGAACGGCCGATCTGGTCAATGAGAAGACGGCCGATCTGCGTGAGACGGAAGGTCCTATCATCAAGGCGCGCATAAAGAATACCCATGACGGCCATACTTTCAGCGGAAGTCAGATATGCCCTGCCATGAGCATCATCGGGATGCAGATCCATTATTTTGAGGGGCAGATGATAAACGACTCCCTGGCAGTGTTCTACACCTACGGCATCCACGGCAAACAACCGTTGGTGCTCTCGGCCCTGTCGTCTACCGACGTCAGTCTGCCTATCGAGATGATCAGTCCGTTTGCCACCCTGCTCCCAAAGAAACTCCCGCATCTCGTGTTCCATTACAAGCGCAGCGAGGTGGAAGCCCGCTCTCTCGACATGCAGCGGCATCAGATGATAAAAGACAAGGATGAGAACCAGGCGACAGGAAAACCCTTGGACTATGAAGATACGGTGTATGGCACCAAACCAGACCTGACCTATAATCTCGACGAGTACCGTCAGTTCCTGTCGATCCGAGAGGTGCTGTTGGAATATGTTGACTGCGTCAGGAAGACGAAACAAAATGACGTCCTCAAGCTGATTGTCCGTAGGGGACAGGACCATTATAACAGTTCATTGCCAACATTGGTGCTGATCGACGGCATGCCGGTCACTGACACAGAGCGACTCTTGAATTATGATGCCCGTCGTATTCACTATATCAACATCTACGGGGGTCAATACACCTTTGGTAATGGCGTGTATAACGGCATTCTGTCGTTTATTACACGTTCTGGGCAACTCACCAATTACCCAACTGAGCGCAATATGCAGTATCTGGTGTATGATTTTCCTGAATAAGGAAAGACTATCTTTTAATCACAGAGCGGATGACGAACCAGCAGTGCATGAAGAATGTACTCACGCGTCCGTAATGACTCTCCATCACTTTGTAGCGTTCGATGAGCGACTCACGGTGGTGGAGCGTTGTCTGTCCCTCCTGGGTATAATTGACCACCACCATGTGCAGGTTCAGCAAAGGCACCTTCTCCTTGGCCGCTGCCTTCATGATGCGGATACACCAGTCGACGTCGGCTGAATAACGGTATTTCTGATTGTAAGGGGTGGCGATGGCAAAGTCGGTACGGGCATAGAAGGCCTGGTGGCAGACGAGCATGCCGTGACGGAACGACTTCCAGGTAAGGTTTTCTGGGGGGGCGAGACGACGGTGGTGGAGGAAACGACCCTCACCATCGACGATGTCGGTATCGCCGTAAAGCACGGCTTGATTATCGGCCATAGCAGCTATTCGAGAGGCGATATCGGGGGCGGGTAGGAAGTCGCCAGCATTGAGGAAACAGACATAGTCGCCATCCAACGAGCGCAGACCCTTGTTCATCGCATCGTAGATACCATTGTCGGACTCCGACATCAATAGTACCTTATGACCATTGTTCGCTGCATTCGAGCGCGCGATATAGTCGTTGACCATCTCGATGGTACCGTCTGTCGAGGCGCCGTCGATAATCAAGTGGGTAATATCAGGATAGTCCTGACAAAGCACACTGTCGAGCGTGCGCTGCAACACTTTCGCAGCCTGCCAGGTGATGGTGACGTAGGTGATGGTCATAGTTTATAGTTTATGAAGGCCATCGCCTGCTGATAGACATCGAGATATTTCACAGCTACACTCTGTTGGGAATAGCATTGCGTCACTTTATGGATGGCCTGCTGACTGAGTGATTCGTAGTCGGCCTCCTGCAACACCCACGTGATACCCTTGGCCAAATCGGCCGCATCGCGATAGGCGGCCACATAGCCATTCTTCAGATGGTCGATCTCTTCAGGGATGCCGCCCACCTTGAAAGCGACACAGGGCACCCCACAGGCCATCGCCTCCATGATGGTGTTGGGCAGGTTCTCTGACAGCGACGGCAACACAAACACATCTGCCGCATTGTAGATATCGATCACACGCTGTTCGTCGTTGACATAGCCCAGCGGATGTGCCTTCATCGGCAACTGCGCCACGACCTCTTCGGCATGGCCTCCCAAGATGACGACCTCACAAAGGTCTTTGGTGAGATCAGCCAACTGACGACAGGCCTCGATAAGGTACGACATACCCTTGTTCTCGTTGGTCACCCGTTGCGAGGCGAAGAGGATCAGTTTCTTGTCGAGTGGCAGACCCAATCGTTGACGGGCCTCTCGTTTGTTCGTCTTTTTATAAAGATGCGTGTCGATGGGGTTGGGGATGCTGGTGATTTTCTGGTCTTTGAGCAGGGCGCTTGCCTTCGCCTCCGACTCCAGCCATCGGCTGCAGGCTACGTAATAGATATTCCCCTCGGCCTGCATCTGAAGTTTCTTTTGCCAGATACGCGAAGCCAAGTCGTTGCGGCTTCCACCGCCAGGCAGGTACTTGCAATTGGCACAGCGGTTGACGAAATAACGGCAGCCGAGGGTGAGATGACAGATGGCGGTGGCCGGCCAGATATCGTGCATGGTCCATACCACAGGCTTTCCACTGCGCAGGATCTTCTGGATGCCGTTCAGCGAGAGCATACCCTGATTGATCCAATGCAGATGGATAACGTCGGCCTCCTGAAACTCGCGCAGACGGGTAATATCGGATCCTGAATTGGCGATGTCGATGGCGAACAGGTTCTTGCGGGAGAAGTGGAGTTTACAGAAAATGACGAACCGCTCCCATAGGAAATGCCAGTGGAGCATGGGCGACTTGGGTAATCCAACGACGGTGAGGTTGTCGCTCTCCTTATCGCGCACCAGCATTTTCGCCTTCACGCCGTTGTTGTTGAGCGCTTTCATCAGACGGTTGGCCGCAACGGCAGCTCCCCCTGTCCGTTCACTCGTATTGACAATCAGGACCCTCATGCAGCTTTGGCTTTCTCCTTGGCTTCCTTCTCCTTGCGCTTCTGCTCTTTCTTTAGTTCCTTCTCCCTGCGCTTCTGCTCCTTCTGGGCTTCTTTCTCTTTGCGCTTCTGCTCTTTTTCAAGCTCCTTCTCACGCTTCTTCTGTTCCTTTTGGAGTTTCTTCAGTTCCTTGGCACTCTGTTTGGCGGCCTCCTTCTCGCTGACAGCCTCCTCCTTTACTTTGGTCGCCTCTTCGAGCTTTTCGCGCAGCATCTTCTTGTCGAAGGTGAAGACGTGACCAAACATACCTAAGGACAGGATCTGGTCTTTACCCTGCAGACGGACATGCGTCGTGTTAAGAATAAAGTAGTTGTCGACTTTCAACTTAGAGTTGAGAGCCGTCTCGATGGTTTTCAGCACCACGCCTTTGCCGAGATTGGTCAACACATTGTCGCCGAAGCCCCTTTGATCAGCTTCTTCATCGACAAATTCCGTTATCGCCTCCATCATGGCCTCCTTATGGGCCTGTTTGTCGGGCACCATCTGCGTCATGAGCACGGCCAAGAGCAGAATAATCACCACAATCAATAGTTTTTTCATCTTTCTATACCTTATTATATTATAATGATGGTGCAAAGATACATTAAGTTTGCAAGAAAAACAAGAAAATGGTATATATATTTAGTGTTTTCGCACACAATCACTTGATTTATATCAAGA
>LXOW01387837.1_pt1 | contig 14946 bp, 13 predicted proteins | sample 1368591 | NCBI WGS metagenome assembly LXOW01 (sample SAMN04884650, study PRJNA319009) | bovine gut metagenome | isolation source: Cow rumen | host: Bos taurus | place: Italy: Legnaro (PD) | collected 2014-07-09 | reverse complement strand
CTGTGTCATTCTGAGCGAGCGAAGCGAGTCGAAGAATCTTTTGTTCCTGCGAAAGATTCTTCGTCGCCTACGGCTCCTCAGAATGACACAGGGGACTGAATAGATACGTTCATTTTTCATTTTCTCACTCTTCTCCCCACAGCAGGGCGCACTTGACGGCCTTGTCCCAGCCCTTGATGAGCGTCCTGCGGCGCTGCTCCTCCATGGCGGGGGCGAAGGTCTTGTCCACGGCCCAGTTGGTGCGGATATCGTCGAGGCTCTCCCAGTAGCCGACCGCGAGGCCCGCGAGATAGGCGGCGCCGAGGCCGGTGGTCTCGATGCAGCGGGGGCGGAAGACCTCCGCGCCGAGGATGTCGGCCTGGAACTGCATCAGGAAGTTATTGGAGCTCGCGCCGCCGTCCACCTTCAGCTCCGCGATGGGGATGCCGCTGTCGCGCTCCATGGCGCGCACGATGTCGTGCGTCTGATAGGCGAGGCTCTCGAGCGTCGCGCGCACGAGGTGGGCGCGGGAGAAGCCGCGCGTGATGCCGCAGACGACGCCGCGCGCGCGCTGGCTCCAGAAGGGCGCGCCGAGGCCCGTGAAGGCCGGGACGACGTAGCCGCCGGCGGTGTCGGGCACCTTGAGCGCAAAGTCGATGCTCTCCTTGGCGGAGGTGATGACGCCGAGCTGGTCGCGCAGCCACTGGATGGCCGCGCCCGCGATGAAGATCGAGCCCTCGAGGGCGTAGTCCACCTCCTCGCTCGTGGAGGCGGCGATCGTGGTGACGAGGCCGTTCTGGCTCATGACCGGGCTCTTGCCCGTGTTCATCAGCAGGAAGCAGCCGGTGCCGTAGGTGTTCTTCATCGTGCCGGGCTCGAAGCAGCACTGGCCGAAGAGCGCGGCCTGCTGGTCGCCCGCGGCGCCCGCGATGGGGATCTCCCCGCCGAACATCTCAAACTCGGTCTTGCCGTAGACGCAGGAGCTGGGCTTGACCTCCGGCAGCATGGAGCGCGGGATGTCGAGGAGCTGCAGCAGCTCCTCGTCCCACTGGAGGGTGTGGATGTTGAAGAGCATGGTGCGGCTGGCGTTGGTGTAGTCGGTGACATGGACGCGGCCGCCGGTGAGCTTCCAGATCAGCCAGGTGTCGACGGTGCCGAAGAGCAGCTTGCCCGCGGCGGCGCGGCGGCGCGCGCCGGGGACGTTGTCGAGCAGCCACTGGATCTTGGAGCCGGAGAAGTAGGCGTCGGGGATGAGGCCGGTCTTCTCGCGGATCATCTCGCCGTGGCCGTCTTTCACCAGCTCGTCGATGATGTCCGAGGTGCGGCGGCACTGCCAGACGATGGCGTTGGCGATGGGCTCGCCGGTCTCCTTGTCCCAGATGATCGTGGTCTCGCGCTGGTTGGTGATGCCGATGGCGGCGATGTCGTCGCCGGAGACGTCCAGCTTCGACATGGCCGAATGCGCGACCTCATAGGTCGTGTCCCAGATCTCAAGCGCGTCGTGCTCGACCCAGCCGGGCTGGGGAAAGATCTGCTTGAACTCCTTGTTGACCACGGAGCAGATGTTGCCCGCCTTGTCGAACAGAATGCAGCGGGAGCTGGTCGTGCCCTGGTCGAGNNGGCCCCTACGGTGTAACCCGGACATTGACACGGATTCGCCGGGCACCCCGTAGGGGCGGCTATTAGCCGCCCGCCGAGTCTGTGCTATTTCCGCGGGCGGATGATATCCGCCCCTACGGCGCCCTGTGCGTCATTCCTTGATCAGCCGCGTCATCCTTGCGAGCGTCAGTCTGTTCCGGATCGCGCTGGAAATATCCAGGAACTCGCCCTTGATGGCCGGGTCGATGCCCAGCTCCTCGAGCGTGTGCTTCGCGCCGATGGCGGCGTAGAGCTCGTCCATCTCCTCGTAGCTCGGGATCTCGGCGATGATCTTGCGGATCTCGGGCCAGGCCTTCTTGAGATTCTCGGGCGGGAAGGTCTTGAGCACGTCGTTCTCGTTCTCCTTGAGGATGCCGTCGGCGAGGTCGCCGAAGGTCCAGCGCACCCACTCTTCATCGAGCGGCTCATAGGGCTTGACCTCGATCTCCTCGCGCTCGGCGAGCTTGTGGTAGGCCTCGCAGCACATGAGCGTGCCGACGCCGACAGATTCGCCGTGCAGGCCGTGGGCGTTCTCGAAGCCGCGCGGCTTCATCTCGACGAGGTGGGCGATCAGGTGCTCGGCGCCGGAGGCCGCGCGGGAGTTGGAGAGGATCTGCATCGTGAGGCCGGAGAGCATCTGCGTGTAGGCCATGGTCTCGATGTCGGGCGCCTTGCCCGCCTTGAGATCGTAGGCGCACTTGGTCATGAGGTCGAGCGCCTCCTGCGCCATGTCGCAGACCTTCTGGCAGAAGTATTCGCCGGAGACGAGGTGGGCGATCTTCCAGTCGGCGATGGAGATGACCTTCGCCATGATGTCCTGCACGCCCGCGATGGTCAGGAACATCGGCGCGCCGGCCACGACGTCGATATCGCAGATGACGGCGTCGGCGGCCTGCATGGGGATGGACTTCTTCTGCCCGTCGATGATGATGGAGCAGATGTCGGCGGTGAAGCCGTCGGAGGAGACGATGGTCGGGATCGCGACGAAGGGGATGCCGAGCTTCCAGGCGCTGTAGCGGCCGAAGTCCATCAGCGTGCCGCCGCCCACGACGACGACGTAGTCGGGCTTGCGGACGAATTTCGTCATGCAGTCCTCGATGAGGCCCTTCTCGCTGTGCAGGCCCTTCGCCTCGAGCACGATCTCCTGATCGGCGGCGACGTGGGTGATGGAGGGCAGATTGTAGGTGTTCGTGTCGTAGATGACCGTGCGGAAGCCGGAGAGGCCGGCGTCCTCCATGTACTTGTCGAAGTTCTTCAGCGCGCCGTGCTCGCAGACGACGAGCTTCGTGCGCAGCTCGTGGTCGCGGCCGCACTCGCAGGGGCCGAGGTATTTCGCGGTGTCGAGAATCATAGCGGTTTCCTCCCTGTTTGGTAGTTTTTGAGGGTATCTCTAATATATCATTGTAAAGCATAGTCCCCGTTTTTGCAAGCAAAAAGGACAGAAAAAACGCGGGCGGATACCTGTGTATCCGCCCGGCGGGCGGCGCTGTTACTGCCGCTTGCGCAGCGCGCGGCGGATGAGGCCGATCAGCGCGCCGAGGGCGAGCAGCGCCCAGGTGACGGCGAGCACGGTGAGCAGCGTGACGGCCTCCTGCGGGAGCGGCCCGAGCTCGCGGTCGTTCGTCTTCACCGCGCTGATCTGGTCGAGGCGGTAGAGCGCGGCGGTGTCGGAGAAGAGCTTATCGAGATAGTCCTCGTCCACGGTCTGCTTGCGCCGGACGGACTTGGTCACGTCCTCGATGAGCTGCCCCGCCGCGTCGCGCAGGGAGGCCGAGCCGTTGAAGACGGGCGTGACGAAGGTGTTCTCGATGTTCTCAAGGCCGATGCGCGTCGCGTCGATCTTGACCGCGTAGTGGTTGACGCCGTCCTCGCCGCGGCGGCTGAGATAGTCGAGATAGGCCGGGTCGTTCTGCGCCTTGGCGGTGACGGGCATATAGCCCTCGGTCTCGGCGTAGGCGATCTGGACGTCGTTGGTCATCAGGTACTGCGCGAAGAGCCAGGAGGCGAGCACCTCCTGCGGATCGCTCTTGTTGAACACGCACACGCTCGGCCCCTGCGAGATCATGACCGGGTTCTCCGGGTCGAGCTGCGGCACGGGATAGACCGCCGTCTCAAACTTCACGAGCTTGTCGGGGCTGATGTCGATGAGCGGGGCGTCGCTGCCCATCCAGGTCGAACCTGCGGTGGAGTCCACCGCGAAGAGGCACTGGCCGGCGTTGAGGAAGTTCGCGGGGTAGCTCGAGATCTTGAAGGTCGAGAACACGCCGTTCTGGACATGTCCGGCGATCTCGCGCAGCAGCTCCCTCGTCGTGTCGTTGAAGAGCAAAATCTCGCCCTCCTCGGTCGAGTAGCCCGCGCCGGACTGCCGGAGGAGCTGGATCATCATGTTGTCCGTGGACTTGTAGATGAAGGGGATCAGCACCTTCTGGCCGTTGAGCTTGAAGTTGCCGTGCTTGTCCTTGGCCATCGCGGCCTCGGAGACCTCCCAGACGAAGTCCCAGGTCAGTACCTCGGGCAGCTTGTAGCCGAGCTTTTCGACATAGGTCTTGTTGACGTAGCAGGCCTCGGTCGAGCGCATGAAGGGCACGGCGTAGTGGACGCCGCCGATCGCGCACTCGTCCATGTAGGCGTCGATCAGCTCATCCCGATCCGGGCCGTCGAAGCGCAGCTCGCTCCCGCCGAAGCCGAAGCGCGCGTCCGTGAACAGCTCGTCGAGCGCCACGACCACGTCCGCGCCGGTCAGGTAGGTCGCGATATGGTCGGGGTAGGTGATGCAGATATTCGGCGTCGTGTCGGTCGCGATATTCGTGATGACGTCGTTGTAGATGCGCCCGTAGTCGGTGTAGAGGCGCAGACTGATGCGCACGTTCGGGTAGAGCTCCTGAAAGCCCTGTATCGCGTCTTCATAGATCGCGGTCTGGGTCCTGTTGGTGTCGTTCTTCGCCCAGAAGGTCAGATCGATGCTCTTCTCGCTGTCCAGGCTCTCCGGCACCTCGAAGGTCGGGCGCTCGCGCGAGCCGTGGCAGCCGGGCAGGATCAGAAGGCTCGCGAGCAGCAGCGCGCAGAGCAGCAGGGAGACGGCTCTCTTCATCCCTTCGTCCCTCCTCTCGAAACGCCGGCCATGATCTTCTTGCGGAAGAGCAGGAACAGCACGATCAGCGGCACGGAGATGACCACGACGGCGGCCATCATCGCCGGGATGTTCTCGCGGCCGAAGCCGTTTTCCCGGATCTCCTGGATGCCGTTGGAGACGAGGAAGTAGTTGGCGTCGTCGGTGATGAGGCGGGGCCAGACGTAGCTGTTCCAGCACTCGATGACCTTGAGGATCGTGATGGTGACCATCGTCGGGCGGCAGATGGGCAGCAGCACGCGCGTGAGATACTTGAAGTCGGAGGTGCCGTCCACCTTCGCGGCGTAGTAGAGCTCGTCCGGCACCTGGGCGAAGTTCTCACGCAGCAGGTAGATATAGAACACCGAGGTCACGCTCGGCAGGATCAGGCCGAGGAAGGTATTGCGCAGCCCCCAGTCGGTGATCGTGACGAAATTCGTGATGATGACCAGCTCGTTCGGGATCATCATGAGCGCGAGGAAGAGGGTGAAGACGAGGTCGCGCCCGCGAAAGCGCAGCCGCGCGAAGGCGAAGGCCGCGAGGGTGATGACGATGAGCATGACGGCGGTCGTCGCGGCGGTGAAGATCAGGGTGTTGAGGAAGTATTTCGCGAGCGGGACGGCGGTGAAGGCGTCCTTATAGTTTTGCACCGTCGGGCTCAGGGTGTAGAAGCGCGGGATGTACTCGCTGTTGTACGCGCCGTAGCTCTTGACAGAGCTCAGCACCATCCAGTAAAAGGGAAAGAGCACGAGCAGCGCCCAGACCGTGAGGCACAGATAGGTAAAGCCTTTGCGCAGGCGCTCGCCGCGGCGGACGCGCTTTTCGATGATTTCGTAATTCATGACGCCGCCTCCTTACTGCTTGACGCTGCTGCGGCTGATGAGGAGGTTGATGCAGGTGATCGTCAGCACGATGACGAAGAGGATGATCGCCGCGGCGGAGGCGTAGGAGGGGTAGCCGCCGCTGTCGCCGTAGAGCATGTCGTAGACGTAGCCGACCATCGTGTTCATCCCGGCGGCGTTGAGGTTCGTGCCGAAGATGGCCACCGCGTCGGAGTAGGCCTTGAACGCGCCGATAAAGCCCGTGATGATGAGATAGAAGAGCATCGGGGAGATCATCGGCAGCGTGATGCGCCAGAAGATGCGCGAGCGGCTCGTCCCGTCGACGCGGGCGGCGTTGTAGTAGTCCTGATTCACCGAGGCGAGCGCGGAGGTCAGAATCAGGATCTTGAAGGGCAGCACGACCCAGACCGTGTAGAAGCACAGCACGAACATCTTCGCCCAGTACGGCCCGTCGATGAAGTCGATGGGCCCCGCGCCGAACCAGTGCAGCATCAGATTCACAAGCCCGTCGGTGTAGGCGGTCTTCTTGAACAGGATCATGAACACGAGGCCGACGGCGAGGGTGTTGGTGACATAGGGCAGAAAATAGATCGTCTGGAACAGCTCCTTGAGCTTTTGAATGGAGCTCAGCCCCACGCTGATGAGCAGCGCCAGCGCGGTCGAGACCGGGACGGTGATGATGACGAGGATAAAGGTGTTCTTCAGCGCCTGGAGGAAGTAGGGGTCGTGCAGGACATAGAGATAGTTGTACGGCCCGACGCCGAAGAAGCTCTGCGAGGCGGAGTTGTAGCCCTCCTCGAAGGAGTAGACGAACACGTCCACCAGCGGGTAGACCAGGAACACGCCCAGAAAGGCGATGGCGGGCAGCAGGTAGAGCCAGCCCTTGACAGATCTCCGTTCCATGGCGCGCTCCTCAGTACAGCTCGGCGTCGATGCGCTTCTCGCTCATGTGGTCGAAGAGGAAGACCTTGTTCGGCTTGAGCGCGAAGCGGACGGCGTCGAGGTGCGCGGCGGGGCTGTCCTCAGCGCTGACGATGGCGCGCAGGCTGCCGCCCAGACAGGCCGGGTGCTTTGCCACGACGCTGATATCGCGCCCCATGACCTCGACGCCGGTCAGAGAGCAGGGCAAGGGCCCGGCCTGCTGGGGGACGAAGCCCTCGGGCCGCACGCCGGCCCAGACCTTGCGGTTGGCCATGTCGCAGCAGAGCACGGGGTTGGTGCCGAAGTAGAGCATACCGCCCAGGATCTCGCCCTCGAAGACGTTGATCGGCGGGGTGCCGAGGAACTTGGCGACAAAGAGGTTCGCGGGGTCGTCGTAGACCTTCTGCGGCCGGTCGATCTGCTGCAAAATGCCGTCGCGCATGACCACGATCCGGTCGGAGATGCTCATGGCCTCCTCCTGATCGTGCGTGACGAAGATCGTGGTGATGCCGGTCTCGCGCTGGATGCGCCGGATCTCCTCGCGGGTCTGGAGGCGCAGCCGCGCGTCGAGGTTACTCAGCGGCTCGTCGAGCAGCAGCACGCGCGGCATCTTGACCAGCGCGCGGGCGATGGCGACGCGCTGCTGCTGGCCGCCGGAGAGCTCGCTGGGCTTGCGGTCCATATAGGGCTCGATCTGCACGAGCGAGGCCGCCTGCTCGGCGCGCTCGCGCATCTCGCGGCGGCTCAGACGCGCCGCGCCCTTGAGGTTTTGCAGGGGGAAGAGGATGTTCTGCCGCACGGTCAGGTGCGGGTAGAGGGCGTAGTTCTGGAACACGAGGCCGACGCCGCGCTTCTCCGGCGGGAGATTGGTCACGTCGTCCTCGCCGAAGAAGATTTTGCCGCTCGTGGGCGTCTGCAGGCCGCTGATGAGGTTGAGCGTCGTGCTCTTGCCGCAGCCGGAGGGCCCGAGCAGGCCGATCAGCTCGCCGTCGGGGATCTCAAAGTTGAAATCGTTGACGGCGATCACGTCCTCCTTCTTCTTGCTGCGGTTGGGGTAGCGCTTGGTCAGGTGCTGTAAGACGACTTTCATGGCTCCGTCCCATCCTTTGCTTTTGTATGGCGGGGAAGCGCGCTGCGCTTCGATATCCCTACTTTATCGCCCAAAGCNNTCGCCCAAAGCCCGCCGCGTCAATCCCTTTTATGCCGTAAACGCCGAAAAAGTGAAACAGTAAACCCGGCCGCAACCGCCGCCTTCCTGCACGCGGAAATCAAGTTTTGCAGAGTAGCAGCAAATAAAAGGCAAACAGCACGGTTCGCTATGGCTTCCCCCCGAGGAGAAGGCTCTGCCGAATCAAGCCGATATACTTTTTTCGTGGGCGCACTAACTGTTCAGTCCTTGTTATGGCTTCGCGAGCGAAGCGAGTCGAAGGATCTTTTTTATTCCGGGATAAGATTCTTCCGGCNNTTCTTCCGGCCATGGGCTCTACGGCTCCTCAGAATGACACGGGGGACTGAATAGATACTTTTCGTTTTTCATTGTAACAGAGAACTCCCCGGCTTTCGCCGGGGAGTTCTCTGTTACTCTATTCCTTTTACCTCGTAGTCCTGCGCTTCGACGGCTTTTACCAGCAGCTCGTCGGCGACGGGGGCGGAGAGGGTGACGACGGCGGTGCCCTTTTCGTGGCTCGCGACGGCGCTCTCGACGCCCTCGACGGCCTCCAGCGCCTTGACGACGCGCTTTTCACAGTGCGGGCACATCATGCCCTCGACCTTCAGTGTCTTGACCATGGGGAGATCCTCCTTTTTGTTGTCGCTTTTCTTCTTTTTTCTCACACGATCGTGCTTCGGATCGTGAATATCGAACAGATTGAGGCGCAGCGCGTTCATGCAGACCGTGAAGCTCGAAAGGCTCATGGCCGCCGCGCCGAGCATCGGGCTCATCTGCCAGTCGAAGCCGAAGAGCGTCTGGTAGAGCCCGGCGGCGAGCGGCGGATCGCCGCCGAGACGTCCGTGAGGCGGGATTTCATCAGCACCACGTCCGCCGCGTCGATCGCGACGTCCGCGCCCGCGCCGATCGCGACGCCGAGCTCGGCGCGCGTGAGCGCCGGGGCGTCGTTGATGCCGTCGCCCACCATCGCGACCTTGCCGGCGCGCTGGAGCTTGCGGATCTCCGCCTCCTTGCCCTCGGGCAGCACGCCCGCGACCACGCGGTCGACACCGGCCTCCTCGCCGATGGCCTTCGCCGTGCGCGCGTTGTCGCCGGTCAGCATCACGACCTCCAGACCCATGCCGTGCAGCTCGCGCACCGCCTGCGCCGAGTCGTCCTTGATCGTGTCGGCGACGGCGATGAGCCCCAGCAGCTCGCCCTCGCGCGCGAAGAAGAGCGGCGTGCGCCCGCGCTCGGCGAGGCGCGCGGCCTCCTCGCGCAGCGCGGCGGGGATAGCGGCTTTTTCGCTCAGAAAGCGCTCCGAGCCGCCGAGCAGCCGTTTGCCGTCCAGCCGTGCCTCGAGGCCGTTGCCGGGCAGAGCGCGGAAATCCGCGACCTCGGCGAGTATAAGCCCGCGCGCCTTGGCGCTCTCGAGCACCGCCTTCGCGAGCGGGTGCTCGGAACGCCGCTCCAGCGAGGCAGCCAGGCGCAGCAGCTCATTCTCGTCGAGCCCGTCCACAGGCCGCAGCTCGGTCACGCGCGGCTCTCCTGCGGTGATGGTGCCGGTCTTGTCGAGCACCACGGTGTCGATCTCGCCCGCGAGCTCCTGCGAGACGGCGGTTTTGAACAGAATGCCGTTTTTCGCGCCGATCCCGCTGCCGACCATGATGGCGACGGGCGTGGCGAGCCCGAGCGCACAGGGGCAGGAGATGACGAGCACCGAGATCGCACGGGCGATGGCGAAGGAGAAGCTCTCGCCGCCGAGCAGCCAGCAGACGAGCGTCAGAAGCGCCGCGCCGATGACCGCCGGGACGAACACCGCCGAGACCTTGTCGGCGATGCGCGCGATCGGCGCCTTGGTCGCCGCCGCGTCGGAGACCATGCGGATGATCTGGCTGAGCGTCGTGTCCTCGCCGACGCGCGTCGCGCGGGCGCGCAGATAGCCGGACTGGTTGATCGTCGCGGCGGAGAGCCGGTCGCCCGGCGCCTTGTCCACGGGGATCGACTCGCCGGTCAGCGCGCTCTCGTTCACGGCGCTCTCGCCCTCGAGCACCACGCCGTCCACCGGGACGGCCTCGCCGGGGCGCACGACGAACACGTCCCCGACCTGCACCTCGCCGATCGGCGCCTCGACCTCCGCCCCGTCACGCCAGAGCACGGCGGTCTGCGGGGCGAGCTTCATCAGGCCGCGCAGCGCGTCGGTCGTGCGGCCCTTCGAGAGCGCTTCCAGGAGCTTGCCGACCGTGATGAGGCAGGGGATCATCGCGGCGGTCTCAAAATACAGATTGTGCGCGAGGCTGTGCAGCCGCGCCATGTCCCCGGCGGCCTGCGCCGCGCTCATCAGATAGAGCTCGGCGAGGCTGTAGACGAAGGCTGCGCCGGAGCCGAGCGCGACGAGCGTGTCCATGTTCGGCGCGCCGTGGCGCAGCGAGCCGAAGCCGCTCGTGAAGAATTTGCCGTTGATGAGCATGACGAGGGTCGCGAGCAGCAGCTGCGTGATCGCCATCGAGACGTGGTTCTCGAGGAAGGCCGGGATCGGGAAGCCCGCCATGTTGTGCCCCATGCTGAGATACATGAGCACAGCCAGCAGCCCGAGCGAACGGAGCAGCCGCTTTTTCAGCTTCGGGCTCTCGCGATCCTGCAGCGCGTCCTCCTGCGTCTGCGGCGCGCCCTTGAGACTTGCCCCGTAGCCCGCGGCCTCGATGGCGGCGATGACGGCGCTCTCGGCGGCCTCGCCCTCAACGCCCATCGAATTTGTGAGCAGACTCACCGCGCAGGAGGCCACCCCCGGCACGGCGGACACCGCCTTTTCCACGCGCGCCTGACAGGCCGCGCAGCTCATGCCCGTGACTGTGTATTGCTTCATCTTGATTCTCTCCGTCTGTTCCGCCCCCTCCGAGGGCGGAACATATTATTATCCGTCTGTTCCGCCCTCTTCCGGGGCGGAACAGGCATTATTTCATCAGCTTTCCCAGCGTATCCATCAGCTCGTCCACCGTCGCCTCGTTCCCGTCGCGCAGATCGTTCACGACGCAGGAGCGGATGTGCTGGCTCAGCAGCTCCCGGCTGAAGGCGTTGAGCGCGGCGTTCGCCGCCGCCGCCTGGGCGAGAATGTCCGGGCAGTAGGCGTTCTTTTCGAGCATCCCGCGGATGCCGCGGATCTGCCCCTCGATCCGGCTCAGCCGGTTCGTGAGCCGCCGCAGCTCCTCCTCGCTGCGCTCCCTTGTGCGGTGCCGGCAGCAGTTGTCGTCCATAGCGATCCCTCCCTTCGTTCCGGGACGGATTATATACCCCCACGGGGTATTTGTCAAGGATAAAAAAGAGGAAGGGCAACAGAGCTTGCCGCCTCCTCAGTTTTTCATTTCTCCTCGATCAGCACCACCGCGTGGGCGGCGATGCCGAGACCCTCGCCGGTGAAGCCGAGGCCCTCCTCCGTGGTCGCCTTGACGGAGACCTGCGAGAGCTCCGCGCCCATCGCGTCACTGAGGATGCGGCGCATCTCAGGGATGTGCGGGGCGAGCTTCGGGCGCTGGGCGAGCACGGTGATATCGGCGTTTCCGAGCTTCCAGCCCGCCTCATTGAGACGGCGCGCGACCTCGCGCAGCAGCCCGATGCTGTCCGCGCCCTCATAGGCCGGATCCNNTGGGTCAGCACGTCCGCGTCCGAGTGGCCGAGCAGCCCCTTCTCCCAGGGGATGTCCACCCCGCCGAGGATGAGCCTGCGCCCCTCGACGAGCCGGTGTACGTCATAGCCGTGGCCGATCCGCATAGTCGTTCCCCCTGTCTTTTATGATCGTTTTATCCATGCGGCGGCTCAGCGCTTCCCTTGCGGGCACGGCATTCCCGCATGGATAAAATCGCCTCCGCCACGACAAAATCGCGCGGCGTGGTGAGCTTCAGGTTGTCCTCGTCGCCCTCGACGCTGTGGGTCCTGATGCCCATGAGCTCCATCGCCGAGCAGTCGTCTGTGATGGGCAGCCCGCGCCGCATGGCCTCGGTCAGCGCGCCCTTGATGAGATCGGCGCGGAAGACCTGCGGCGTCTGGACGCGGAAGATGGTCTCCCGGTCGACAGAGCCTGTGACCACGCCCTTGTCGTCGAGGAGCTTGAGCGTGTCGACGCTCTTCACGACGGGCACGGCGGAGTAGAACTCCTCGGCCGCGCGCACGGTGTCGCGGATGACGCGCTGGCTCACGAGCGGGCGCGCCCCGTCGTGGATGGCGATGAGCCCGGCGCGGCGGTCTGCCTCCGAGACCCCGGCGAGGCAGGATTCCACGCGCGTCCTGCCGCCGAGGATCACCTTGCTGACCTTGTGGAGCTCGTATTTTTTGACCAGCTCCGCGACCTGCTCGAGCTTGTCCTGCCGCGTCACGACGATGATCTCATCGACGAGCTCGTTTTCCTCGAAGGCGCGGATGCTGCGCACGAGCACCGGCCAGCCGCCGAGCGCGGCGAAGATTTTATCGCTGCCCATGCGCCGGGAGCTGCCCGCCGCGACGAGCACCGCCGTGCAGAAGCTCCGCTCCGCGATCTTTTTGCGCGGGATCAGGCGCTTGATTTTTTCGGGATCGAAGTTCATAAAACCCCCCCGATCACTGTTCCTTGAGCTGCCGCATACGGTAGAAATTCATCATGCCGTCGGGCATGGCGTCGAGATCCTTGAGCAGCTTGCCCGCGCCGTAGGCCGCGCAGGCCACGGGATCGTCGACCATCGTGGTGCGGATGCCGGTCTTGCGCTCGATCAGGCGGTCGACGCCGTAGAGCAGGCTGCCGCCGCCGGAGAGCGTGATGCCGTTGCGGTCGATATCGCCGATGAGCTGGGGCGAGGTGCGCTCGAGCACGGCGAAGATCGCGTCGAGGATGCGCTTCATCGGCTCCTCGAAGGCGCGGATCAGCTCGCTCGAGTTCAGATGTATGGTCTTGGGCATACCGTTGAGGTCGCTGCCGTGGATCTCCTCCTCGCCCAGGTTCGGGCGCGGGAGCACGCCGCCGATGCTGCGCTTGAGCTCCTCCGCCGCGCCGAGGCCGATGCGCATGTTGTGCGTCTGGCGCACATAGCGCACGATCGCCTCGTCAAAGCTCGCGCCGGCGATCTTGATCGACTCGCACTCCACGACGCCGCCGGCGGAGACCACGGCGACCTCCGTGGTGCCGCCGCCGATGTCGATGACCATGTGCCCGTCCGGCTTGGAGATGTCGACGCCCGCGCCCATGGCGGTGGCGACGGCGGTCTCCAGGAGGTAGACCTTGCGCGCGCCGGCCTCGATGGCGGCGTCGATCATGGCGCGCTCCTCCACGCCGGTGATGGAGCTCGGCACGCAGGCGAGCACGCGGGGCTTGAAAAGGCTGAAGGAGGTCATGCGGTTGACCAGCTCCCGCAGCATCTGGGCGGCGATCTCGTAGTCCGAGATCACGCCGGCGCTGACCGGGCGGATCGGCACGAGGTTCGCGGGCGTGCGCCCGAGCACCTTCTGCGCCTCCTGCCCGACGGATTTGAGCTTGTTCGTCTTTCGCTCCACGGTGACGACGGTCGGCTCGCGCACGGCGATCCCCTTGCCCTGCTCGAAGAGCAGCGTCGTTGAGGTGCCCATATCCACCGCGATATCTCTCTCAAATAATACCATATTCCAAACTCCGTTTCTCCGGCGGTATAGTTTCTCTGTCGATTGAACACCGGCTCAGTCCCGGCTCGCCGCGGTGATGGCCGTGACGCTCCTTGCGCCCGCCTGCCGCAGCACACGCGCGCATTCGGTCAGCGTCACGCCCGAGGTCACGATATCGTCGATTAGCAAAATGCGCTTCCCGGCGGCACCGCCCGCGCAGCGATAGGCGCCCGCGGCGTTGCGCCGCCGCTGCTCGCGGCTGTGAAGCCCGGACTGCGCCGGGCTGTGCCGCGTCTTTTCCAGCAGCGGCAGACAGGGCAGGCCGAGACGCTCTGCCAGCTCCTCGGCCAGCAGCCGCGCCTGATCGTAGCCCCGCTTACGCAGCCGCTTCGCGCTCAGCGGCACCCAGGCGACGCAGTCGAAGCCGTCGCCGCCGTCCAGACACTCCCGCATATACGCGCCGAAGACCGCCGCGTAGCCCGGCAGACCGCCGAACTTGTAGCGCAGCAGCGCGCGGCGCGCCTCCCCCTCGTAGCGCAGCGGGGAGAGACAGCGGAGCGTTCTCGTCAGCGCCCGTTCCCGCTGCCCGGGCGGGCGATCCGGGTATTTCCCGGCGCAGGCGCGGCAGAGAAAGCTCCCGTTTCGCGTGAGGCGGCGGCAGAAGCAGCAGCGCGAGGGGAAGAAGAATTCCAGCAGCGCCCTGCGCAGCCCGTCCATCGCTCGCACCCTCGTTCGGCGGCCTTATTCCGCCTTCGGCTTCGGCTTGTGGAAGCGGCGGCGGTTGTTGAAATAGCGGCGCTGGCTCTGCGGCTTCTCGCCGCCCTTCGCGGCCTCGCTCTCCTTCGCCTCCACCTTCACGGGCTTGACCGTGGTCTTGCCGTGGCCGCCCTTCTCGCCGCGGCCGCGTTTATCCTCGCGCGGCTCGGGCTTTTTCTCCTCGCGCAGCTCCGGCGTCTTCCCCTCGCCCTTGCCGCGCTCGCGGCGGCGGCGGGATTTCTGCCCGTCGGCGCGCTCCTCGCGCAGCTCGAGGGGATACACCGGCTCGGGCGTCACCAGCATCGGCACCGCCCACTCGTCCTCCTCGCTCTCCTCCTGGGGCTCCGGCTCGGGGACATAGTGCAGCACCGAGGGCAGCGGCTCGCCCTCCTTCGGGCGGCCGCCGGGCACGGCGGCGAGCTCGTTGGCCTTGAAGAGCTTGAGCGTGTCGTCCCTGTCGTCGTCGAGCTTGACCTTGACCGTCTGGCACAGGAGGTTGACCTGCATGGCCGTGCCGTAGCCGTCCTTCGTCTCGACGAAGGCGCCGGGGCGGGGGACGTGCTTGATGAGATCCTCATAGGCCGCCTGCTCGTAGCGCAGGCAGCACATGAGCCGCCCGCAGCTCCCCGAGATCTTCGTGGGATTGAGCGAGAGCGTCTGCATCTTGGCCATCTTGGTGGACACCGGCTGGAAGCCCTCCAAAAACTGGCTGCAGCAGTAGGGACGGCCGCAGACGCCGATGCCGCCGATCATCTTGGCCTCGTCGCGCACGCCGATCTGCCTGAGCTCGATGCGGGTGCGGAAGACGCACGCCAGATCCTTGACCAGCTCGCGGAAGTCCACGCGCCCGTCGGCGGTGAAGTAGAAGGTGGTCTTGCTGCCCTCGAAATTGCACTCCACGTCCACGAGCTTCATCTCCAGCCCGTGCTCGAGGATCTTCTGCTTGCCGATCA
>LXOW01136246.1_pt1 | contig 14958 bp, 8 predicted proteins | sample 1368591 | NCBI WGS metagenome assembly LXOW01 (sample SAMN04884650, study PRJNA319009) | bovine gut metagenome | isolation source: Cow rumen | host: Bos taurus | place: Italy: Legnaro (PD) | collected 2014-07-09 | reverse complement strand
TCTTTTTCCTTTTTTGCGGTAATGTTATACTTTGTCATAACCCTAATTTTGTGATGATTAAAAATGATTTCGATGCAAATATACGAAATTTCTTCCACATACTTGCAAAAATTTAGTAAAAAAATATTAAATAAGCAAATTTTCTATTGTGTCGCGTAAATTGTTGGCATTAAAGGTCTTGCAATAAAATGCCGCGTGCGTCTTTCAAGTAGTTTGAACGAATTTCTAATGCTTTTGCCCAATCGCCTTTCAACAATTCGTTAATGTCCAAATCAATTTTCCATTGTCCACGCGACTCCAGACGGTCAACCATTGTACCTAACGTCAACGCCTGTGTATCCATAGCAGGGACAAAACGGCTCTCATCACCCTTCTCGTCGTTTGTGATTTCCAAAAGCATTCCTGCATCAATCAATTCATACACAAGTTCATTAACGAATCGAATGGGGATAGACGTCTCCGCACGCAATTCAAGCAGAGAGTAAGGTTTCCCTCCTGTTACAAAACGTTTGCTGATACGGCTCATCAGCAGGGCGCAGAGCAGAATCCGATAACGATGGCTGATTTCGCCGGAATGGGCATCATAGTCGTAGTAGTCGAGATTTTGATTGGTGTAGCAGAGTTCCGCACCAAACAGACAAATGGTCCATGAGATCTGCATCCACAACATAAACAACGGTAGTGCTGCAAAGGAACCGTAAATGGCGTTGTAGCTCGACAGGAATATCTGCGAATGGATATACACAAACTGTAAGCCTTGCATGGCGATACCAGCCAAGATGCCAGGAACTATCACACTCGAAAACTTCACTCGCGTGTTAGGCATAAAGATGTAAAGCGCGATGAACATGCCTGACATCAACACGTAGGGTGAAAGGTCAATCATGTAACGTACAGCTGTACCTAACATCATAAAGTCCGGAAGTTCTTTGGCCGCTGTAGCCAAGAAGATGCTGATACCCGACGACAATACAATGAGTATCGGTGCCACAAAGAACATGGCCAGATAGTCGGTAAATGTGCGGAACATTGAACGGCCCTTCTTTACCTGCCATATTTCATTGAACGCATCTTCGATGTTGCTCACCAGCATCAACACCGTGTACAACATGAATAGCAGACCGATGCCGAGGAATATGCCACTCTTTGTGTGAACCAAATAACTATTGACAAAACCGATAATCGTTTCTGCCACCTGAGGTTGCGACGATAACGAATCGCGAAACCACACCTCTATATATTTATTATATCCAAAGCCGCGAGCAATGGCGAAGACAACTGCAAGAATAGGTACGATAGCCAGCAACGTTGAATAAGTCAGCGCCGAGGCCTTGGTCATGACGCGTTTTGCCGTAAAGAAACGTACAGCAAGTAACACTTTCTTCAGTATCTCGACACCCAAATAGCGCAAGGACGACACATCGCCTCGCGTAATTCGCCAAATGCCGATTTTCAGAAACTGTATAACCTTGTGCACAACAACTATTATCTATTATCTCCTAACTATCAACTAAAAAGAAAGCACTGTCCCTGTAAGCCGGGTTCTGTTTCTCCTGAAAGAGATGCCTGCCATTTATCTACTCCGCAGGTTACCCCACGGCTCAAGCATTCTACCCTCCGTCGTAGCACAAGGCTTTGGGCGGACAACCCTCAACCGACGGTTTACGCGAACTTGCAGCCTCCAGACGGAACAGCCCTGCGATCACCCGCAGGCTGGTGGGCTCTTACCCCACCTTCTCACCCTTACCCTTTCGGGCGGTAATTTTCTTCTCCCGGCTCCAGCTGTCACCAACTGCTGGCACTTTCACCAGTGGAGTGTCCTGTGCTGCCCGGACTTTCCTCTCGTGCTCTGCTGAACACCAGCGGCAGACCGGAACACTGCTTTCAGGCTGCGAAGGTACGAATAAATATTCAATAAAGCAATAAAAAGCGCGAAAAAGTGCAAAAAAAACACTGATTTGCTTTGTCTTTTGCAAGAATATTTGTACCTTTGCAGCCCAGAATGCAATCAACAAGCAGCATCGATATATGAACAAAAAATTAAAAAAGGTACTCGTTTTAGGTTCGGGTGCCCTCAAAATCGGACAAGCTGGCGAGTTTGACTATTCTGGCTCCCAGGCACTTAAAGCATTGCGCGAGGAAGGTATCTCTTCCGTGTTAGTAAACCCCAACATCGCTACCATTCAGACTTCTGAAGGTATTGCCGACAAGGTGTATTTCCAACCCGTCACCACTCATTTTGTTACAGAGATTATCAAGAAGGAACGTCCCGACGGCATTCTCTTGGCTTTTGGTGGTCAGACCGCTCTGAACTGCGGTACTGAGCTCTACCAAAAGGGTATTCTGGAAGAGTATGGTGTAGAGGTTCTGGGAACCAGCGTCGAAGCTATCATGAACACCGAAGACCGCGACCTCTTCGTTAAGAAGCTTGATGAAATTGCGCTGAAGACCCCTGTAAGCCACGCCGTGGAAAATATGGAAGACGCCCTCAAGGCCGCCCACGAGATTGGCTTCCCTATCATGATTCGTTCAGCCTACGCGTTAGGTGGACTTGGTTCAGGTATCTGCCCTGACGAGAAAGCTTTCAAGGAACTGGCCGAGAGTGCCTTCACCTTTGCTCCTCAGATTCTCGTTGAGGAATCGCTGAAGGGCTGGAAGGAAATTGAGTTCGAGTGCATCCGCGACGCCAACGACCATTGCTTCACCGTTGCCTCAATGGAGAACTTCGACCCCCTCGGCATCCATACCGGTGAGTCTATCGTTGTCGCTCCTACCTGTTCGCTGAAAGATGAGCAGGTCAAGATGCTTCAGGACATCACCATCAAGTGCGTCCGCCATCTGGGCATCGTCGGTGAGTGTAACATTCAGTTTGCCTTCAATGCCGAGACCAACGACTACCGCATCATTGAGATCAACGCTCGTCTGAGCCGTTCTTCTGCGCTGGCTTCTAAGGCTACCGGCTATCCCCTTGCCTTCGTTGCTGCGAAGATAGCACTGGGCTATACCCTCGACCAGATTGGTGAGATGGGAACCACCAGCTCAGCCTATGTCGCTCCCTCTCTCGATTACATGATTTGTAAGATTCCTCGCTGGGACCTCACCAAGTTTGCCGGTGTCAGCCGTCAGATTGGTTCTAGCATGAAGTCTGTCGGAGAGATTATGTCTATCGGTCGCTCGTTCGAGGAGATGATTCAGAAAGGTCTCCGCATGATTGGTCAGGGCATGCACGGTTTCGTGGGCAACGACCACACCAAGTTCGACAACCTGGACGACGCACTGGCCAACCCCACTGACCTGCGTATCTTTGCAATCGCACAAGCTTTGGAGGATGGTTATAGTGTTGAGCGCATCGAGCAACTCACCAAGATTGATGTCTGGTTCCTAGAACGTCTGAAGCATATCGTTGATCTGAAGCACGAATTGCAGAAGTACAACAAGCTGGAAGACCTGCCAACCGACCTCTTGCTGGAGGTGAAGCAGTGTGGCTTCTCTGACTTCCAGATTGCCCGCTTTGTTCTGAAGACCAAGTCCACCAATATGGAGAAGGAGAACCTGCAGGTTCGCGAGTATCGTAAGCAGAAGGGCATCCTGCCTTCTGTCAAGCGTATTCCTACCGTTGCCAGCGAGCATCCTGAGCTCACCAACTACCTCTACTTCACATACACGCATACCCCTGCATTCGGAAATCCTGAGGGTGAACAGTACGCTCCCAAACACGACATCAACTACTACAAGAACGAGAAATCTGTCGTCGTGCTCGGTTCTGGTGCATACCGTATCGGTTCGTCAGTAGAGTTCGACTGGTGCTCAGTGAACGCGATCAACACAGCTCGCAAACTGGGTTACAAGTCCATCATGATTAACTACAACCCCGAGACAGTGTCTACCGACTACGACATGTGCGACCGTCTGTACTTCGACGAGCTCTCGCTGGAGCGTGTTCTCGACGTTATGGACCTCGAACAGCCTCGTGGTGTCATCGTCTCTGTGGGTGGTCAGATACCTAACAATCTCGCCATGAAACTGCACCGTCAGGGTGTTCCCGTCCTGGGTACTTCTCCTGTCGACATCGACCGTGCTGAGAACCGCGACAAGTTCTCTGCTATGCTTGACAAGCTTGGCATCGACCAGCCCGCATGGCGTGCTTTGACCTCGTTCGAGGATGTCAAGCAGTTTGTCGACGAGGTAGGTTATCCCGTATTGGTACGTCCTAGCTATGTGCTATCTGGTGCTGCCATGAACGTCTGCTACGACGATGAGGAACTGCACCGCTTCCTCAACATGGCTACCGAGGTGTCTAAGGAATTCCCTGTAGTTATCTCTAAGTTCATGACCGAGACCAAGGAGATTGAGTTCGACGCTGTTGCCGACAAGGGCGAGGTTGTCGAGTACGCCATCTCCGAGCACGTAGAGTATGCCGGTGTGCACTCTGGCGACGCCACGATGGTGTTCCCCGCTCAGCACATCTACTTCTCTACCATCCGTCAGATTAAGAAGATTGCCCGCAAGATTGCCGCCGAGCTCAACATCAGCGGTCCGTTCAATATCCAATTCTTAGCTAAGAACCGCGAGGTGAAGGTCATCGAGTGCAACCTGCGTGCATCTCGTTCGTTCCCCTTCGTATCTAAGATTCTGAAGCGCAACTTCATCGAGACGGCTACGAAGATTATGCTCGATGCCCCCTACTCTCGTCCCGACTCATCAGAGTTCGATATCGATCGCATCGGCGTCAAGGCTTCTCAGTTCTCGTTTGCCCGTCTTCAAAATGCCGACCCCGTTCTGGGTGTTGACATGAGCTCTACGGGTGAGGTAGGATGTCTGGGTGACGACCTCAACGAGGCTATGCTCAACTCGCTCATCGCTACCGGTTACCGTCTGCCTAAGGATGGTGGCAGCATCCTGATTTCTTCAGGTGGCGCCAAGGGTAAGGTCAGTCTGTTGGAACCCGCCAAGGAACTGGTCAAGAAAGGCTACAAAGTATATGCTACTGGGGGCACAGCGAAGTTCTTCAACGACAATGGCATCGAGGCTACGCCCGTAGCATGGCCCGACGAAGAGGGGCAGAACAACGTCATGGACATGATTGCTGCCCACAAGTTCGACCTCATCATCAACGTGCCGAAGAACCACACCAAGCGCGAGCTCACCAACGGCTACCGCATCCGTCGTGGTGCCATTGACCACAACATTCCCTTGATGACCAACGTCCGTCTGGCCAAGGCCTTCATCGAGGCCTTCACGGCACTTTCACAGAACGACATCAAGATTAAGTCTTGGCAGGAATATAACGCATAATAGACAAAACATTCATAAAAAAGGTGGACTGACGTTTGGTTAGTCCATCTTTTTTTTCTATCTTTGCAGGCAAAACATCGAAATATGGAAATCAAACAAGCTGAATTCTCGCTGTCGGCACCTGTAGTGTCAATGTGCCCAAAGGACACGAAACCAGAATATGCGTTCATTGGACGCTCGAACGTGGGTAAGTCCAGCCTTATCAATATGCTTACCAACAATCGCAAACTGGCAAAAACCAGTGCTACACCAGGTAAGACACTGCTTATCAATCACTTTATCATTAACAAGGAATGGTATCTGGTCGACTTGCCTGGCTATGGCTATGCAAAGCGTTCGAAAAAGGAAATAGACCGCTTGGATCAAATGATTCGCGGTTACATTCTCCAGCGCGAACAGCTTTTAAATGTCTTTGTCTTGGTTGACATCCGACTGGAACCGCAGAAGATAGACCTCGAATTCATTGAGTGGCTGGGGTTATCGTCCGTTCCTTTCAGCATTATTTTTACAAAAGCCGACAAACTGACGCCCAATAAATGTAATCAGGCTGTTGATGGTTACAAAAAGAAGTTATCAGAAACCTGGGAAGAACTGCCCCCCATGTTTGTCACCTCTGCCGAAAAGAAAACGGGACGCGATGACGTGCTCAACTATATTGACGAAATCAATAAGTCAGTGAAATAGAAAAAGATTGAATTTTAGCCGGTTTTTACTTGTCTATCATCTTTTTCTTTATTTTGTCGATTCCTTTCAGCAAGTCCTCCGTGGGTTCGATGATGTTTTCAGAGCCCCAAAAATCAGGATCGTTGAAATATATCACCTTATCGTAAAAGTTGTCATGACGGAAGAATGAGTCGCGTACGCGGATAGGGCGAATATCTGCGCCCTCTTGGCGGTCAGTTACAACCATCTCAGAAACAATATTGAAATTCGACTTAAACAAGCGTCGCTTCCAGTCGCAACGGAACCGGATAACGTTTCGGATGTAGTTCAGTCGTGTTACACCTCCGTCTGTCGTGTAATCGGCAGTCAACGACAACTCGTGGGGTGTAAAACGTAATGTGAAGGGCTTCTTGCGCAATATCATTTCTGTCACCTTGCCAGGATTGTGCATGTCCAACGAAAGATCTATCTTGGTGAAGGCCAGTGTCTCGCGATCGATATACAACCGGCCAGTCCACAGGGCATACGTCTCAGTCACTCTGGGCGTCAATTCTACCAAATACTGCATCCGGCCATCCATCATCTCTGGAGTGCGGAGACGCAGGGTATATTTCGACAATTCATCTTCGTTCAACAATATATCTCGCTCCTTCACTATGTCGAGGATAATGGGGAGCACTGGACCTCCCTGTAGCTTCACGGCCAACGTATCACTGGCACGTTGACTGAGTAGCCGACGACCCTTCAGAATCTTCACACCGTCGCCGGCATCACTCTTCTGATAACCTGTCTTATAGATGTCCACGACGCCTTCGGCAATGCTGATGAAACGCTGTCGCTTCTGTACTGTCTCGCGATAGAAACCACGCATCAGGTTCGGATTGTTCGGATAGTTGCGCTCTATACGATCAATAGCCTTCAGCACAATATCACGTGCCTCATGTCCTTCTACTACCACCTCGTCGAGCATCACGCTGCTGGCCTGCAAACGAACGGGATTGCCCTCTTGCTCCAAAGCCCGACATGCTGCTGCTGTCAGGCGTCGCGTCTGATAGCCTAGGCACGAAAATACCACCTCATGGGGAACAGCGCACAGCTTCAGCACAAATTCACCATCGGCATTCGTCACTGTACCAACACGGTTACTCATAACACTAACCGACGCCAGTGGCTTCTTCGTTTTGGCATCAGTTACACGACCTCTTACAGTCCATAGTGAATCTGTCTGCGTCCATGAACACAGACAAAACGCCATGAAGAGCGTTGTTAGCAAAAAACGTTTACTCTTCTCTTTCATCCAATCAAGTTCTTATATCTGTTTATATGACGCTAATTTGACAGGAAAGTCAAACCGAACAAGCAGTATTTATAATTCCTTAACAGTGTTTTCAAAGATATAATACATATACTTTTGGAAATATAACCAATTCTTCGTAAATTTGCAGCCAGAAGACCTTGAAACTATGCTGAAATGGCCTAAAATAATCAACAAGACCTTATCAGTCAAGCTGAGTCTGATGGTTGTCTGCGAGATAGCGCTGTTGTTGTTTGTAGCGCTAGCAGTAATGTTTTATTTCGCACGTCAGACATTGAAGGCAGAAGCTATGCGTAATGCTGAGCAGACGTTGGAGTCGACGGTACAGCACATAGATAATATCCTTTTGAGTGTAGAACAGACAACAGGTAACATCTACTGGAACCTTCTCGGTAAAATGAACAATCGCGAGCATATGTTTCATTATTGTCAGACTGTTATTGAGAGTAATTCCTATATTGTCGGCTGTGCCATTGCTATGGATCCCAACTTCTACGAAGATAAGAAGCCTTTCATGGCTTACGTTCACCGCAAAGGTTTCAACAACGAGAGCGAAGAACTAGTAATGGCTAAAGCATTCGGTGGAAAACCTTACACCCAACAGACGTGGTATACAGAACCGATTACAGAAGGACACGCATGCTGGATGGAACCTGTGAAGGATACTCCTAACGACGAGGCGGTGACATGCTTCTCGCTACCCCTCTACGACGACAATTGGAAACCTATTGGCGTACTGTCAGTTGATGTGTCCCTTGCTCTGCTTTCGCAAATCGTACTCGACGCAAAACCATCGGCCAATGGCTATAGCACACTACTGGGTAAAAATGGTGCATTTCTTGTACATCCTGATCCCGTCAAGTTGTCTCACGAAACGGTGTTCACACAGTGTGAGAACGGAGCTGACCCCTCGGTACGTATAGCCGCAGAAGCAATGGTAAACGGCGAGCGAGGCTATAAACAGTTTGTGATGAACGGTGAAGACTGGTATGTATTCTATCGTCCCTTCGAACGCTCCGCAGTACCTGGCCGAGCTATGGAGGAACTGAAATGGAGCGTAGGGGTAGTATATCCCGAGGAAGACATCTTCGGCGACTACAACTTGCTACTGACTATCGTGTTGGTCATAGCCATCATCGGTATGTTGCTGACTTGGGTGCTCTGTACACTCATCACCCACCGCCAATTGGAACCCTTACACCTTTTGACAGAATCGGCCGAGCGTATTGCTCGTGGGCATTATGGAGAAACCATTCCCGACTCACGACGTAAGGACGAGATAGGACGTCTGCAGTTTCATTTCCAGCAAATGCAACGTGCACTGGCAGAACGCATGAGTGAGTTGCAGCAATTGAAAGAAACATTGCAGGAACGAAACAGTGTGCTCAAACAGACCTATACCCAAACGCAGGAGGCCGACCGGGTGAAGACCGCCTTCCTGCACAATATGACAAACCAAATGACAGGTCCTGCGGACGCCATCGTCAAAAGTGTTACAGAACTATGTGAACACTATCACGATAATACACGACAGAAAACAGCCGACAATGTTGACATCATACAACAGGAGGGACAGGTCATTACAGACCTGCTTAACAGCTTAATAGAAACTGCCGAGAGTGAAAAAGGAAAGGAGGAACGCGTATGAGGGAACTGATACGTCATAGCCTGTCCAGGAAGCTCACCATTGGTATGTTGCTGATGGCCGCACCAGTCTTCATTCTGGCATTGGGTGGAATGTTTTTGCAGTCACAGTTCTTCATCCGTCAAGAAGCACAAGAAAGTGCCAGCAATATGCTGAACACGACGGTGCAGCGCGTCAGAAGTATGATGAGTACCATAGAGACCGCCACCAATTCCAACACATGGCTTGCCGAAGAACATTTCCAACCAGACTCGCTATTGGCTATCTCGCGACTCGTTGTTATGTTGAACAGTCATGTCAACGGGTGTTGCATTGCCGCAGAGCCGAACATGTTCCAACAATACGGACGTTATTTCGATGCCTATACGCTGAGAGAGGGAGACTCCATTATCACCGTACGAGACGCTCCCTATGAATATTTCGAGAAACCTTGGTATAGTGTTGCCCGCGAATTGGGCAAAGCCTGCTGGGTGAAGCCCTATGCCGACGACACCGAAGGAACAGTGGTGGCTACCGACCAGATTACATCATACAGCCGACCCATATTCCTAGAGAGCGGACAGCTGGCAGGCATCATCACCTGCGACCTGTCCATGCGTCGCATAGCAGCCGTTGTAGATAGTGCTGCTGTCCCCTACCCACACGCATATTATATGATGATAGGAAGCGACGGACAATATTATATCCATCCCGATACTGCAAGGCTCTACAAACAGACCATATTCTCCAATGCCGATCCCAACAAACATACCGAGCTGATAGCACTGGGACATGAGATGACTGCGGGTAATCTCGGTGTCATGAAGGCTACGATTGACGGTGTGGATTGTCACGTATGCTACCGTCCCGTGCCTGGTACAGAATGGAGTCTCGCATTGGTATGTCCCGACAAAGACATTCTCTGGAGTTACCACAAATTGGTATATATTATTGCCGCACTGATTGGCATCGGATTGATTATCATTTTGCTGCTGTGCCAAAGCAGTGTTTCAAGAGAAATCAAGCCCCTCAACAAGTTACTGCGCCTCTCGGAGAAAATAGCAAGAGACAACAATGACGAGATTATTCTACGCACCAAGCGTACCGATGTCATCGGACAGCTACAAAACAGTTTTGCCACCATGCAACAGTCGCTAAACTTCCACATGGGAGCACTGCGACATACTGCAGAGACAAGCAGAAACCGTAATGAAGAGTTGACAAAGGCTACGGAAAAGGTTGAGGAGGCTGTGAGACAAAAGACACGCTTTATTCAAAACGTGTCACACCAGATACGCACACCACTGAACATCATCATAGGTTTCGCACAAGTGCTTCGCGACAGCCTGTTGACATACAAAAGCGATACAAAGCACAACGACTTGCTGCCAGAAGAAGAGTTGGCAAGCATTACTGACACTATGTTGCATAATGCCCATCACCTGAACCGCATGGTTCAGATGTTATACGACAGTTCTGACTCGGGTGTCTCTCAGGAGTTGCAGGCTCATAGGAATGAACTGGTGTCGTGTAACGAATTTGCTCGGGAATGTGTTAGCAGCTTGAAGGATAACTTCCCCGATACAGACATCCTGTTGGAAACCGAATTGCCTGACAATTGTTGTATACACACTAGCCACCTTTACCTGATGAGAACTATTCGCGAATTGCTGTATAATTCCGCCAAATATTCGGACGGCAAACACGTGGTGATGCACGTCACACAGACTGAGAATACTGTACGCTTCATTGTTGAGGATGTTGGCACAGGACTGTCGGAGGAACAATTGGAAATGATTTTCATGCCGTTTGGAAAAATCAACGACCTGTCGGAAGGCTTGGGTCTAGGTCTGCCATTGGCCAAACGCCATGCCCAAGGACTGGGTGGCGACCTCACGTTGGATACCACGTATCAAGATGGGTGTCGTTTCGTCGTGGAACTGCCAAAACGGTAATCAAGGAAGTCAGAGAGTTAAGGAAGTTAAAGAAGTGAACGACAATTGAAAAAAATGAGCAAACGGTTTGGTTGGTTCAATTTTTTTTCGTATCTTTGCAGCCGAATTCAGAAAAACGTGTTTCCGTCCGCGAAGCACCTTCTTTCCAAAACATCATTTCAACATTGAATCATTAACGATATACTGTATATTAATATGTACACGAAAGAACAATTAGAAAAACTTCCTATCCCCGAACTGATGGCGATAGCCAGTGAACTGGGAGTCAAAGTATCGCAGAACGACGAATTTGAGAATGTGGTATACGCCATTTTAGACAAGGCCGCCGAACAGGTAGCTGCAGGAGAACCCGTCTCAAAGCGCAAACGCACACGTATAGCAAAAGACAATAGCAAGGTTTATACCGTCAACGGCTCGGAGAGCACCACGTTAGACAAAAAAGCCACAAAGGCTGGGAAGAAACCTACGCTGGATGCACTGATTGCCGAACAGGCTGCAGCAGAAAAAGCCGAAACCGAACAGACCGAACAGGCCGAAGAGAAACCTGCACCCAAGAAGCGTGTACGTAAAACAAAGAAAGAACAGGAAGAGGAGACTGCTGCTGAAGCACCTGCCGAAGCTAAACCCGAGAAGAAGACGCGCAAGAAGGCTTCCCCCAAAAACGAGGCTGACCTATTTGCAGAAGAGCCTGTAGTGGAAGCCATCCCTGAGGCTGTAATAGAAGCAATTCCTGAAGCTGAAGCTGTAGTTGAAGATGACAATGAAGAACTATCACCTGAGATGATTGATCAGTTGCAGGAGAAAATGGCCAGTAACATTGAAGCAGAAGAGGCTCCTATGGAAGGAGATGCCGACGATGTTTGGGAAGGTGATCCCGGCGACGGTACAGACTTCATTACCATTGTCGACTTGCCTATTGAGGATCAATCTGCAATCCCGACAGTCGACATCTTTGACCGTCCCGTAGCTCAGCAAACACAGGACGAGCCTATGATGCAAGACTATCGCCAACCGGCACAGTCTGCTGCATTCGATTTCGGTGAGCTCATTACCGGTAATGGCGTGTTGGAAATCATCCAGGACGGCTATGGATTCTTGCGTTCATCAGACTTCAACTATTTGTCTTCACCAGACGATATCTACGTAAACCCACAGCAAATCAGACGCTGGAGTCTGAAAACAGGTGACGTCGTAGAGTGTACCGTCCGTCCGCCACACGACAATGAGAAATACTTTGCCCTGTCAAACGTTACCAGCATCAATGGACGTAATCCTCAGGAAGTACGCGATCGTGTAGCTTTCGAACATCTGACACCGCTGTTCCCCGATGAGAAATTCACTCTGTGCGGCGATAAGGCAACAACAAATCCGTCGGTGCGTATTGTCGATCTCTTCGCACCTATCGGTAAAGGTCAGCGTGCCCTCATCGTGGCACAGCCAAAAACCGGTAAAACGCTATTGATGAAGGATATTGCCAACGCCATAGCAGCAAACCATCCAGAGGCATATATTATGATGTTGCTCATCGATGAACGCCCAGAAGAGGTTACGGATATGGCACGGACAGTGAACGCAGAAGTCATTGCTTCGACATTCGACGAGCCTGCTGACCGTCACGTGAAAATTGCTGGCATCGTATTGGAAAAGGCCAAGCGAATGGTAGAATGCGGTCACGACGTCGTCATCTTCCTCGACTCCATCACACGTCTGGCACGCGCCTACAACACCGTTGCTCCTGCCAGCGGTAAGGTGCTCACAGGTGGTGTTGACGCCAATGCCCTGCAGAAGCCCAAGCGTTTCTTCGGTGCTGCCCGTAACATTGAAGGCGGCGGTTCGCTGACCATCATTGCTACCGCACTGACAGACACTGGTTCGAAGATGGACGAAGTAATCTTCGAGGAGTTCAAGGGTACGGGTAACTCCGAACTGCAGCTTGACCGTATGCTTGCCAACAAACGCGTGTTCCCTGCTGTCAACCTGGTACTCTCTTCTACTCGTCGCGACGAGCTGTTGCAGGATCAGACCACTCTGAACCGCATGTGGATTATCCGCAAATTCATTGCCGAGATGAACCCCATTGAGGCTATGAGTACCATTCGTGATCGCTTGGTACAAACACACTCTAACGAGGAGTTCCTGCTTTCGATGAACGGATAAGATACAACATTTACTTACCATGCAGAGCAAGGTCTTACTCATCTATACAGGTGGAACCATCGGCATGAACCGCAATCCGCAAACAGGTGCTTTGGAGCCTTTCGACTTCGAGCACCTGTTGCTGCGTGTGCCGGAACTGAAACAGTTCAATATGCAGATTGATACGCATCAGTTCAATCCGCCTATTGATTCCAGCGATATGTCTCCACAACTATGGACCGACCTTTCGCATGTCATTGCAGATAACTATGACCAGTACGACGGTTTCGTCGTATTGCACGGAACCGATACGATGTCCTACACAGCCTCTGCCCTCTCCTATATGTTGGAGAATCTGACGAAGCCTGTCATTTTCACCGGTTCGCAACTGCCCATCGGACAGCTCCGTACCGACGGCAAGGAGAACCTCATCACTAGTATAGAGATTGCTGCGGCGAAAGACGAAGAAGGTCACGCTCGTGTACCAGAAGTTGGTATCTACTTCAATGGTCATCTGCTACGTGGCAACCGTACGACAAAACAGAGTGCCGACGAGTTCAATGCCTTCGAATCGTTTAACTTTCCTCATCTGGTAGATGCCGGCGTTAACATTACCTATCATGAGGAACGTATTCTAAAACCCGACTGGAACAAGCCCATGACACCACACTTCCGTCTGGACAATAACGTGATTATCTTCTCGTTGTTCCCCGGTATTCGAGAAGACCTCATTCGTCATATCATTCATACGCCTAACCTCAAGGCAATCGTGATGCGTACTTTCGGTTCGGGTAATGCGCCCCAAAGTCCTTGGTTGCTGAATGCACTCAAGGAAGGATCCAAGAACGGTAAGGTGATTGTCAACATCAGTCAGTGTATGCAAGGATGTGTCGAAATGGGCAGATACGACACCGGCTTCCATTTGAAGGAAGCCGGAGTGGTAAGCGGTTATGATTCGACGGTGGAAAGTGCCGTCACAAAACTGATGTTCTTGCAGTCACACTATAACGACCCGGAGAAGGTTCGCGAATTGATGAACCGCAGCATAAGGGGAGAAATTACGGTTTAGGAAATTCTCCCCCTCAACTCGGTTGTATTATTGATGCTGGTCGCGAAGCAGGTCGTTGACTGTCTTCACGGGATTGAACGTCGATAGGGGAACCTCGACGAAGACGGTCGACCAATCGCTCATGGCACCATTCCACAAGCCGGGCAATTCCAGGGCCTGCAGTTCCTTACCGCTCTTCGACTTCTGAGAAATGAAGCCCGTTGTCGGATCGACATACTTAGGCAGGTCGAAGGCGTTGCCCTTGTAGTCCTTCACAGCGCATACGAGGTCAACGGGATTGAAGTGTGTACCCTTCGTAAACATCTCCATATATTCCTTGTTCGACTTGTCAATCTGACTTGATTCAAGAATCTGCAAGCTAACGGTACCATCCTGATTGTAGGTCAAGAACGGACCACCGCCAGGCTCGCCCACATTCTTCACAACGCCACAGACGCGCATGGGGCGGTTGAGCTTCTTACGCAGGTAGATGACAAGGTCGGCATCCTCCAGTTCCTTGATGTCAGACTTACGACAGCAGAGGTCGTTCTGCACGAAACGGATAATGTCCTCAATCTGCTCGTGCGTGTACTTGCCTGTATCCAAGAGACGCAGATACTCGAAGGCCTTCTTCTGCAGTGTTACCAGCACACCAGCGATGACCTGCTTCCACTCGACGGTATCGTCCTTCAAACGGTCGGGCACGACGTTGTCGATGTTCTTCACGAAGATGACGTCAGCCTCAATCTCGTTCAAGTTCTCAATCAGCGCACCGTGACCACCTGGACGGAACAGCAGCGAGCCGTCAGAATTGCGGAACAGCGTGCCATCAGGATTAGCGGCAACGGTATCCGTCGAGGGCTTCTGCTCAGAGAAAGAAATGTCATACTTGATACCATATTTCTTAGCATAGAGATCAGCC
>LXOW01416263.1_pt1 | contig 14961 bp, 10 predicted proteins | sample 1368591 | NCBI WGS metagenome assembly LXOW01 (sample SAMN04884650, study PRJNA319009) | bovine gut metagenome | isolation source: Cow rumen | host: Bos taurus | place: Italy: Legnaro (PD) | collected 2014-07-09 | reverse complement strand
CAGGCCAACGCCTGCGCCGTAGTGACGGGAAAACTCGGCGGGGATATGGCCGGAGTCGTCACCTATACCGTGCTGATCAACCTGCTGGTGGCCGTGGCGATGCCCGCCGTCATCCCCTTTATCCACCCCATTGAAGGCCTGCCCTTCAACCTGGCCTTCAACCATATCCTGGTAAAGGTCTTTCCCCTGCTGATTCTGCCTTGCCTCTGCGCCTGGCTCATCCGCTACGTCTTTCCGCGCCTGCACCGGCGCATCCTGCACCACGTGGGGCTCTCCTTTTACCTGTGGGCGTTCTGCCTCTCGCTCGCCATCCTGATGTGTACGCGCTCCATCGTGCATTCCCCGGCGCCGGGCGCAACGCTCGGCATCCTCGCCGCGGTGGCCCTCCTGGTCTGTATCTTCAATTTCGGCACGGGACGGCTCGTCGGCTCGTTCTTCAAGTGTACCGTCAGTGCGGGACAGGCCCTCGGACAGAAAAACACCATCCTGGTCATCTGGATGGCCTATACCTTTATGGACCCGGTATCGTCGGTGGTCGGCGGCTTCTACAGCATCTGGCAGAACATCTTCAATTCCTGGCAGCTCAGCCGCAAGAACCAATAAAATTCCGTCATTTTCCGTTACTATTTTTCCAATGAGCGCGGGCGTTCGCGTGCGAGGAAAGATTTTTTGTAGTTTTGTTTCCTGAATATGGACAAGACGATTGCAAAAGGCCTTCTGGCGGTTGCCGGCGCCCTTCTTTGCCTGGCCTCCGCCTGTGAAAAGACAACGGAGGAATCCGGCGAAACCTTTTTCTATGCCTCGATGGACGAAAGCCGTACGGCGCTCTCCTATCCGTCCCTGCTCTGGACGGCGGGCGACGCCATCTGCGTGAACGGGAAAACCTCCGGCAGCGCGAAGATTTCCGACGGCGGCCGCAGTGCGGAATTCAGCATCCAGGGGACCATCGATTCCCCCTATTACGCGCTGTATCCGGCCGGGGCCTTCATCGCCGGCAGCTTCCGTCCCGCGAACAACCGCTACGGCAGCGTCCACATCCCCGAAACGCAGACCTGTCCGGCCGACGGGTTCGATTCCACCGCCGCCATTATGGGCGCCTGCGCGGACAATGTGGACGATCCCTCGCAACTCCATTTCCATTGCCTGGTTTCATTCCTGAAACTGTGCCTGACCGTCCCCGAGGGAACTCCTTCGCCAACATCCATTGAAGTTTCCGCCAACGGCCGCGAGGACCTTTGGGGAGAATTCGCCTTCGACCCCTCCGCCATCTGCCTCAAAAACAGTAAATTGCAGAGCCGGAGCATCACGGTCGACTGCAGCGCTCCGGTCGCTGCCGGAAAGCCGGTGTACATCGTCCTCCCGGCCAAGACCTACCGTTCCGGGATTACACTGAAAATCAAGGACGGCAGCCAGAAATATATGGAATTGCGGTCGTCCAAAGCCTTTCCCGCCGAAGCCGGTATCCTCTATCCGACCGACATCACATATGTACCCAACCGGACCATCGTCGGCGTTGAGGCCGGGACCGCCGTGAACGGCGAGTCCCCCATCGCCCCCATCGGATCCCTGAACAGAAATACTGGAGCGCTCAATTCCCACGCCGGACAGACGGGACGCAGCGCCATCGAAATGGACCGCCGCTCCACCTTCGTGCTGACCAAGGACCAACTGGGCTGTCCCGTTTTGGACTATCCCCGCATCAAGGTGTTGCCCGACGGCCGATACATCCTTTTCTACCTGCCGCAACGCACCGGAAACAGCGTTTACTACTCATTCAGCAGTGACCTCGAGCACTGGGACGGCAGGCATACGCTCTGGGCGGAGAAAGCGACCGTCAACCCCGGAGGAGGATCCGATGTCGTCTATTATGCCGACGGCGATATGGTCATTGCCGACAACGGCGACCTCCTGGTCTTCGGGACCTACCGCCTGAAGAGCGGCCACAAGTACCTGAAACAGTGGGGCATCGTCATGAAACGCAGCCACGATATGGGGAAAACCTGGGGCGAGGAACAGCAACTCTACACGACCTGCGTCTGGGAGCCGCTGCCCATCAAGATGCCCAATGGGGAGATTCTGGTGTTCTTCACCGATTCCGACCACGACTGGGACCCCACCATCACCGGCATCTCCCTGCTGCGTTCCTCCGACAACGGTTACCACTGGACCACCCAGGCGCCGGTGATGCGCTTTGCCAGCGGCTGGGCCTACCCCAATCAGCGTTCCGTCGATATGCCCGCTCCCCAGGGAGACTCCGCCGTCCGGTGGACTTCCCATATGCCCGCCGTGGTCTTGCTGAACGACAAGCAGACCTGTCTGGTCTGCAATGAAAGCCACACGCCGGAACCGGAGAACAAGTTGATGCTCTCCCTCGGTTGGGAAAGTGCGGACTGGTCCCGCACCCTCACGGGAAATATGGAAGGTCCTTCCGAAATTCTCAAATATTTCATCGGCGGTTCGGGTCCGTACCTGGGGCAGTTCCCGTCGGGAGAAACCCTTTTGAGTTATGCCGGAAACAACTGGTATCTGCGCCTGGGCAACGAGACCGGCAGAGACCTGAACAAGCAGCCTTTCCTCGCCCCTTACCCCGGCACGGCCCACTGGGGCAACCTGGAACTGGAAAACGCCCATACGATGCTCGGAACCGTCGCCTATTTCCACGGTACACCGGAAGATCCCGAATATGAAACGGTCCGCGACATCATCGTCACGCGCTTCCGCCTGAACCATCGCATCGACATCCCCGAGGCAACACCTACGCTGGACGGCGACAACAGTGACTGGAAGGAAAATACGGACGCCTTCTTCCTGGGCAGCGAAAGCCGCACGCAATGCGCTTTCCGCTTCTGCTACGACGACGATTGGGTGTACACCCTCATCGACTGCCTCAGCGAGGACTTCGACCTTTCCGGGAACAGCATCGACCTCTATTTCTCTGACGGGAACAATGTTTCCAGCATCCGGAACCTCCGCGTCGCCTGTACCACCAACGATATTAGGGTAGAGAGCGGACTCGGGGCGGAACTGCAGGCCCAGGTCTATCCGGGGAACGGCTATGTCGCCGAACTGCGCATCCCGCGTGCGGCTCTGCCCTTCACCCCCGGCAACGGAAGTTTCTTCAATGCCGTGCTGCACAAGGGCCAGATCGATGACACTTTCAGTTTCCGTACGCTGGATGATGTGAAGAACTGGTTCCAGATACAACCCTAAAACACTTGGCGGTATAAAAAAATATATTCTCATCAGTTCCGACGGTGCCGCGACCTGGGGCGACGAAACGCTTGCGATGAAGAGTTTCGAGCATAGCACGGCAAAGGGAATGACCGCATCTGCCTAGTCACCCAGTATGGCGGGAAAATCTATCTTACTTTCGGAAAAATCAAAGGCCAATGAAACGCTTTTCCCTTTTTATCCTGCTTTTCCTTCTTGTCCTTTCTTCCTGCAGCAAGGAACAGGAGTCCTGCACGATAATAGATGCAGCCATTTCACAGGAGGTATCAAGGACCTACCTTGACTTCCCCTACATACTTTGGAGTCAGGGCGATGCCATCGTCGTTAACGGAAAGGTCTCGACGGGTATAAGTATAAAATCCGGGAAGAGGTACGCGACCTTCACACTGCCATCGCTGCAAGCCCCCTTTTACGCACTGTATCCCTCATCTGCGTTCGTTTCAGGCAGCTTCGACAAGGCATCCGGGAAATACGGCAGCCTGACCCTTCCCGCCGAACAGACGTACAAGTCCGGGAGCTTCGACTCCTCCGCAGCGCTTATGTACGGATGGTCTCAGAATTCAGCTGACGTGAATTTCAGCTGCGCTACGGCGTTTTTGAAAATCGTAATTCAGGGCGGTGCTGACAGCGACGACATCAAGCGGATAGAAATTTCCGCCATGGACGGCACTGATATGAGCGGAACCCTCAGATACAACCCTCCTCAAGGAATGTCAAGAAGCGGGGCTTCGACAGGAAAGGGAGTAACTATCCGCAGCTCGGAAGGGATAGCCCAGGGAAGCCCGATTTATGTGGCGATTATCCCGGGAGTATATGATTCCGGGCTCAAAATGCGAATCGTGGATGTCAACGGGCACTATAAAGATTACATTTCCTCCAAGAGTTTCACCGCCGGCGCGGGAGTCATTTACGACACCAGCATAGCTTTCAATCCAACGGGGACACTGATGGAAGGGGAAACTCCCGGTGCATCTACGCCGGCACCCCCTGTCGCCTTCGTAAAGGAAGGCACGCTCATCCGCACAAGTGCAGCCGATCCCTGCATGATATACGAAGACGGCAAGTTCTACCTGACAATGACCGGAACTTCGAACATAGCGATGATCTGCGACAGCTCCCTGGACAGACTTACCACGGCCATCCACCCCATAACCCCGGCCCTGTACGTATATCAAAGCTCTAAAGACCCGAACGTGCAGGCCATGTTCGGTCAGGATGCGGAAATCAACGGTACCTGGTCGCCGGAACTGCATTATTTTTCAAACGACGATTTTTCCGGGATGAACGGATGGTATATGTTCCTGTCTCTCAGAAAGAAATCGGACGATTCGTCGCAGTTGCGCATGGTTGTCCTCAAATCCCTGAGCGGTACGCCTGCAGGCCCGTTCGGAGACCCTGTTGACGGAACGCCGAACAAATCGCGCCAGGTGCTTGCGGCATCCGGAAGCGGAATAGGACACTGGAGCTGCGGCCAGACGGTACTCCGCATTCCAAGCGGCAAGTACGCCGGAATATACGCAATGTGGATAGAAGAAGAAGGACGCGGAGAGGGATATGGTAACTTCTACCAGAAAATCATGATATCCAAGATGTCTTCACCCTGGAGCTTCACGGGAGAGACCGGCATCATGACAACGCCTACGCAGGTCTGGGAAAAAGATGGAGCAAGCGACGTACTTCCCATGGTAGTGGAAGGTCCCGCCGCNNCCCGCCGCTATCTATGGCGAACACGGGGAAATCTTCATAGCATATTGCGGAAGCGGTTACTGGTCCCTTTACGGACTGGGGCAGCTTACCCTCCTGCGCGAGGGTGACGATTATGCCAACCCGCTCGAGACCGCCTCCTGGATTAAACACGCATGGAAACCTCCCGTGTTTTCATCCAGGCACTCGGACTTCCTCACCGGAGCAGGACACGGATTCTTCCTCAAGGATGAAAAAGGCAACGGCTTTTTCGTCTATCACGCCTATCCCGTCGTTGACGGAGTCAAGGCAAGCGCCCGGAACGCTTATATGGAGCCGTACTACATTGACTACGGAACCACCTCCGCCAGCGCACCTTACGGCCTTCTGACCCTGGGCATCAACGGAGACAGGGACACTGCTCCCGTAAATTCCTCCTTTACCTTTTACATAAAAGGAGAATAAGGCGGAACATAGCAGGGACGGAAGCCGCCCCAGTCCACGATTATTTTCTGGACCATCTGTCCGGGATCGACCGCCTTCAGCCGGAGCCCGTGGCTCTTCGCATTGCGGTCTATGCAAAAACTGACTACTTCCTTGTGGCCGTTCTGCAGGACCTGGTCTTTCCAACTGTCGGAGAATTCCACGCAGTTGTTTGACAGGACCACAGGCTCCGCCCCGTCAACTGCTACGGAATAACGGTTACCGACACCCTCATAAAGGGGCCAGAAAGGCACAGTCCATATATGCACGCTTACGCTGTCCGACGGAATTGAGGGAAGGTCGAAGGCCAGGTCGGTAATTTCAGCAGCGACCCAGTCATAACCTATGCCGTCTATTCGGGTGGGCGCCAGGGATATATCTACAGCCAGGCATCCCTCATAGCGTACAGGCTTGGGAGCAAGGTCTGCCGCTTCGGGAACGGCGCCGCTCATATTCAGGTCGGGCATCTCGTAAAAAGCGGTATTATAGCGGACGGCGAGTTGCATCATTCCCGCCCACTTGCCGCCGAGCATCGTGTTGTAGATGGCATTGAGCGCTTCGATACTGTCGTACGCCGCCTTCGCTTCGAGGCCCGCCCATTCGGCCTGGGCAAACTCTCCGGCAGCGAATTTTTCATGATTCAGCTGGGCAAGCAGGAATTTACGGTTCATCTGGCACGCCCCTTTGGCCGGATAGCCGATAAACTCGAAAAATGAGGGACGGTATTCTTCAGGCAGACAGCGGAGCAAACTGTCCGCCTTGTCGGAAAGGTCCCGGTAGTCAGAAAGACGCCACTGGGCCTCAGAATAGTTGCAGAATGAAAAATCCGTATCAGAACGGACCGGATGGTCGATGTAGGTCTGCTGCCGCTCCCAACCCATGAATTCCGGCTTGCGGCTCCATGCAAGGCGGTAATATTCATCCAGCAGGTGCTGGAATTCTGAACGGTACTCCTGCCCGTAGATTGAGGCGAGGAAATCGCTCTGGTGACGGTTGATGCTTCGTATGTCATAAGCATCGATATTCATGGCAAGGTCAAAAAATGTCTTCATCGCCAGTTCCGTCGGTTTGATATCTCCCACATTCAACAGCCAATAGCGTGTGGCCCCGTTGTCCCAGGCTTTCTTCAATTCCTCATACATCAGTACGGGAGCCGTGGTGGAAATCCATGTATTGTCGTGGGGCGAACCCAGATAGGCTGCGTGGTAATAGACGCCGGAGGCACCGCTGCGCTTCCGTTCAGCGGCGTTGCTGACCCGTTTGAGATAGCCGTAATTGTCATCCGGCCACACCAGGGTGACATCTTCCGGAATCTTGACTCCGTACTCGTAAATATCCATCGTCTCCTTGTACGGCACGAATATCTGGGGGACGGTCTCAGGCTCCTTGCCCGTGTGTCTTTGCAGTATTTCCCTCTGGTCGGCAATCACCTCTTCAAGTATGGCTGCACGCTCAGCTATGGGATAGTCCCCTTCAAGGCGGTAATCGTGAATGCCGCGCATCCCTATCGTATAGATATTCTCATACATCCCGGCCTCGGCAAGGCGCCTGTCGAACTTGTTATAGATGGTTTCCTTGTTGGTACGGTAATTCCACTGGCCGTCCACCTCACTGTCCCACTCGCTTTTTGCCGCATTGTTGAACAACATCGGCTCGCAATGGGAGGTCGTTATGAGGATGCCCCAGTCATCCGCCACCTCCTTGTTTTCCGGATAGGAGTAGAACGCCCCGGTACAACTGTGCATCGCGGGCGCAAGCATATTCCCGCCAAGGCGCAGGATCAGTTCGCAGACCTTGCCGTAAGTCCGGGGGCCTATATCCCCAAGTTCCTTCTCGAAATTATTTGAAGCCCAGGGCTTCAGGCACCAGTCTTCGTCATTGATGAAAATGCCCCGGTATTTTACCGAAGGGCGGGCAGAGACGAAGCGTCTGCCGTCCACGACCGCATTCCCGGTTTTTTCGACCGGTACGTCGGCCCACCAGTAAAAAGGATTCACCCCGATCTGCTCCGAGAGCGCGAAGACCCCGTACGCCGTCCCCCTCCGGTCACAGCCGGCAACGACCAGGGTATTCCGATCGACGGCCTCGACGACATATTGCTCCCACCCGCCAAGAATCCCGGACACATCCAGGCGATGGGCCGATATCAGCGAATCCACCGGCGCCGAATGGCCGACCGTTCCGATGATGAGACGTTTTCCGCCTTCGGATGGGGTCTCCCCGCCGGTAACCGCCTTGATATCCTCGCGAAGCAACGACGCCGACAAGGACACCACACGGGCATCCTGCGGGTCCGTGACAATCACGGCCCCGGACAGGTCGAAACTTCTCCCGGAAGAGCAGGAAAATAAAACATACAGGGCAAAAAGGGCAGCAGGCAAGCGTTTCATAACCTCCAAATATAAGAATATTTTTCGTATCTTTGTCTTTTGACCAAAATTAAAAAGTAATGTTCAAAGGACAACCGAAAGGACTTTATGCGCTGGCCCTGGCGAATACGGGCGAGCGTTTCGGGTATTATACGATGCTCGCCATTTTCCTGCTGTTCCTGCAGGCCAAGTTCGGATTTTCCGCTGCGGCGGCCGGACAGTTCTATGCCATTTTCCTCGCCGCCGTGTACTTCATGCCGGTCGTGGGCGGATGGCTGGCCGACAAGATCGGTTTCGGAAAGTGCGTGGTGACGGGCATCTGCGTGATGTTCACCGGCTACGTCTGCCTGGCCGTACCGACCGACGCCTTCGCCTCACGCGGACTGGCGCTGACGCTGATGATCGGCGCGCTGCTGCTCATCGCCGTGGGAACGGGCCTCTTCAAAGGCAACCTGCAGGTGATGGTGGGCAATCTCTACGACGATCCCCAATACAGCGCCAAGCGCGATTCCGCCTTCAGCCTCTTCTATATGGCCATCAACGTAGGTGCGATGTTCGCGCCCACCGCCGCGACGGCGCTGACCAACCGTCATCTCGCCGGCGCCGGCCTCATCTACAAGGCCGACATCCCCGCACTGGCGCACCAGTGGCTCGCCGGAAACCTTTCCGACCCCAGCCAGCTCGAAGCGCTGAAAGCCGCGATGCCGGGAGGGAATATCGCCGCGATGAACCTGGATACCTTCAGCCAGTACTACATCAATCATCTTTCCACCGCCTATAACCTCGGATTTGCGGTCGCCTGCGTTTCGCTCATCCTTTCGATGGCAATTTACCTCTTCTGCCGCAGTTGGTTCAAGCACGCCGACGTGAACGCCAAACAGGCGAAAAACGCCGGCACGCAGGCCGTCGTGGAACTCACGCCGAAGCAGACCCGTGAGCGGATCACCGCCCTGGTCTGGGTGTTCGCCGTAGTGATTTTCTTCTGGATGGCTTTCCACCAGAACGGTTCTTCGCTGACCTATTTCGCGCGGGACTACACCCAGAGCACCGTCAGCGGACCGCTGAAAATCGGCTTCAACATCTGGGCGCTCGCATTGCTCGCCGTATCGGTCTACACCCTGATGGGAATTTTCCAGTCGGAGAAAGGCCGCGGCAAGGCCCTCTGCGGCCTGGCGACCGCCGCCCTCTGGTGCGGTGCCTGGTGGCTGTACAGCGGAATGGATGCGCAAATCAACATCCTGCCCCAGCAGTTCCAGCAGTTCAATCCCTTCTTCGTCGTAGCGCTGACCCCGCTGTCGATGGCCCTCTTCGCCGCTCTGGCCGCGAAGGGCAAGGAACCTTCCGCTCCGCGCAAGATCGGCCTCGGCATGTTCGTGGCGGCCGTGGGCTACCTGATCATGCTGCTGGCCTCCAAGGGACAGCCCGCTCCGTCGGAACTCATTTCCGTGGGCGGCGTCTCCCCCGACCCGGTCGTTCCCACCTACCTCATCAGCACCTATCTGGTCCTGACCTTCGCGGAACTGCTGCTCTCGCCGATGGGCATCAGTTTCGTCTCCAAGGTGGCTCCGCCCAAGTACAAGGGTCTGATGATGGGTCTGTGGTTCGCGGCCACCGCCGTGGGCAACTACCTCAGTTCCATCCCGTCGATGCTCTGGGACGCCGTGCCGCTCTGGATTAACTGGACCGTCCTGATGGCGCTCTGCGTCATCTCCGGCCTGGTGATGTTCTCGATGCTCCGCAAACTGGAAGCCGCCACCGCTTAATGCCCCGGATGTACATCATCTCGGGATGCAACGGGGCCGGAAAAACCACGGCCTCGTACACCTTGTTGCCGGAAATGCTGGAATGCCGGGAGTTCGTCAATTCGGACGAGTTCGCCAAAAGCCTCTCCCCCTTCGACCCTTCCGCCGCCTCGATTTCCGCGAGCCGCTACATGCTGATGAAAATCAAGTACCTGCTCAGCCGGAACCTGGATTTCAGCATCGAGACAACCCTGGCCACGCGCTCGCTGGTCAACATCATCCGGCAGGCGCACGAACAAGGGTATCACATCACCATCCTGTATTTCTGGCTCAATTCCCCGGACCTGGCCGTCAGGCGCGTCAAGGACCGCGTGGCGGCAGGCGGGCACAACATCCCGGAGGAGACCATCCGCCGGCGCTATTATATGGGGATTTCCTACTTCTTCAAGACCTATGTCCCCCTGTGCAACCGCTGGGTCCTGGCGGACAATTCCACCACCCCCTTCTCGGTCATCGCCGAGGGCTCCGGGGCCGTCCTGATGATCAAGGACAACGAGAAATACCGTATGATCAAAGAACTGGCAAGCAGTTATGATAATGAAGGCTAACGGATTCGGCGTCACTCCGGAAGACTTGCAGGCACTGGTCGCCGAAGGCCTGCGGGGCGGCGGAGACTGGTGCGACCTCTTCTTTGAATACAGCGCCTACACCAGCCTGATGCTGCGGGACTCGATCGTCAGTTCCGGAGGCTGTCACGAAGATTACGGCTGCGGCATCCGCGTACTCAAGGGAGAAAAGACGGGCTATGCCTACGCCGAAAGCACCGATATGACCGCACTCCGCAAGGCGGCGAGGGCGGCGGCGAGCATTGCCTCCGGCGGCAGCGTCAAGGCCTGCGGAACCCCGCATTCCGTCGAGTGCCCGCACAATCTCTATCCCGCCCGGCGCGACTGGCGCGAAGTGGAAAGCGCCGCAATCATTCCCACGCTCCAGCGCATCGAAAGCGAAATCCGGCGCAGGGAAAGCCGCACGCTCAAGGTCATCGCTTCGTTCAGTTGCGATATGAGCGAAGTGCTGATGTTCAATTCTCTCGGAGAACTGACGCAGGACCTGCGGCCGATGGGCAGCCTCGCCGTCACGGCCATTTTCTCCAACGGCAAGAAAGTCATCAACAACAGCGCCAGCCGCAGTTTCCGTGCAGGCGCCGAAATGCTCTGCGCGCGCGTCGTGGACGAATTGGTGGACGAAGCCGTACAGGGCATCGACGAAGCGTTCGACGCCCGCCGTCCGCGCGGCGGAAAGATGAGCGTCGTCATGGCGGCCGGGGCCTCGGGCATCCTGCTGCACGAAGCGATGGGACACGCCTTCGAAGCGGATTTCAACCGCAAGGGGCAGTCGGTGTTCAGCGGGCGGATGGGACAGCGCATCTGCCGCAGCGGAATCAACATTGTCGATGACGGCTGCCTTCCGGGCAACCGCGGCGCCTGCAATTTCGACGACGAGGGTGTTCCCGGACAGAAGACCTATATGGTCACGGACGGGGTGCTGACCTCCTTCCTGCACGACCGCATCAGCGCCTCCTGGTATGGCGTGGCCCCCACGGGGAACGGCCGGCGCGAGAGTTTCCGCTACAATCCCATCCCGCGGATGCGGGCCACCTATATGGAAAACGGCGGCGACGGCAGCGTGGACGACCTGATCGCCTCGGTGAAAAAAGGCATCTACGTGGACCGCTTCTCCAACGGACAAGTCAAAATCGGCGAAGGGGACTTCACCTTCTTCGTCAAGAGCGGCAGGCTCATCGAAAACGGGCGGCTGACCGCTCCGGTGTCGGACATCAACATCATCGGCAACGGACCGAAGGCGCTCGCGGACATCCGCGCGGTGGCCTCGGACCTGAAAATCGACAACGGTCAGTGGACCTGCGGCAAGGAACAGAGCGCTCCGGTATCCTGCGGGATTCCCAGCGTACTCATCGAACATCTGACGGTAGGAGGCGGACAATGATAACGACGACAGACAAGGCACTGGTTCGCTGGTGCATCGATACGATTCTCGCACAGGGTGCGGACGCGGCCCGCGTGACGCTGAACCGCAGCGTGGAAGAACTCGTCGCCACGCTGGACGGCGAGGTGGACAAGGTCACCCGCTGCGAGGACAGTTCCCTCTCCCTGGAAATTTTCATCGACCGGCGCTTCGGCAGTTTCTCCACCAACCGGACCGAACGCGAACCGCTGGAACGCTTCATCCGGAAGTCCGTGGACATGGCCCGCACGATGGAGCCCGACCCGCTGCGCAAACTACCGGAAGCCTCCCGCAAGGCCAGCGATGCGAAAACGGGCCTGGAAGCCGGCCTCTACGATGCCGCCCAGGAAAGCGTCAGTTCCGCAGAGCGCGTCAAAAAGGCGCTGGAAGCCTGTGTACGGGGCAAAGTGGCCTTACCGGAGGGAATGGTCCTGCTCTCCGAAGAAGGCGAGTATTCCGATTCCCTGAACGACAACCTCGTAATGGACAGCGAGGGGCTCGAATGCTGCCACACGGAAACCTCCTTCGACTACGGCGTGGAAATCACCGTCGCGGATGCCGGAGGACGGAAATACAGCGGCTACGCCTGGGACTCCTCGAGCCGCGCCGACGGGCTGGACGCCCCGGCCTGCGGGCGCAGGGCGCTGGAGCGGGCCTGTGCGCGCAAGGACAGCGCTGCGCTCGCGGGCGGGAAATACACGATGGTAGTAGACAGCGAGGTGGCCGGGACACTGGTCTCTCCCCTGCTCGCCGCCCTGAGCGGTTATTCCCTCCAGCAGGGCAACTCCTTCCTGGACGGCAGCCTGGGGCAAAAGTGTTTCGCCGAGGGGATGACCCTGGTGGACCTGCCCCGGGAACACGGCCTGCAGGGAGCGAAGTATTATGATTCGGAAGGGGTCGCCACCCGGAGCGTCCCCATCATCGAGAACGGCGTCGTCAGACAGTATTTCCTCAATACCTATATGGCGGGGAAGATGGAGATGGCCCCGACCCTGGAGTCGGCCACGAAAGTGAAGATGATGCCGTGGCCGCAAAGCGGCCCGGAGCAGGCGCGGGACCGCGCCGCTCTCCTGCGGCGCTGCCGCAGCGGCATCCTCGTCACGGACTTCAACGGGGGCAACTGCAATCCCGCCACGGGCGATTTCTCCTACGGCATCGAGGGCTTCCTGTTCGAGGACGGAGAACCCGTCCGGCCCGTGGACGGAATGCTCATCACCGGCAACATGAAGACCCTCTGGCAGCAGTTTTTTGCCGCCGCAGACGATGCAAGGCTTTGTTTATCAAAACTTATTCCTACCTTAGCGTTTTATTCCGTGGATTTCAGCGGGGAATGACCCCGCCCCAAAAAAAGAGAATGATGAAGATTGAGAAAAATAAAGTGGTAGCCCTGAGCTACACCCTGACAGTAGAAGGCAAGGTGGCGGACAGCGCCAGCGCCGACAGACCCCTTGAATACACCCACGGCGCAGGAATGCTCCTGCCCAAGTTCGAAGCCGAACTGGAAGGCAAGGCCGCCGGCGACGATTTCACCTTCACCCTCAGCCCGGAAGAGGGATATGGCACGGTGGACCCCGCGATGCGGATTCCCCTGCCCAAATCGGCCTTCTCGCAGAACGGCCAGGTCCGCGAAGACCTGCTGGTGCCCGGCACCGTCATCCCGATGGTGGACAACAACGGGAATCTGGTCCAGGGCTGCGTGCTCTCCGTGGATGAGCAGAACGTCCTGATGGATTTCAACCATCCGATGGCGGGCAAGACCCTCCACTTCACCGGCAAGGTGGAATCCGTGCGCGAAGCGACGGAAGAAGAGCGCAACGGGCACTGCTGCCACGGAAAGGGCAACTGCCACAAAGAAAACGGCGAAGGCTGCTGCCACGAGGAAGGTAAGGATTGCCACTGCGAGGGAGACTGCCATTGCGACGGAGACTGCCATTGCGAGAACCAATGAAAACGGCCGTCGTCATCCTGAACTGGAACACCCGGGAGTTCCTGGAGCGTTTCCTTCCCCCGCTGCTGGAAAGTGTGCAGGGGCTGGATGCGCAGGTCGTGGTGGCGGACAACTGTTCCCACGACGGCTCGGCCGACCTGGTGGCCGAAAAGTTCCCGGAAGTCCGGCTCATCCGGCTGGATCACAATTACGGCTTCACGGGCGGTTACAACCGCGCCCTGGCACAGATTGAGGCGGAGTATTTCCTGCTGCTCAATTCCGACATCGAAGTGCAGAAAGGTTGGCTCGAGCCCCTCACGGACTGGATGGACAGTCATCCCGAGTGCGGCGTATGCGGCCCCAAACTGCATTCCTGGTATCATCGCGAACGCTTCGAGTATGCGGGAGCGGCGGGCGGCTGGCTGGACCGCTTCGGCTATCCCTTCTGCCGCGGACGCATCCTCCGGGAAACCGAAGAGGACCGCGGCCAGTATGATACGCCGACGGACGTGATGTGGGTCAGCGGCGCCTGCCTGCTGACACGCAGCCGCCTCTGGGAACAACTCGGCGGACTGGACGAGCGTTTCTTCGCCCATATGGAGGAAATCGACTACTGCTGGCGCGTGCAACTGGCCGGTTATCAGGTCAGCGTCGTCCCCGCATCGACGGTCTATCACGTCGGCGGCGGCACCCTGCCCCCCGAATCCCCCTTCAAACTGCAACTCAATTACCGCAACAACCTCCTGATGCTCCACAAGAACCTGCCCCGCTCGCTGCGCTCGTCGCTGCTCATCGGGACACGCTACCTGCTGGACATCGGCGCCCTCGTCTTCTACTTCCTCAACGCCAAGAAAGCCTGTGCGAAGGCCGTGCGGCGCGCCCATCGCGAGTACCGCAAGATGAAAGGACCGCGCGGGAACGCCCCTTTCCGCCCCGACGGATTCACGGGCCTCTGCCTGATGCGGCTGGGCAGGATGAAAGGCGAGAAGAAATTCCAATACCTCAGAGATTATGAATGTCGTCATCGAAGGGGCCGGTGAGGTAGGCTCCCATCTGGCTAAAATGCTGCGGGCCGACGGCAATGCCGTCACGGTCATCGACAGCGACCCCGCAAGACTCGGCCACCTTTCCAGTTATGCGGACGTAGAGACGATCGAGGGCAATCCATCCTCTATCCGCATTCTCGAAGAAGCCGAAGCCGGAAAGGCGGACCTGTACATCGCCGTCTTCCCCTCCGTTCCGCAGGAAGTGAACCTGCTGGGCGCGATTCTCGCGAAGAAACTCGGCGCCAAGCGCGTCGTCGCCCGCATCGGCGACGAAGAACTGCTCAGCAAGGAGAACCGCCGGCTGCTCCGGGAAATGGGCATCGACCACGTGCTTTACCCGGAACGCATCGCCGCCGATGAAATCGCCGGTGCGCTGGCGAACAACCTTTCGGGCGACAATATGGATTTTGCGCACGGGAAGTTGAAAATTTCCGTCTTCCGCCTCGACGAGAACT
>LXOW01018447.1_pt2 | contig 14964 bp, 6 predicted proteins | sample 1368591 | NCBI WGS metagenome assembly LXOW01 (sample SAMN04884650, study PRJNA319009) | bovine gut metagenome | isolation source: Cow rumen | host: Bos taurus | place: Italy: Legnaro (PD) | collected 2014-07-09 | reverse complement strand
CGGGGACAGGTGCTTGGGTATACCCAGATGCCTGTCCCCGCGACTACCGACATTTTCCTGCATTTTGTGCGCCATGAGAACAAATTTATGCGTCCTGAGAACATCGGTTTCGATTTTTTTTCGTAACTTTGCACCATCCAATGATAACTAACACATTATTTATTTATAAATATTAACGCTTATGAAACAAAAACTATTCCAGAACATGCTGAAGGCCGCAGGCGCCTTCCTGTTCGCAGTGACCATGTCGGCAGGCTTCACAGCTTGTACAGACACAATCGACAACCCCGCAACACCCGTAGACCCTGATCCGGAAAATGAAAGGGAATTAGTAGATCCCACACCCGAGCCTACGGAGGATGCCGTGGCCTACACCATCGACTGCTCGTATGCCGTATTCGGCAACATCGACGACGAGATAGGCAAGGCCATCAGCCGCCGACTGAAGGGCACGCCCGATGTGCCCTCGATGGCACAGCTCTATTTCCTCGACCCGCAGCGCGGCGTTGATCTGGGCATGGGCGAAGAGAAGTGGCAGGAGCTGGTAGGCCGCACACGCAGCGGCGAGGCTGCCCTGATACTCTCGCAGTGTACCTTCTCCGACTTCTACACCTTCACCAAGTACTATATCCAGGGCATGGTGGAGCTGGCTGCCAAGCAATACGCCAGCGACGATCCCGACGAGAAGCCCGACGTGTCGTATCTGCAGGCCGAGGCAGAGCAGCGCATGGCCGACGCCCTCAGAGAGGGATGGGAGTTCTGGCGCAAACGTCAGCCCAACCCCGAGTCGCTGACAGAGCCAGACTGGGAGAACATCGACAGTTGGCCTGCAGAGCTGCAAGACGAGGTGATGTTCGACGCCTGGGGATTCCATGGACATAACAACATGCTCTATGTGATGAACAAGAACGCATCTATCAGCATGTCCTTGTCAGAAGAGGATATTCCTGCGCAGCCCAATCCAGTCGAGTTGGATCCGGATATGGAGCTCCTGCCAAGAGAGGATATTCCTGCAGAGGAGGCCAATGCTGTCGAGGCGGTTCAGGAAGAGCAGCCCATGACCGAATACCGCTGGGGTCTGAAGGCCGATGCCGTGGCACGCTGGATTAAAGAGCAGTTCCAGGGCGATGCACAGACCCGTGCAGGCATGGCCGACTTCAAACGAGCCTTGACCCGTGCTGATAAAGAAACAACCTCAATCTCGGAACTGATGTCGGCATACACCAAGACATACACCTTTGACTATAATTATCAAGATCCTTTTAATTTTTGTCTTAATAATTTTAATTATTATAAAACAATCTCTGCAGGTATCGATGTAAAATACACCATCTACAGCGCCCACGCTTTTGGCGAAGGAAGTAATGCGCCTAAAGATTATTATCAGGTAAAGCAGTCCGTAACAGTGCATAACGAAAAGTTGAATTCGACGCCCGACGGTACGTGGAACCATGGTGTTCGTCGGTGGCTGTAGTGCTACTCTCGCTTATGATGATTTTCCTTATAGTCGCGGCCCTTGGATGAAAAACATCAAATCTGAAATGAAATTCTCGGGTGATGGTGGCACTATGGCCCTCTGGGACGTGGCACCGGGCAACGAAAACCATCAGCGCACCATCAGCTCGGAAACAGGCTCGTCGTCTGGCTGGAGTTATGGAGGCACTGCCGGCTACGGCGCTGTGACAGGATCAGTCAACTATAGCAGCACTATATCATTTTCACAGGCAAAATCATGGTCAACCAGCGACCTGGAATTAAGGGCTACATATGATAATCAATCCGTCGAATGGTATTACACTGGCCAGGGCGATCTGTGTGAATATTGGAGTTCACTTAATGATGGGTATGCAGGTACTATTCACGGTTGGGATAATACTGACGTGCCTAATTTGATGAAGAATACCTGCACGGTAGAGCAGGAAGCCTTGATGATGGTGACCAACCCCACAGGACAATATAAGCTGACCGCTGATCTCGACATCATGTCGGATGTAATATATGCCACTGGAAATCGATCTGCCGGAGATGGATCGCTATAAGTATAAATGGCATATGTTTGTCACAAGTTATGGTCCACTTAAAGAAACGGAAAGCAAGTCTGAATTTGAAAAATGGTTAAAAGATAAGGTTAAATCCTGGCAGGGCGAATTTGATACAGCCGAGGCATCAGAAAATGGCTCGAAGAATGCCAAAGCTACATTTATGGATGCTATGAAATCCTTAGGTAACATGAAGTCTGCCATCAAAGCTTACTCTGGTGCAGGAACATATAAGTTCGTTCTTCAACGCGACAACTCCAACACTCCCATAAAAACCCACACCATCATAATAGATGAGTGACAAATGAGCCCGCCCCGCAAGGAGCGGGCTTTTTTCTTGCCACACGAGGGGCAGGACAAAATAGTCATGGGGTCAGGCACCTCGGATACTATAAAACATAATGAAGGATCTATCAAAAGAACCGACCCGCTGATATTACGCAACCCTTTCTGTTAAAAAATCAATAAAAAAACGACAGAAATAAAAAAAAACGGCCTCATGTCATTGATATTTGGAAAAGAATCAGTAAATTTGCAACATCATTACAAACTAAAGACTAAAAAATGATGAGTAAAGTAGGTTTTCTCATTGCTGCTCTTTTCCTGACAGCATTAACCTTACTGACTTTGATTAGAACGAATAACTAAAATGGGAGATAACAAGAACCTGATAAAGAGCATTGAGACTGTTTTCCGCAAATCGTGGGAACTGCCTGCTCTGACAGACTGGGACAGCAACATCACTTATACGTATGGGGATGTTGCAACGCGTGTGTGTTTTATTCATTCTCTTTTTGAAGTATTAGGCATTAAACCTGGCGACAAGATTGCCATTTGCGACAAGAACAGTTCCAACTGGGCTATATCCATGTTGGCCATCATTACCTATCGGGCCGTAGCGGTGCCTTTATTGCCTGATTACAGTAAGCAACAGCTCAAAATGCTTTGCGAGCACTGTGATGCCAAATTTATGATCGGTAACCGTCAGCTATCAACACTTTGGGAAGAAGGGGAATGTCCGATGTATCTGCTTGATACGGAGGATCTGCTCACAATGACCCCCAATACTGCTACCGACAAGGTTGAAGAAGAGGCTTTCCACAGATTCAGAACAAAACACCCCAACGGATATAGCCGAGAAGACGTTTGCTATGAAGCCGAAGACCCTGACGCACTGATGCTTCTGAGTTACACCAGCGGAAGTACTGGAAATCCAAAGGGGGTCATGCTGTCGTACAAGTCCCTGTGGTCGAACCAAATGTTTGCAAGCGATGCCCTTCCTTACAAGCCGGGTATGCGGTTGTTACTGATATTGCCGATGGCTCACATGTTCGGCTTCTCGTTCGACTTCCTCTATGGCATCATGCTGAGTGCCCACTTATTTATCCTGACTAAGATTCCGGCGCCCAAGGTGTTGTTAAAGGCATTCGCCCAGATTAAACCAGACTACTTCCTATGTGTGCCCTTGGTGATGGAAAAAATCATACAGAAAAGGGTGTTGCCCGTTATAAACAAACCCACCATCCGATTCATGCTTAAGGTACCAGGATTCCGCCAACTCATCTGTCGCAAGATCCGGAATCAGCTATCCGTGGCACTGGGTGGCAACTTCTATTCAGTGATTATGGGCGGTGCACCCCTTAACAAAGAGGTGGAAAAGGTGCTAAGAATGGTGAAGTTCCCGTTTACGGTAGGGTATGGCATGACTGAATGCGGGCCCATCATCACCTACGCTGATTGGAAAGAAATACGTACAGGATCTTGTGGAAAGGCCGCCTTGAATATGGAAGTAAAGATTTTAAGTGATGACCCTCAGCACGAACCGGGCGAGATAGTTGCGAAAGGCATCAATACGATGATGGGCTACTACAAGAATCCGGAGGTAACCCAAGAAACGATTGACAAGGACGGATGGCTACATACAGGTGATCTTGGTGTGATCGACAAAGACGGATTCGTCTATATCCGTGGCCGCAAGAAGAATATGCTGTTAGGGGCCAACGGGCAAAACATCTATCCCGAAGAAGCAGAAGACCAAGTGATCAGCTACTCTATTTTCGACGAATGTGTAGTGGTACAGCGTGGCGAAAAGCTCGTAGCGTTGGTCTATGCCTCCGACCTTACACTCCAGGCAGCAGAGACGAATCGCGAATCACTCGATCTTGAAGCCATTCGTCAGGAAATAAACCTGCATCTGCCCAAATACTGTCAGCTGGCACAGTTAGAGCAGCGTAATGAAGAATTCGAGAAAACGCCTAAAAAGAGTATCCGGCGTTTCCTCTATCACTAAAAAAATGGACAAATGGAACAGACGAGAAATCCGTATCTGATCAACAAAGCGCTGAAGTATTTCCTGACAGCTTCGGTGTTGACGATGGCCATTGGGCAGTTGGCAACAACGATTGATGGTATTATTGTAAGCCACATGGTGTCGCCCGATGCCTTGTCGGCCATCACGTTGTTCCTTCCTATGAATCTTGTTATCACGGCTTTTACCACCTTGCTGGGAATCGGTGCCTGCATCATCGCGACAAAGGCCATTGGCAGGCGTGACAAGGAAGCCGTGAATGGCATCCTCTCTACGGCCCTGCTGTCGATCCTGGCGGTTGGTGCATGTTTTGCCGTTGCCGGCTTTGCTTTCGGCGATAAGATAGCCTTGCTGCTCACGCAGGACGAGCATCTGTATCCATTGTTAGTTCCTTATCTGAGTGTGATGGTGGGGTGTGCAGTGGCCACGATGCTCAACACGTTTTTCAACGAGTGTGTTGAAATCGACGGATTCCCCAAGAAGGTGACGAAGGCGATGACCATCATTGGCGTAACCAACATCTTGTTCGACTTGGTGCTGGTCTACTTCCTGGGCATCGTGGGTTCGGCCATTGCCACCATCATGGCCTTCGTCTGCGGCATCTCTTACCTGTGTAGTCATTTGTTCAGTAAACAGTCGGGCATCCGTTTCCAACTGGCACCGTCAGGCCTCGTCAGGTATCTCGGGCCTAACCTGATACAAGGTTTCCCGATGCTCATCAGCAATGTGGTACTCACCTTAATGTTCTATGCCATGAATAATATGGTTCAGAGCAACTTGGGACACAACGGCATGTTTGTCATGTCGGTATGTATGAACATCTTTATGATCGGGTTGATGCTGGGTAACGGCTTTGGAGGCACCGTCATCGCGCTGGGCGGATTCCTGTTCGGACAGCGTGATTATGTGGGCGTGAGATTCCTGGTGAATAGATGCCTGCTGTCGATTCTGGCCGTCACCCTGACACTTACCTTGTTTGTTGAGGTGGCGCCTGGTGTGGTGACGCGCCTGTTTGGTGCCAATACGCCTGAGTTGGAGCTGCTCGCAAATTCTGGCGTGCGGGTATTCATCGTTTGTCTGGCTCCCTTCTGTCTGGTGATGACGATGGCTAACCACTACCAGATGATAGGCAAGATCGTGCTATCGCCCATCCTGATATTGTTGATTCCAGTATTTCTGCTGACGATGATGAAGCTGTTCAGCACTTGGGATCCGTCACCAGACGCCACTGCCCACACCCCTTTGCTGTGGTATGCATTCCCCGTGAGCGGAGGGCTTGCGTTTTTGTGCACCTTCCTGATATCGGAGGTGATCCGTTTTAGAGAGCGCTCCATTCCCATGACCCACCTGACACTACTGCCGCTCACCAATAGCGACCGACTGTACGAGACTTCGCTTCGGAACGAAAAGTCGTCTTTCATACAGTTCATTGAGAGCATACCAGATGTTTTATCACACTTCGACTTAGGCAAGGAACAACAGAATAGAATCAGCAATGGCGTGGAAGAAACCCTCCTGAATACCATCCAGCATTCAGGCATTGAGGGTAACGGCCATTATTCCGACGTGCGTTTCGTGCAACACAAGGATTCGTTGACTGTTTCCATGAAGTACGAAGGCCGCCCGTTCAACCCCCTGACGATTGATGAAGAAAAGAAAAAGATCGGTATGAAGATCATGTTCGGCCGCATCGATGAGGTCGACTATAAATATATGTATGGACAGAACATGATGTATCTAATCTGGAATAATCATAATAATTAAAAAGTTAATAACAATGAAGACTTATCCCTTACTCCAATCACAACTCGGCATATTCTTAGAGTGGCTCCAAATGCCGTCGATGACAAAATATAATCTGCCTACGCTTACACCTTTTCCAAAGTCGATAACAGTCGAGAAAATCGAGCAGATGTTAAGACGTATCATCGATGCCCGTCCTGAGTTGCATACACGCTTTATGCTCGATGAGGATGGTAATCCTCGGCAATATTGTGACCATAGTATGGAAATACCCATTCTTATTCACAAAATGAGTGAGGAGGAGGCAAAAGACTATATAGACAATCGCTTTGTACGTCCCTATGATCCGCTGGGCAACCAACCACTTTGCAGAATGGAGATTATCGATGCTCCGAAGTACAATTACATGCTTTTGGAAGTACACCATACAATAGGCGACGGTCTTACCCTTTCTCCCAACCTGACCATCAAGGACATCCCAGCCGCCTACTATGGCAATCAACTTGAGGAAGTAAACTACGGCATGTACCAGTATGCCGAGGACGAAGAGGCTACGATTGGTTCAGAACAGTATCAGCGTGCCGCCGACTACTACCGCGAGAAATTTGCAGGTTTGGACTTTGCCAATCTCACTGAAAACAACGCCAATGCATGGGGTAATTCTATCCGCGAGTCGGCTTACATCCCTGTGCAACAGGTTGACGACTGGTGCAAAGAACACGGTACAAGCAGTAATCTGCTGTTTATGGCTGCTTTTAGCCTTGTCGTGTCGAGACTGACACGCGAACAGCGGGTAGCCTACCACGCCCTTAACCATGGCCGCATGGACAAGCGACTGATAAACGCTTACGGAATGTTCGTCCACTCAGTGCCCATTCTGGCAGACGTTGACTCGAAGCAACCTGTCATAGACTTTATTAAAGGATTCCGTAGAGAGTTAATGTCGACTATTCGCTACGGTGTGTACCCCTTCAACCACTTCTGTCGTGACCTGAAGATGACGCCCAACATCTCGTTCGGTTTCCAAGGTGTGTCCATGCAAGAATTCGTTGAACTAGACGGTCTGCACATCCAGAGCCGACAGTTGCCAAAAGGATTGTCTGACGAGCCCTTGGCATGTATCATTTATCTTAAGGAAGGAAACTACGAGATACGACTCGACGCCAGCGATGCTCAGAACAGCCGTGAGCGTCTTCGGATGCTAGCCAACGCCATTCAGGCAGCCACACTTTCTATGATGCAACAGGCCGATGAGCTGATTGGTGACATCAGCATCATCGGTGAAAAAGAGAAGGAGGACATCATGGAAGTCTCTGCCGGCAAACAATTGGAAGTAGACATCACCAAGACATTTGCACAAGTATTTGAGGAGCGTGCCAAGTTGGTGCCTAACAATATAGCCGTGGCCGACAAGAACAGCAGCCTGACCTACTTTGAACTATCACGACGCTCGAACATACTGGCTCACCAGCTCGTCAAGTTAGGTGTCCAGCCTAACGACTTCGTTTGTGTTATGTTAGACCGTTTCAAGGAGTTTCCACTGTCGGTACTTGCCATCCATAAAGCCGGTGCTGCCTATACACCTATGGACTTTGAGTATCCTAACGAGCGTTTGCAGTACATGCTCGAAAACTCGGAGTCGAAGGTACTCATCACCAGCCATGCGGTATTGGAAACCAAGAAGGCTGAGGGTGATTTCGAAACTAACAATGTACAGATAATCTTCATCGAGGACATAGATTTCAGCGTAGAAGCCAAGCCCATCAACCTGACCACCCCCGACAACCTGGCCTATATGATCTATACGTCAGGTTCAACGGGCAAACCGAAGGGAGCTATGCTTCACCAGGCCGGTCTGTGGAACTTCATCAACGTTGTTATCGATATGGAGAAGTTGACGGCAGCAGACCGTATCGAGGGACATCGTTCCTTCTCCTTCGATGCCCATATTGAGGACATGTATGCCATTCTGACTTTAGGCGGATCATTCCACATCATGCCGACTGAAATCAGAAAAGACCTGGCTGCCATCCGTGACTTTTTATTTGAGCACCAGATTACCGGTGGTGGCTATTCAACAGCCATCGCTGCCCTGCTGCTCAATACCTATGACGACCTGCCCGTACGTTTTATCACGGCAGGTGGCGAAAAGCTGGATGGTGTTTACAGTGACCACATAGAAATCATCAATGTGTACGGACCGACCGAATGTACGGACGACACCTCTTACTACAGCATTGCTCCAGGCGAACGTGTGGAGAACATCCCCATTGGCAAGCCGGTGGCCAACACTTGGAACTTCATTGTCGACGACTCTGGCCATCTGGTTCCCCGTGGGATGATGGGCGAATTGTGCATTGCCGGTATTCAGGTTGGCCGCGGTTACTGGCGTCTACCCGAACGCACGGCACAGTCATTTGTCGACTGTCCCTTCGTCAAAAAAGACCGCTGGGGTCGTCCCGTGCGTATGTATCATACTGGAGACCTTTGCCGTTGGAATGAGCAGGGAGATTTGGAATACATGGGCCGTATTGACTTCCAGGTGAAACTTCGCGGATTCCGTATCGAGTTGGGTGAGATTGAGAGTAAGGTATTGCAATTGGAAGGCATCCTGCAGGCGGCAGCTGAGGTGAAGAAGGTGATGGGAACTGAACACCTTATTCTATATTATACACTGATTGAAGGCGCAGAAGCTACTGACGACAGCATCCGTCAGGCACTCGAGGAGTCATCACTGGCAGATTACATGGTGCCCGACACCTATATGAAACTTGATGTGATGCCCATTACGCCGAATGGTAAGATTAACCGCAAACTGCTTCCTCTGCCTGAGATTAAGAGCGACACGGAATATGTAGAACCAGAGGGAGCTACAGAAAAAGCCATTGCTGAAGGCTTCGCCTCTGTACTTGGACTTTCAATCCCTGTCGGTGCACTTGACAGTTTCTATGCACTGGGCGGTGATTCTATCAAGTCTATCCGTCTGGTATCTCTACTGAGAAAGGAAGGCATAAGCCTACAGGTTCCACAAATCATGAAACTCAAGACTGTGCGAGCTATTGCTGCTGCAGCTAGTGACAACGATCTGCCACAAGTGAGTCAGGAGGCATGGAGCGGAACGTTGCCTAACAGTGCCATCGTACAGTATTTCTTTGATCTTGAGTTACCAAAGCCAGAACACTTTAATCAAGCGGTCATGCTTTGTGCCCAGACATCTGTTGATGAGGAAGATCTGAGACAGAGTCTGCAAGCACTCGTCATACACCATGACATGTTGCGTGCAGTAGTAGCCAATGGACAGCTTGAGATTAGAACAACAGATGCCGAGAACTTGTATGCCATGAAAGTCTACGACTTCCGCGGCCATGCTGATGCCCAACAGAAGGTGGAACAGGCAGCCAACGAGTTGAACGCCTCTATCAACCTGCAGGAAGGCCCCCTCTTCAAGGCAGCCCTCATGCACTGCGACAAAAACGACTATTTGCTGCTTGTAGCTCACCATTTGGTGGTTGACGGCGTATCGTGGCGAATCATTGCCGAAGACCTCAATACTGCCTATCATCAGGCTCTTCAAGGTTCTCCTTTAGAACTTGCAGCCAAGACACATTCCTATAAGGACTATGTCGAGGGGATGAAACGCTACAAAGATAGCTATCTCCTCAAGAAAGAAACTGACTACTGGGATGACGTGAGAAAACAAATGCAGACGATGCCGATGTCAAACGGCTGTGACTACAGTCGCACGTTTGAAAGCCTGGACATTAGTTTGGACAACACAAAAACGCATCAGTTGCTGACCGAGACCTCACGCGCGTTCAATACAGAAATCAACGACCTGCTACTGACAGCCTTGGGACGTGCATACCAGCAACAGTCAGGCCGTGACATGCTGAGCATACAGCTCGAAGGCCATGGTCGCGAACCAATTGGCGAACCTCTATTCACTGACCGTACTGTAGGCTGGTTTACGAGTATCTTCCCTGTTGTACTAACCCAACTTGGCGGTGACTTGAGCCATGATCTCCGCCACATAAAGGAGACTCTCCGCCACATTCCGAACAAAGGACTTGGCTACGGGCAGCTATATGGCATTGATACTCTTATGCAGCCATTGGTATGCTTCAACTACTTAGGCGAGTTTGGTAATGAATCAACAAAAGACATTACATTTGTACCCGCTTCCGATTTTGGTGCCGGACAGATGGTTGCAACAGAAAACACTTATGGTCCTGGACTGACAATTGATGCTATGGTAAACAGTGGCACTCTACAAGTTCACTTTAAATACGACACCGACATCTGGGGATCCGATAAGGCTCAAGACCTTGCCAATGCCTTTGTCTGTCAACTGAACGACATCGTCAACCTAACCACATCGTGCGAGCAGACCATGCCAACGGCATCAGACCTCGGAGAACTTGAATGGAACGATGAGGAATTCACTCAGATTTATCAGGAGTTTGAAGCACGTGGTGAACATCTAAGTCGTATCTACCCCCTGACTCCTATGCAGGAGGGCATGGTACTGAAGGCTGTCCTTGAACCTGAATCGGTAGCCTACCGCCTCGTATTCGCAGTGGAGATGAATATGTTACCCTCAGAGCAGCAATTACGAAGTGCTCTTGACTGTCTGGCAGAACGACACGAGGTATTACGTACGTCCGTCATCTATCGGGGTGTACACGAATATCGTCAGGCCATTGTAAACGGACGCCAGTTGGGACTCACAATGATGGATATATCAGGGGAGGACGATAAGGACAAAGCTATAGCAGACATCCGCAAGAATTTGCTTAACAGCGCTTTCGACTTGCAATCCAAGCCGCTTTTCAATATGGTTTGTCTGAAGACTAGTGACACATCTTGCACACTGCTTTTGGTATTCCACCACATTATTGAAGACGGTTGGTGTCTACCTATTATACAAAAAGACTTCTTTAACATGCTGGCTGACGAAATAGCAGGGAAGTCGTCAAAAGTTGAATCTACCGGAACAGGACGTTACGAAAACTACGTCCGTAATATCCGTTCAAAAGATAATACGGCCTCATTAGCCTATTGGAGTAATCTCCTCGAAGGCTACGAAGCCCAAGCCGTTATCCCGTCGTTTGGTACTGTCAAAGAAGAATACCAGACGAAGGAAGACTCACTGATTACAGAACTGTCGCTTGACGAGCAGCATGCACTTAACAACCTGTGCCAAGCAACCCAGACAACCCCCAATACCGTGGTTGAATTGGCATGGGGTCTACTCCTACAAAGATATAACCACGTAAATGATGCGGTATTTGCCAAAATTGTATCAGGACGTGACAATACTAACGAGGATGTCAGCGATGTTATAGGTATATTTATTAATACTGTACCTGTACGTATTAAAATAGAAAATGACGATACGGTGCTCGATGCTTTACAGCGTGTTCAAGCACAAGCTGTCGAGACCAATAAGCACGACTACCTCTCCATGAGTGAGGTGCAACAGCAAAGCGAATTAGGAACAGAACTCTATCAATCTACGGTAGTGTTTGAAAACTATCCGTCAGAAGAGGCTCCTGCTCAGTCATGGCCTTTTGTTGTCAAACCAGTTATCACGAAGGAAGAGAACTTCGATGATATCAGCTTAACAGTCTTTATCGGTGAGGACGGACGGATGGCTCTGCAGTTGCAATTCAACAATCAGAAGTATTCTGAACAACTCGCCAAGGACACGCTTCATGCACTCCACCAGTTGGTTCGTGGTATCATAGCAAATGCCGACGAGAAGATTGCCAACCTGATGCTTCTTGACAAAGAAACAGAGAAGGACGTCCTGAAACTCTCTGCTGGAGAACGTAAGAAGTTTAATCTGAGCAAGACCTTCATAGAGTCGTTCATTGAGAACGCCAAGGCCACACCGGAAGCCATCGCCGTAGTGGACAGCACAAGCCACTATACATACGGCGAACTCGATCAGCATAGTAACGCGCTTGCACATAGACTCATTGCCGAAGGTGTCAAACCTAACACTTTTGTATGCGTGCTCATGGAACGCCGGAAAGAGTTTGTGCTGGCTGTACATGCTATTCACAAAGTGGGCGCAGCCTATACTCCGCTAGACGTGGACTATCCTGTGAATCGCCTACAGTACATGCTTGAGAACAGTGAGTCGAAGGTTCTTCTCACTTCAAGAGACGTGTTGGCTGAAAAGCAAGCTAACGGACTGACGATAGACAGGAACAAGGTTAAGGTAATCTTACTCGACGAAATAGATCTCAATAGCCAGACAGAACCCGTCTGCCTGACGACACCAGACAATCTTGCCTATATGATTTATACGTCGGGATCAACAGGAAAGCCCAAGGGAGTAATGCTCCACCAACGTGGACTGATGAACCTCATCTGCACCCACATTGAGACTTTGCAATTAACGGCCTCCGACCGTATTGCCAGCCACCGTTCATTCTCATTCGACGCACATGTCGATGACCTCTTTCCCATCCTATTCGCAGGGGGCGAACTTCACATCATGCCTTCGGACATCCGCAAGGATCTTGGCGCAATCCAGAAGTTCCTGGTTGACCATAAGATAACTGGTTTCGGTGGCACCACGTCACTAATGATGCTCCTTATTAACGACTATGAGCTGCCTCTGCGGTTCATTACTGCCGGAGGCGAAAAGCTGTCGGGTGTGAAGAGTGACAAGATGCACATCGTCAATCTCTATGGACCTACAGAGTGTACCAACGACTCCACACTATTCGTTATTAATCCGGGAGATGAGTATGAAAACATTCCCATAGGACGCCCCTTGCCAAATACGAACAACTATATCACAGACCAATTCGGGAACCTGCTCCCACAAGGCATTCCTGGCGAACTCTGCATCTCCGGAGTACAAGTAGGTTATGGCTATTGGCACTTACCAGAGCAGACAGAAAAGGTATTCGTAGACAATCCGTTCGGAGAAGGCACGCTCTATCATACCGGCGATCTGGCCAGATACAACGAAGACGGACAGATAGAGTACCTCGGACGTATTGACGGACAGGTAAAACTCCGCGGTTTCCGCATTGAGCTCGGAGAGATTGAAGCCAATGCCATGCAGCACCCCGCTGTACGTCAGGCAGCAGCTCTCGTCAAGGAAGTTAATGAGAGCAGACATCTTGTGCTTTACTACACCCAAGAAGAAGGAAAACAGATAAGCCACACCGAACTGGCTGCTTATCTGGACGCTACTTCACTGGCAAAATATATGATGCCGGAGATCTACATGCCACTTGACGCAATGCCCCTGCTCCCCAATGGAAAGATTAACCGCAAAGCTCTCCCGACACCAGAGGTGGAAAGCGGCGAAAATGTTGCGCCTGCCACTGAAACGGAAAAGCAACTCTATGAGATTGCTGTCGAACTCCTGAAGACAGACCAATTTGGTGTGACCACCAATCTCATATCTATTGGAATGACATCGCTGTCGGCTATGCGTTACTCTGCACAGCTCAGCCAGAAATACGGTCTAAAGATACCCACAAAGGATATTCTAGCTACCCCATTCATTCGCAAACTGGCTAAGATACAGGAAGTTGCTGCTGACGCACAGCCCGAGGTCGACTACTCACTCCGTTCCACCTATCCGCTGACAGAGAACCAGCGAGGTGTCTATGTAGACTGGGACATGAACCGTGAAGCACTGCAGTATAATATACCATTTGTTGTAGACTTTACCGGAAAAGACGGCGAACAGCTAAAGAAGGCATTAGAAGCTGTGGTCGAAGCACATCCATACCTGAAAACTCGTCTTGTTAGAGAGAATGGTGATGTCAGACAACAACGGCGTGACGATGCTCCTGTGACGGTCTCTCTGACTAAACTGGACAAAGAACCGACGAAGGATTTCTTCCGCTCAAGACTACTCCCGTTCAACCTGTTCACAGACGACCTCTATCGGTTCGAGATCTATCAGGCGCCTTCTACCCTCTGGCTGTTTATGGATATTCACCATATCATTTATGATGGTGCTTCATCATTCGTTCTGATGCAGGACTTGAGACGTGCTTACAATGGTGAGAAGCTAGAGAAGGAAGAGTACACGGCCTTCGAACGTGCCTTGGACGAAGGGGCACTGAAAGGTACTTCCACATGGAAAGAGGCAGAAGCTTACTTTGACCAGTTGCTACCAGGGATTGAGATGGCTGTCTATCCTCATTCCGATGTAGTTACCGGTAGTGGTAATCAGGAGTTGAGTCTCACATTCGATGGCTCGGCTATCAGCGAGTTCTGTCAGAAATATGGAGTAACTGTCAGCAACTATTTCCTGACGGCTCTCATGCAGGTACTACACCGTACGACTCGTGAAGAGAGTATCTATATTACAAGTATTGACAACGGACGTACCGATGTCCGTATGATGAATATCATGGGTATGTTTGTCAAGACATTGCCTGTGGTTAGCAACTTCACAACTGAAGAAGCCTATAAGAAGTCAATGGCAGAAGCTGTTACTGATATGCAGAAGCAGTTTGTGGAGACACAAGGACGCAGCTTCTACCCATTCACCGAAATGGTTGAACGTCACGGCATCCGACCGGAAATCATGTATGCTTATCAAGGCAGTATTGATGATGCAGGCATGGAGAAAGAAGAAGCCATCCAACTGGACACCGTCAAAATGCCACTGTCGGTATCTATCTACCCTGAAGCAGACGGGAAATACACGATAGCATTGGAATATGATGGTGGACTGTATGGCGAAGCCGATATGCGTCAATTAGTGCAAAGCATTGCCAATTTCTCTGTCTCCGCAGCTTCAGCCAATTGTCTTGCAAACGTTTCACTGCTTAGCGCAGAGGAAGAGCATCATATAGCATTGCAGTCAACTGGCCAGCAACAGCAAATTGA
>LXOW01184323.1_pt1 | contig 14966 bp, 7 predicted proteins | sample 1368591 | NCBI WGS metagenome assembly LXOW01 (sample SAMN04884650, study PRJNA319009) | bovine gut metagenome | isolation source: Cow rumen | host: Bos taurus | place: Italy: Legnaro (PD) | collected 2014-07-09 | reverse complement strand
TTCGCCATGGGCAAGTACCCGCGTCTGTCGTTGGCTCTCTATCTCTTCATGGGCTGGAGCGTATTGCTCGTAATAAAGCCGGTGATAGAGCGTCTATCACCGGCTGCATTGGCGTGTATCGTTGCTGAGGGCGTTCTCTATACCGTGGGCACATACTTCTTCGCTCACGATGAGAAGCGGCATTTTCATGCCATTTGGCATGTCTTCGTGCTTCTCGGAGCCATGGCCCATTGGACTGCGGTGCTCCTTATTCTTTTATAGGAGCCGTGAGGGAGGCCGTCAGCGTCATTCCTTTACAGGTTATACTCACCTGTCTCATCGTCTTGCCATTCAGGGTCTGAGGGAGTGTTGTTAGCCTTTGGCTCCGACACCATGACGAAGCTGATGCAGTGCTTCATCATGGCGATGCGCAGTGTTGGTATGATATATTCCTTCTTCATAATTCTTATTTTATCATTGTTCCGGCAGTAGTAAAGGTGCCGTTAGGTGTTACTATTACTATGTGTCCGTCTTTCACGGTCTTCCTTATGCTCTGCTTCTGCGTCTCAGCATCGGTGGTGCTTGTGATGCCCGTAGTGCTGTCGGTGAAGAGCAGCGAGCTGTACAGGTATGACAGTGCATCAGGCACCTTCAGATATGCCTTGTATGGGCTGCAGCGCTGTGTGTTGTCTGCTGCTACCTTGTAGAATGCCAGGCCGGTCGCCGGCAGATTCTGCATCACGTAGCTGCCCTGTGGCACGTAAACAGCCTCGTTTGTCGTATTGCCTACCAGCAGACCGTTCTGATACTGTCCCGTAGGTGTCGTAGGACCGGTGAAGGAGTATGTTCCTGCAGTACCGCTGACGAGGTATGCCTTGTTCATGGCAATCTCCGTAGCCTCGCTCTTTGTCAGCAGAGAGCCTTCCACATCAGTCACCTCATATAGCGTCAGCCCTGCTGGCTTCTCAGCGCTGAACGGCAGACACAGTGTACCCCAACCTGCAGAACTAAGCTTGTAGTCGATGGTCTGCTTGGCTGTCGGTATGAAATAAGTCTGCCGGTCGTTATATAGGATTGTGCTGGTAGAATAGTCAACCACTCGTATGAAATATCTTGACCCGGCAGAGATATTCAGCCCTATCGTATTCGACTTGTTCAGTTCCACCGTTGTGCTTGCTCCGTCGGCCAGTGTCAGATAATACTGCCAATAGCCGCATGAACTGCCGCCTCCATCAGGGAATATCCATACCAATATAAGCTTGTTGTTGATGTCTGCCCCTGAATTGTTCTTAAACTTCAGCGTCAGGTTCATGCTTTCATCGTTTGTGCCGTCAAGAATAGTATATTCGCCGTTCTTGCCAAATGAAGGCACATCTGTAAGATACAATGTATTTCCTTCTGTTATCTCAAGCGTGGGAATCGTTTCTTGTGTTGTTGGAATGTCTTTCCATACTGGCGTTTCTTCTGCGTTGTCGTAATATGTAGGATATACGTGGTAGGTCTGTCCTGCTTCTGCAAATATATTTAGGCTAAATCCTTCTACGTTAGAGGAAATAAGCGGAAAAGAGTTCTGGTCCAAGTTGTTTGATGGACCTTTCAGATAGATGCTCTCGTTTGTGGATGTATTCTCCAACCTCACGCCATAGGAAAGGCTCTTCGTCTCAAAGCTGCTATTCTTGAAAATTCCGAGCAAATAGAGTTTAGCGCCTACGTTTAATGATGTGATGGTAGAGGCACCGTTAGACAGAGAATATCCATCAGGGTTTGTCACTTTGCATGCATAGGCATTTCCCTGATTTGGCTGTATTCCTATCAGCACGTCCTGATCTTGGTCGTAAGATGAACCTGCTGCTCCGCCACCTGAGCCTGTGCCGTCAGGAGTCAGGGCCTTGACACCGTTTGCCGTGCCTTGCAGAGGGAAGAACCCATTGCAGTTGCCACTCCAGCCCCAGTTCATGTGGTAAAGGTCGTTGCCGTCCTTATATTTGTATCCGTCGCATATAAAGGAATGACCAGCGGAGCCAGTGCTGCCACTGTAGATAACAGGCCTGTCTGATGCCAGCTCTGCATAAATCATCTCGGCCCATGTGTCATCGTTGTAAAAGACGCGTTCTTCAAAAGACATGCCCTTGTCATATCCGAAATAATTGATCATTCCCCGCCCCAAGACTTCCGTTGATGCAGAGGAACCACCGTTGTAGAAGGTACAATAGTTCATGCTTGCAGCCACACCGCAGTGGTACATCAGGGTAGCTACAGCATTCTCTGCGTCTGTTCCTGTCCCTGAATCAGTGCCGCTGTACGAATTGTAGGAGTAGGTCGTAGTCATCTTGTCCCACTGGTACGTGGTGCTACCGAAATCAGCACTGTATGTTTTGCTGTATGCTGATTCATAGGTTTTACTTCCTCTTCCAGTGGTCGGGTACTTATGATAGAACATCACCTGTGCAGCAGCTGTAGCTACACATCCCGTTGCTGTTGCATTATTATGATCCGTGTAGCTGTATTGAGTGTAAAATTTCGGTATCGCCGTGTTAAATGGCGCCACCTGGTCCCATGTCGTTTTTACAAGGGGAGCGATGTCGGCACGGGCAATGGTGTTCACCTTCCCCTTTGCTGGTTGACTGAGGGATATGGTGCCCTGCTTCACGCCCTTGATGGCGCTGCTGATCTGCTGCTGGTACTGCCCTAACCACCATTTCACGTTCTCCGGTGCTGTGGCATAGTCGAAGGTGCCGTGGTCCACGTAGCCCAGTATGGTGCGTGCTGCCTCGTCACCGCCAACGATTACGAAGCCGCCGCCGCTCTGGTTGAACACATAATAATATGTTTCGTCACCTTGCTGCGCAGTATACGCCAGTTTCACCTCCGCTGTCGTGCCGCCCTTGGCGCCGGCGGTGTGCTGGCTGAGGAATGCGGAAGCCTTCTGCTGCGCATCGCTGAGGCTTACAGTCTGACCGTACATCGTTGTCGCCGATGCCATCAGAATGAATAATGCTGTGAATAAGTGTTTCATAGAGTATTGTTTGACTTTAGTTTTTTGTTATTATATCCTTCGGCTGCAAAGATACTAATAATTTTTCTTTTACCAAAGAAAAAACAAGTTTTTTTTGTTCCTCTCCCTTATATCATCTGCCAGGGTGTCATCTGCCAGCAGCTTTAATTCGTTAGTTTGTTAGTTTGTTAATTCGAATGTCTTCCCTCGGCACCTTGTCCCAGTCGAAGAGCGGCAGCAGCTCTTCCGCTGTTGTGGGGGTGGGGTGGGGCAGTAAGCCGGCCAGATGTCCCAGCATCCCTATAATCTCCTGTGGGGTATGGCGCAGTCTCAGTTCTCCCATGTCCATGCTCTTGTCGCGTTTCGACAGTCTCTGCCCGGCATCGTTCGTCAGCAGCGGGAAATGTATGTAGCGTGGTGAGCTGAGCCCCAGCAGCTCAGCCATGAATGCCTGTTGCGGCGACGAGAGAAGCAGGTCTCTGCCCCGCACCACCTCCGTCACGCCTGTCAGGGCATCGTCCACTACCACCGCCAGCTGATAGGCGAAGGCCCCATCCTTGCGGCGCACGATGAAGTCGCCCACCTGTTCGTACAGGTCTACCGTCACGTCGCCGTAGTGTCCGTCGTGAACCGTCACCACCCTGTGCGGCACCTCCACGCGTAGCGCGGCAGCTCCTGCTTTCACAGCAGCTATGGTGGTTCCCCCCTCCCTCACTTCGGTGAGGGCCGGTGTGTGGCTTTCCCTATGCACTACCACCCTTCCGTCGCTCTCGTGCGGGGCCTGTGTGGCCAGGATGTCGGCGCGTGTCCTGTGGCATTCATACAGCACGCCCTGCTCCCTTAGTTTCTCAAGGTATGCGGCGTATATCTCTGTGCGCTGGCTCTGATACACCACCTCACCGTCCCATGTCAGCCCTAACCATTCCAGGTCGTCCATCACGCGGTCGGCATACTCTTGCCTGCTACGCTGTGGGTCTATGTCCTCTATGCGCAACAGCCACCGGCCCTCCTGCTTATGTGCGGAGAGCCATGAGAGCAGAGCACTGAACACATTGCCCAGATGCATCCTGCCCGTGGGCGATGGTGCGAAACGACCGGTGATCAAATTAACGAATTAACAAATTAACAAATTAACGAATTCCGTCCCTTCCCATTTAGACAACGGTGCAACGAGGGCCAGGGACGTGGTACAACCCCCTTCACTTCCCCCGTTTCCCGGGGGACAGAAACACCCGCGATGCCATAAGGCATATTACGCTGATGCGGGCACAGAGGATGTTCCATTTTCTGTCGCGGGCGAGACGCCCACGTCCCTGACCTCAGCATCACATCACCTCCCCTATGGGGGAGGCTGGGAGGGGGCTTTCCCTGATAGGGCTGGGAGGGGGCTCATGATAGGGTAGGGTTGAGGTCAAACCCTTCTGGCAGCAGTTCCTTTAGGGACCACCGTTTTAGTTGCGTGACATTGCCGTCCTTATCGGTGCTGGCGCATGCAATGGTGAAGTCCGGGCTGCATAGCTCCGCCATCACCTGCCTGCATACTCCGCAGGGCGTGCAGAAGTCTGTCTTCTCGCTGCCTGCCTGCCCGCCTACTATGGCAATGGCCTTGAAACGGCTGCGCCAGTCGTAGTCTTCGGCACAGGCGGCTCCGGGCTCTCCTGTCGCCTTCACGTCGCTAACGGCCTTGGCGAAGGCCACTCGCTCTGCACATAGCGACGGGCTATAGGCCGCATTCTCTATGTTGCAGCCGGTATACACCGTGCCGTCGCTGCAAAGCAGTGCCGCGCCTACCTTATAGTGGGAATATGGTGCATAGGCCTGCCTTCGTGCCGCCAGCGCAGTGAGGATTAGTGATTTCATCTCGTCCATGTCTTGCTTGTTGTAGGTTTCTGCGGCAAAGGTAATACTTTTTTTCGAATTAACAAATTAAGGTATTAACAAATTATCGATTCATAGTTTCAGACGCTCCAATAGCCCTGGAAACTCACCGTCAAAACCAGTCTCGGAGGGTCAACCGTCAACCCTTTTGCAACAGACGGTCTATTAGCGTCTAATCGACGGTCTATTAGGCTGTAATCGACCGTCTATTACCGTGTAATCGACCGTCGATTGCAACGCCCTGAATAACAGTGTGTTGCAAGGCTGTCTTTCTGCTGCGGTTCCTTCCGTGCCCTGTCAGAGTATCTTCTGTTGGTGCTTTTTTCCTTTTTTGGCTGGCGCTGCAGCATTGTCAAAAAGCCATAAAATCACGTCAGAAGGCTCATAAAAACGTAGAAGAAGCGTTAAAGATACCTTAAAAGTCCAAAAACATAAAAAATCCAACTTTATAGCAAAATAAATCCGACAAAGTTGTTGTAGTAAAGAGAAAAATGTGTACCTTTGTCCCCGAAAACTGAAGATAAGCCTCCCATGAGCGCAAATAAAGAAGGAATACATACGCGTATCCTGCTGTGTTTGGAGCGAGACCGCTGCTACACCGACAAAGAGATGTCGATGGAAAAGATGAGTAGGCTTGTAGGCACAAATACGTCCTACCTCTCCAATGTTGTCAACAAGGAATTCGGCTGCCGGTTCAAAGAGCTCATCAACCGCTACCGTACCGAGATGGCACAGCGCGAGATCCTGCGGCAAGACGATGCCACCTATGCCACCGGCGAGAAATGCGGTTTCACGTCCAGGGCAAACTACTACGAGGTGTTCAGACGAATGACAGGGCTGACACCCTATCAGTATCTTCGGACTGCGAGGAAATAACTAACGGGTGTCCTTCTGGTACACCTTATTAATAATAAATAAAGGAATATTTAATAAAGCGTAAAGAAAAAAGAAATTAATTGTATTAACAAAAAGAAATCATCAAAAAACAACTTTTATTTAATAACTTATTTTTAAACTTTTATGAGAAAGAAAATTTTTAGTGCTTTGATGCTTGTAGCATTTTTCGCTGCTACATCATCAACATTGGTTTCTTGTAAGGATTATGACGATGACATCAGTGCTGTCAATACTCGTATTGACAACCTCAACACTGAGCTGAATAATGACATCGCAAGCCTTACGAACCAGCTCAACACCGCTAAGACTCAGCTGCAGGACGCTATTAACAACAATAACGCCCTCATCCAGAGCCTTACACAGCGTGTTGCAAATGACGAGACGCAGTTCAATGCTGCTATCGCTGCCCTGCAGAAGGGTCTTACAGACGAGGCTTCTGCACGCGACGCTGCTGACCAGTTCCTCCAGAGCCAGATTCAGGAGAACCAGCAGAACATCGTTAAGCTCGCTGCTCGCGTAGCTGCTCTTGAGAGCGCAATGGAGCAGGCTCAGGCTGCCATCAAGGCTCTTGAGGACACAAAGGCTGACAAGGCTGCCCTCCAGGCTGCTCTTGAAGAGGCTGCTGCTACTCACGCTGCCCTGACAGGTCGTCTCGACGCTCTGGAGAAGGCTCTCGCTGCTGAGACATCTGCTCGTCAGGCTGCTGACGTTGCTGAGGCTAATGCACGCGAGGCTGCCGACAAGGCTGAGGCTGCTGACCGCGCTGCTGCTGACGCTGCTGAGGCCAGTGCACGCGAGGCTGCCGACATCGCCATTGAGGCTGCTTACAAGGCTGCTGACGTTAACCTGCAGACCCAGATCACAGCAAACCTTAAAGCAATCGAGGCTCTTCAGGCATTCCAGGCTGAGCAGCTGCTGAACAACGCTGCACAGCAGAAGGCTATCGAGGACAACGCTAAGGCTATTGATGACCTCGCTAAGAAGGAAGCTGCTGACGTTGAGGCTCTGAACAAGCTCATCGCGGCTAACGCTAAGGCTATTGACGATCTCGCTAAGAAGGAAGCTAAGGACATTGAGGACCTGACCAAGGCTCTGAACGATTTCAAGTCTGAGGTTGCTGCTACTTACGCTACTAAGAAGGAGCTTGGTGACTTCCAGGCAGAGGTTGCTGCTACTTACGCTACAAAGAAGGAACTTGCTGACGGCATGGAAGAGGCTAACAAGAAGATCAACGCTGTTAACGACCGCGTTAACCTCCTGAACGTCCTCATCTCTAAGCGTCTCACTTCTATCGTCTTTGCTCCTAACAAGTACATCGACGGTGTAGAGTGCATCGACTTCTCTTCTATCAAGTATAAGACTTGGGGTAAGGCTGACGCTGCCGACAAGGATCAGAAGGCTGAGTTCCTCCGCGACTACCCAACTGATAAGAACTACTCTGGTGACAATGGCATTGCTAAGCCAGACTCATTCCTCATCGACAACGGCACAACAACCGCTACTTACTATGTTAACCCAACAGGTGTACAGACCGAGAACATCGCTTCTCTGGAGTATCTGCACAACTACGCTACAAACTACCTCACACGTGCTGACAACGTGAAGGACGGTATCAAGCTGAATGTTGCTGGTTACGAGGTTAAGAACGGTAAGCTGACTGTTAAGCTGACTAAGAACGTTTCTCAGGTTGCTAACAAGAACCAGATCAACAATGGTAACAAGGACTTCACCATCGTTTCTCTGAAGGCTGAGATCGCTAAGGATCAGCTCACTGACGATGAGACTTCTGCTGCTGTTTACTCTGACTGGGCACGCCTCTATGAGGAGACAAGCAAGGTACGTATCCACCAGAAGGGTGCAAAGGAGAACGCTGCTGCAGCTCACTTCTATGCATTCTCTGAGATCTACACTGAGTTCGCTAAGACTACTAACGCTAGCTCTGCAAACGCTCTCCACTACAAGTATCCATACGATAATCTGCACATCCTCAAGAACGTTAAGTACAATAGCACACTTAACCTGAACTCTCTTGACGACGTTTGTGACACTAAGGGTAACATCATTGACTATGAGTCTTATGGCCTCAAGTTCGAGCACAACCTCGTAGAGTACAACGTGCTGAACGAGAACCAGACTAACGACGCTACCAACCAGAAGAAGTATGCTAAGATTGAGAAGGACGCAAACGGTAACGACATCCTTTCTTCTTGCGCTGCTGATGGTACTATCACTAACGGTAGAAACCGCGACGCTATCGGTAAGACTCCTGTTATCCAGGTTGTTCTGAAGGACACCATCAACAACCAGGTTGTTGACGTACGCTTCTATCGCATCCTCTGGACAATGGAGAGCCCTGAGACCAAGACTTATGACCCGCAGACATTCAACTTCGACTGGGGTTGCGGTAACGTTTACGGTTCACGCATCCAGGAGGCTGAGCTCAACAAGTTCTATGCTTGGGCAAGCGAGGATGGTGATGGCTTCGACCAGATCACATTCCACGCTATCTATCAGTTCGATACCGCTCTCTATGCTACAGCTGACGCTGCTAAGGATCAGGATGGTACACAGGTTGTTGGTACTGTAGCTGACCTCTGGTCTGCTTCACAGTCTACACAGGCTCACAACGTAACATTCGACTTCGACAAGTCTGAAAAGCTGACACTCGACCTCTACAATGGTAAGGCTGTAGAGCGCATGGGTTACATCGCTGTTAGGTCTAAGCTTTATGGCTATGCTGCATTCATCATCCCTGTTAAGGCTATCATCGCATATCCTGGCCCACAGATCAAGGCTGGTGCTTCTTACAACCAGACTGCTTGGGACTTCCAGGGTGGTTCATCTGCTGCATACTCTATTGACAACATCCAGAAGTATGTTACCTCTAACCCAACTCTGACCAACAATCCTCTCTATGGTCTTGAACAGGGCTTCACTGATGCTCAGTTCATCAACGACCTGCTGAACAACTATAACATCAACGGTAAGGCTCCACAGGAGATTAAGCAGCTCCTCGTAAATGTTTACAAGGTTGAGAGCGATAAGGAGAAGGTTCAGAAGGTAGAGCTTGCTGACTCTGTTAAGATCATCTTCGACGAGGCTCGTCTCGGCATCCTCCCAGGTGAGGCTAAGTGGACTCTGTCTAACGACAAGCTGACTCTCTACTACAAGAATATTATCGCTGCTCAGATCTACGAGGGAACTAAGATTCGTCTCTACGAGGGTGCTACTCCTGGTAAGGGCGGTGTTCCAACTGAGGGTGCTCTCCTGCTTGTGAACTACACAGCTGATGAGACAACTGACGTTAACACTATCAAGAACGCTGTTCCTGTTAAGCTCGTTGGTACTCAGTGTACTCTCGACGTAGATCAGGATAAGTATCTCGTTCGCTTCGAGAAGCCTCTGACAACTATCGCTCCTAACGTAACTCTCGAGGTTAAGGACCAGATCACTACTACCAACATCGGTGGTGCTGACTACCCAGGTTCTGTAGCTTCTCCAGCTATCTCTAACCTCTTCGGTCTGAAGGAGACATTCGGTCAGTATCGCACTGTTCTCGGTGAGGGTGCTACTCCAGGTCTTGCTTCTTGGTACATCGTAGGTGCTCCAAACTATAACCTCGCTGGTGCTAAGACCAACTACAAGAAGGATGGTACTATCGGTGACAAGTGTGAGACTAACATCCACGAGATCCTCGACAGCAACGGTAATGAGTACTTCCAGATTGCTATCATCGACTGCGCTGACGGTCAGAAGCACTTCCAGTTCCAGAACCAGAATGGTAACGCTCTGAAGCAGCCTATCTTGATTCAGTTCGACGTTACTATCAACACTAAGTGGCTCAAGAACATCAAGTACACTGTAACAGTTACTGTTCAGCCTAACACCAACCCTGGTGGCGCAAAGTAAGCGAAAGCACTACTTAATTATTACATAAAAGCCGAAGGGCTCAGCGCCAGTAATGGCCTGAGCCCTTCACTTTGTTTGATAACTTAACAGTTATGAGAAGAAACATATTTCTATTTGCCATTGCAGCGCTCATGGCCTGCGGAATGTCTTCCGTCTTTACTTCATGTAAGGAGAAGACCGCTAAGGAGAAGCTGAACCTCCCAGAGGCTCCGCTCATTACCCTTGAGGATACTATGCGTGCATTCTCCATGACGAAGGAATATATGGAGGCTCTGAAGAATGATCAGGTGGACTCTGCACTGAGTCTGCTCATGTATTATCCTGCCGACACCGTCATGTCTCTGCCCGCTGAGGTGAAGAATCGTCTGAAGCAACAGTACAAGCTCTTCCCTATAAAGGATTACAAGATGGAGACTTCTCACTTCACTGACCAGTATGAAGCTCGCGTGACATATAAGTATCGCTTTATGGACCCGCCTGCTGATGATCCTAACTATCCTGTTACGATGAATATAACACTGCAGGTGAAGTTCTATAGGGGAGACTATTACCTCAGTCTCTACGATCACACGGTTCTTACGCGCAGCAACACTACGGAAGAAGAGCGTGAAACCAAGGAATTCCTTGACAAAGCCAAGGAAAAGTGGGATGAGGAAAGAGGTGAATAATCCTATTCCGTCCTCCCCTTGTGGAGAGTCAACTATAGTCTCCGGAATTTCTGGAGCCTTCGGACAATAAAAAACGAGACCGATGAAACTTCTGTTTCACCGGTCTCGTTGCATTTTGCTTGTCGGGATGACCAGACTCGAACTGGCGACCACACGCCCCCCAGACGTGTACGCTAACCAACTGCGCTACATCCCGAATTGCCGTGCAAAGGTATATAAAAATAACGACACTCGCAATAGCTTATTGCGCGCAGAATTCTAAAAAGTGTGAAAATACTGTGTTTTCTTACCTATTGCTTGCTGATATTGATGATATTTTGTACTTTTGCAGTATGCAATATATTGTATCTGCACCTGATTATATAGACCTCACCGTGGCGCTTCCGGCCTCAAAGAGCATCAGCAACCGCGCTTTGGCGGCCAATGCCCTGTCAGGCAACGCTACATATCCGGAGAACCTCAGTAAATGTGACGACACCGACGTAATGGTAGCGGCACTGCGTGATATGCCTTGCGAGATAGACATCAAGGCTGCAGGCACCGCCATGCGTTTTCTGACAGCGTATCTCAGCGCTACGTCATCCTCGGGAGAACATGTCATCACTGGTACGGAACGCATGAAGCATCGCCCCATCTCGGTGCTGGTGAACGCCCTGCGCAGACTCGGCGCCCACATAGAGTATGTGGACAACGACGGTTTTCCGCCACTGCGCATCAGGGGACGCCAGTTAGAAGGGGGGCATATAGATATTCCAGGCAATGTGTCGTCACAATACATCTCTGCCTTGCTCATGGTAGGACCGGTGATGACCGACGGCCTGACGCTTCACCTCACGGGCAACATAATATCGCGTCCCTACATAGACCTGACCGTATGCACAATGAAGGAATTCGGTGCTGAGGTAGAATGGCTTGACGGCTCTACGATAGAGGTGAAGCCGCACCTGTATCACTGCGTGCCCTTTACTATTGAGAACGACTGGACCTCTGCCAGCTATTGGTATGAGATTCTGGCCCTGTTGGAGAAGGCATCGGGCAGTAACGACATCTACAGCATGTCGGCAAAGACTTCGCAGGTGATGCTGCCAGGCCTCATGGACGGTTCAAGGCAGGGTGACGCTGCCGTGCGCTATATCTTCAGCATGCTGGGAGTAAGGACGACATTCGCGGAGAAGACTCAGCTGAAGCCCAATGTGGTGACTCTGACAGCCCAGCGACGCGTGTTGCCGCGCTTTGACTTCGACTTTATCAATCAGCCGGACCTGGCCCAGACCGTCGTTGTGACAACCGCACTGATGGACATACCATTCCGCTTTACCGGCCTGCAGACGCTGCGCATAAAGGAGACAGACCGCATAGCAGCCCTGAAGAAGGAGATGGAGAAGCTGGGTTATATACTCAATGACAGCATTGAGGGCACCTTGTCATGGGATGGCACACGCTGCCAGCCCGACGAGAACCCCGTCATTGATACGTATGACGACCATCGTATGGCGTTGGCTTTCGCACCCGCCGCTATCATGTTCCCAGGGCTGAGAATCAATAATCCAGGCGTGGTGAGCAAGAGTTATCCTACATTCTGGGATGATCTAAGGGCAGCGGGATTCAGGATAGAAGAGGTTGAATAGATATTTCCTGATGAAGAAACTCCTGTGGATTATACTTGGTTTGTTGGCTGTCGTGTCGTGTTCTACGAAGAAGAATACGAGCATGACAAGGCAGTGGCATGCCTTCACGGCACGCTATAACACCTATTTCAACGGTGCACAGGCCTATATAGCCGGCTCGCTCGAGAAGGAGAAAGGCAATCAGGACAACTATACGGAGCAGATACCGCTCTATACCGTCGGCAATAAGAAGAGCCGTGAGATAGGCAAGGGCAACTTCGAGACCGCCATCACCAAGGCACAGAAGGCCATACAGCTGCATAGCATCAAGGCCAAGCCAGAATGGAATAAGGACCGTCGTAAGACGGAGAAGGACATAGAGTGGCTTTCACGTAAGGAATACAACCCCTTCCTGTGGAAGGCTTGGATGCTCATGGGCCGCTCACAGTTCTACAAAGGCTCCTTCGACGAGGCCGCCGCCACCTTTTCTTATATGTCGCGCCTGTACAAGGGACAGCCCGCCATCTATGGCAAGGCGCGTGCATGGCTTGCAAAATGCTATGTGGAGAGCGACTGGCTCTATGATGCCGAGGACGTGATACGCAATATGCAGCGTGACAGCATTGACTGGAGGGCACAGAAGGAGTGGGACTACACTCTGTGCGACTATTATCTGCATACTGGCGAGACGGATAAGGCGATAGAATATCTCCGTAAGGTTATAAAGCACGAGATGCGCTCCAAGCAGCGTGCCAGGGAGTATTTCCTTCTCGGGCAGCTGTTAGCGGCTCAGGGACAGCGTCAGGAGGCATATCAGGCCTTCCGTAAGGTGGTGTCCCAGAATCCGCCGTATATCCTCGATTTCAACGCCCGTATCGCCATGACCGAGGTTATGGCAAAGGGTCAGGCCAAGAAGATGATAGGCCGTCTCAGACGAATGGCGCGTAACGACAACAACAAGGACTATCTGGATCAGGTGTATTATGCCATCGGCAATATATATCTGGCTGAGAAAGACACAGTGAATGCCATTGCGGCATACGAAAAGGGTAATGAGAAGGCTACACGCTCGGGAATAGAGAAGGGTGTGCTGCTGCTGCATCTGGGCGACCTCTATTGGATAAAGGAGAAGTACGGCGATGCACAGCGTTGCTACGGCGAGGCCATTGGACTGCTTGACAAGGACCGCCCCGACTATGAACAGCTTTCAAAGCGTTCGAAGATACTCGACGAGCTGGCTCCCTATACGGAGGCTGTTCATCTGCAGGACTCTCTGCAGGAACTGGCTCTGATGAGCGAGAAGGACCGTAACGACGCCATAGACCGCGTTATCGAAGCTCTGAAGAAGAAAGAGAGAGAGGAAGAGGCTAAGGCCGCTGAAGCCGCCGTTTCGAAGGCACAGCAGAAGTATGGCTCACCGCTGCCTACGAACAAGCCCGCCACCCCTGCCGCAACGACAAAGCAGCCTGGCTCCACGGTATGGTACTTCTACAGTCAGCAGGCGGTGACGCAGGGTAAGCAGACCTTCCAGCGGTTGTGGGGCAAGCGTGAGAACGTGGACGACTGGCAGAGAAACAATAAGACGGTAGTGGCGGGAGCAGGCACGACAGAGGAATTGCCGGAGCTGACACAGGAGCAGCAGGACTCCATTGCCAAGGTGCAGGAAGAGCAGGCCAAGCTTGAGGAGAAGATGGACTCTGCCGTCAACGACCCGCACAAGCGTGAATACTACCTGGCGCAGATACCATTCACCGAGGAACAGGTGGCTGCCAGCAACGAGATTATCAAAGACGGACTGTTGCATGCCGGTATCATCTTCAAGGACAAACTGGACAACCTGCCACGAAGCGAGAAGGCCTTTACGAGGCTTATGACACAGTATCCCGAGTTTGAGCCTAAGGAGGATGTGTACTATCACATGTTCCTGCTCCACTCAAGGAAGGGAGAGAGCGACATTGCGCAGACATACGTGGACAGGCTGGAGGCCGAGTGTCCTGACTCGAAATGGACGACGCTGCTCACAGACCCGTATTTCGTAGACAACGCACTCTTTGGCAAGGAGATAGAAGATTCCATATACGGTGCCACATACGAAGCCTTCAAGGAAGACAGGGCTCTTGACGTATACCATAACAACGAACTGTCGGCAGAACGTTTCCCCTTGGGCGAAAACAGAGACAGGTTTATCTTCCTGGATGGCTTGACACGCCTGAACAACGGCGATGCCGACTCATGTGTGCACGCTATGGAGCGCATAGTGAAGGAGTATCCCAAAAGTGCGGTGAGCGAGATGGCCGGCATGATAGTGAATGGCGTGAAGGAGGGTAGGCGGCTGCGAGGCGCGAAATTCGACCTTACGGGAGTGTGGGACAGGCGTAGCACTGTGCTCAACGATAAGGACACCACAGGCATGAAGGGACTGTCGGACGAGAGAAACACCGACTTTATGTTCATCATAGCCTATCCCCCAGACTCTATCGACGAGAATAAGCTGCTCTTCCAGGTAGCACGCTTTAACTTTACCAGCTTCATGGGGCGTACGTTTGATATGACTATAGAGGATGCAGAGGGTCTGCACCACCTCGTTGTCAGTGGCTTCCGCAACTATGACGAGGCAAGGCNNGAGGAGAACAGACAGCTCCTGGGCTCGCGCTACAGCTATAATGAATACGATGAGTTCTACGTACAGCATTTCGCACCGTTGAAGGTGCTGAAGCCGGAGATGCTGTATGAGCCGGTTATAGCGAAGGAAGATGAGAAGAAGCGTCCTGCTGTCTCTGAGAAGAAGGAGGTGGACGAGCGCGAAGAAGAGCGTCGTGCCATGAAGGGTGACGACGACCCTGTTCAGCCGATACTACCTACGGAAGAGGTGGCTCCTGGCGGTGCTATGCCAGAGACACCACGCAGCGAGGAGGAAGAACTGCTGGAGCAGGAGAGCACGATAGAACTACCTACTGAGATAGAAATCGCGGCACCTGAGGAAAGCACGGAAATCCCAGAGGCTACAGAGGCACCAGCATCCACAGAGGTACC
>LXOW01411123.1_pt1 | contig 14987 bp, 14 predicted proteins | sample 1368591 | NCBI WGS metagenome assembly LXOW01 (sample SAMN04884650, study PRJNA319009) | bovine gut metagenome | isolation source: Cow rumen | host: Bos taurus | place: Italy: Legnaro (PD) | collected 2014-07-09 | reverse complement strand
CGCGCGATCATCGCCAAGCTGCACGAGTTCAACCCGATGATGGGCCACCGCGGCTGCCGCCTCGCCGTCACCTATCCCGAGATCGCCGCGATGCAGACCCGCGCGGTCATCAAGGCGGCGCTGAACGTCCGCGCCCGTCATCCGGGCTGGGACATCACGCCCGAGATCATGATCCCGCTGGTCGGCGAGGTCAAGGAGCTCAAGTACGTCAAGGACGTCGTCGTCAAGACCGCGGACGAGCTGATCGCGAACATGCAGTCCAACATGAAGTACAAGGTCGGCACGATGATCGAGATCCCGCGCGCGGCGCTGACCGCCGACGACATCGCGAAGGAAGCGGACTTCTTCTCCTTCGGCACGAACGACCTCACCCAGATGACCTTCGGCTTCAGCCGCGACGACGCGAACAAGTTCCTCAACGCCTACTATGAGCGCAAGATCTACGAGTTCGACCCGTTCGGCAAGCTCGACCAGACCGGCGTGGGCAAGCTGGTGAAGATGGCGGCCAAGCTCGGCAAGGAAGCCAATCCCGACCTGCACCTCGGCGTCTGCGGCGAGCACGGCGGCGACCCCGCCTCNNGACCCCGCCTCCGTGGAGTTCTTCCACAAGGCCGGTCTCGACTATGTCTCCTGCTCCCCGTTCCGCGTCCCCATCGCCCGCCTCGCCGCCGCGCAGGCCGCGATCAAGGACATGAAGGACTGAGCGATATCACGGCAAAACAAAAGGACGCCGCTTCGTGAGAAGCGGCGTCCTTTCTGCTTTGCGGCGGCGGGGACTGCCCGCGGAGCGCGGCCGCCGCGCGCAGTGAGATTGACAACCTGTCCGCAATACGATAGAATGCGATCAAATCTTCAGAAACGGGAGCGTGTTGACAGATGGAAAGAGACTACGTGTATTACGAGTTTACGAACAGCCTGTGCAACGAATGCGACACGACGATACCGGCAAAGATCGTCTTTCAGGACGGCAAGGTCTATCTCCTGAAGCGCTGCCCGATCCACGGCGAGCAGCGGGAGCTGCTGGAGCACGACATAGAGTATTATAAAAACAAGCGGAGGTTCGACAAGCCGGGAACGGTCAGCCGGGTGCAGACGGAGGTGAAAAACGGCTGTCCGTTCGACTGCGGCCTGTGTCCCGACCACGATCAGCACAGCTGCATCAGCCTGATCGAGATCACAAACCGCTGCAACATGAACTGCGCCATGTGCTATGCAAACAGCGGAGCCGGGGAGGATCTGGCGCTCGACGACGTCCTGCGGATGATCGAGTTCGGCGCCGAAGCGGAAGGCGGACGGGGGGAGATCCTGCAGATCAGCGGCGGAGAGCCCACCCTGCACAAGGACATCCTGAAGATTGTCGAGGCGGCGAGAGAAAAGTACCAGTACGTGATGATCAACACGAACGGGATCCGCATCGCGGAGGACGAGGACTTCGTCAGGGCGCTCAGCCGCTTTGTCGGCGGGTTTGAGATCTATCTGCAGTTCGATTCGTTTGAGGACGCGGTATATCAGAAAATGAGAGGGAGAGCGTTAAGGGACGTCAAGCGAAAGGCAATTGAGAATCTGAACAAGTACCACATCCCCGTTACGCTAGTGCTGACGGTGGAGAGAGGGGTCAACGACGGCGAGATCGGCAAGATCATCTCTTTCGGGCTCGAAACAGGCGGCGTGCGCGGCGTGAACATCCAACCGGTCGCCTTTTTCGGGCGTAAGGAAGGGAACGCAGACCGGAGTGACCGCGTCACCCTGACGAACGTGATCGGGCTGATCGAAGAACAGACCAAAAAGATGCTCACGAAGGAGGACTTTTTCCCGCTGCCGTGCAATGTGGAGCGAGTCGCCTTGACGTACCTCTACAAGACGAAAGAGGGCTTCATCCCGATCGCCAGGTCGAACAGGATCAAAGAGTATCTGCCGTATGTCAGCAATACGTTTGCGTTCAAGGTGGAGGACGCGCTTGCCAACGGAAAAGAGCTCCTGTTCGGCTGCTGCTGCAACCCGCTGAACTTCCTGAAGGACTTCAAAAGGTTTGTCCCGAAGGATTTTATGAGCTGGGATATTGCGAAAAGGAGCGAATACGTCAGCAGCAACACGTTCCGGATCACGATCACGTCCTTTGTGGACCGGTACAACTTCGACATGAAATCCATGCAGAAGGAATGCGTTCACGTCATTACGAAGGGTCTGAGGAGGATCCCGTTCTCCGCGTACAATATGATCCACAGAAGCAGGGAGCAGACATGAAGGAACTGTTTGACCTCGCGCTTGCGAAAGCCGGTCTTGAGCGGATGATCGTCAATGCCGTCGTCTGCGCCGGCATTGCGCTAATCTATGCGCGGGTGTTTTCCAATTTCCGGGACGCGCGGAAGCGCAGCGGGAAAAAGAAGAAGGAAGTCAGGTCGATCGTGGAAACGACGAGTATGTCCGCTTTCTTTTTCGTGTGCACGCTGCTGTGCGTCTCCGGGATCGGAACATATCGGTTCCATCACGTCGTGCTGACCGCTTTTGCGCTCCTTGTCTATGTCCTCGGAACGGCCGTGAACCTTATGGGAAGACGGAGCCTGGGAAAAAACTGGGGCAACAACGTCGTGATCTATCAGGACCACACGCTGGTGACGACCGGAGTCTACGGTGTGGTGCGGCATCCGCTCTACGCGTCGATCATCTGGATGCTGTATGCGGTCGGGATCCTGTATCAGAACTATCTGGTCATCGTGCTGAACACGGTCGTCTTCCTCCCGTTCATGTCGTATCGGGCGGATCAGGAGGAAAAAGAACTGGAGCTCGTCTTCGACGGGTATGGGGCGTATAAAAAGAGAGTCGGAAAGTTTTTCCCGAAGATTTTCCGAAGAAAGAGAGATGAGTGACTTGACGGACATCAAGATGGCTGTGATCCCCAAAAAGGCGCTTGCCTTCTGCCGCTGGACGATCTGCCTTTTGTTCTGGGCAACGGCGGCCCTGTGCTTTTTCGGCGTCCGCTGGTTTATTTTTCTTCCGTTTGCGATCATGCTCCTTTCCGGGATCCTGACGGTCAGGCGGGCGCCGCTGATCCTGCTGTACATATGGCTCTTTGACCGGGAGAGAACGGGCGAGACGGACGTGGTGAACGTCAGCAGCATCCGCTTTTCCCATTTTGTCGGCGCCGCGTTCTGCACGGCCGCGGTCCTGTCCTTCTATCTGCTGAGGAACAACACGGTCGGCTATGTGTTCGTCGGCATCCTGACGGTGCTGCAGACCGCCGCCGCCTGCGGCTACTGCTCCGCCCAGAAGCTGTATGAGTGTCTGGTGCTGGGCAAGAACTGCTGCGGGCTCGGGAAGAAGCTTCGGGGAGGAAGCTGCGATGCTCGATAACCACTACGTTCCGGAGGGTTACGGCATCGTTCCTTACCTTGCGATCGGCGATCACCGCATCCCGACGTACAGCGCTTTCGTAGCGCTGGCGCTGCTCGTCGGGATCGGCTGGTTTTATTGCTCCTACAGAGGGAGCGAAAAGAAGAAGGACACAGGCTGGATCGTGGCGGCCGCGCTGCTGGGCGGGGTCGTCGGCGCGAAGCTGGCGATCGTCGCGGAGCATTTTTCCCTTTTCCTGCGGGAGCCCGCCTATTGGAAGGCGCTTCTTTTCAGCGGAAGGTCCATCGTGGGAGGACTGGTCGGGGGCTATCTCGGCGTCAGGCTCATCAAGAAGATCAGGGGGCTGTCTCAAGTCCGGTGCGGGAATCATATCGCTCCGGCGGCCGCGCTGGGGATGGGCATCGGAAGGATCGGCTGTTTTTTGACCGGCTGCTGCTACGGGATTGAGACGAAGCTTCCGATCGGAGTCGATTTCGGAGACGGCGTATCCCGCATCCCCACGCAGCTCATTGAGGCGGCGTTCTGCTTCGTTCTTTTCGGCTGGCTGCTCTGGCAGCAGAAAAAGAACAGAAATCTGATCCCGGGCATACTGTTCCGGTATCTCGTTCTAAGCTATTTCACCTTTCGGTTTCTGATCGAATTCATCCGGGCGACGAATAAGAACATCCTGGGCCTCAGCGTCTATCAGGTGATCTGCGTCCTCGGAGCGGCGGTCATGATCGCGCAGATTCGGAAAAGTAAAGAAAAGGAGGCGCATTCGGATGGAAAACCGTGACGAGCTTGATGAAATGGTCGACAGCACGGAAAACAGCGACCGGGAAACCGGGAACCTGCCCGCCGGGGAGGGCGGGGAGGCGCCGGAGGAAGAGAACAAGCATGGAGAAGGGAACGATGCGCTTGATATCATTGGCAATATCCTGGGAGCGATCATCAAGACCGTCGGGGCTTTGGCGCTTGCCGGCGTCGTCTTTGTGGCTTTGGGATTCGGCGCGTGCATTCTTTTAAGCTTGTTCTTTTGAGCCGCTGTCCGCCGAACGGCAGAAAAGGACGCCGCTTCGTGAGAAGCGGCGTCCTTTTTGTCTTGTCAGGCCCGTTATTTCCGTCTGGCGTCCTCGTTGATCGTCATCATGTCGGTCAGGTCGATATGCTCCTCCATGGAGTTCCGCGGCGTGGGGACGTAGTGCTCCAGGATCGGCAGCAGGATCAGCGTAGCGACGCCCGCGGTGAAGCCGCCGTTGTAGAGCATCAGCCCGCCGTGCAGCGCGGAGGTGGCGGTGCAGAGCGACGCGCAGAGGAAACCGGCGGCGATGCCCGCGCGCGTGCCGTAGCGCCCGACCAGCGGACAGAGGCCCGTGGCGAAGGCGACGCTGTTGATGTACGCCTGCGTCGAGACCGTCCAGACCGCGCTCCCCGCAAGCAGGACGTTGAAGCTCCACGCGAAGAAGGAAAGCAGCGGGTAGCCCACGAAGATCGGCCAGACGTTGCGCGGATGCTGCCCCATGGCGGAGAAGGTCAGCGCCGCGAAGATCACGCCGAAGGTCGGCGCGGTGAATCCGGCGCCCTCCGTGTAGAAGGTGATGATATTCAGATAGACCAGAAAGAACGCACCGTAGATCCCGATGTTGATCAGGCACAGCGGCATGCCGTACTTGCGGGCAAAGTTGCTCTGGTAGCCGGTGTCGGTAAACAGGACGGACAGTCCGTGGAAGCTTTTCCCGTTAAGCAGATATCCGACAAGGATGCAGCCGGCAAAGAGCAGAAGGAAGAAAGCGTGGCAGAAGACGCTGTAGGAGTGGTTGAACTGCTCGTAGACCGAATCGGTCAGGACCGGCACCGCCGGCGCGCGCACGCCCATCGTGCGGTAGAGGAAGTTGTACAGGAAAAAGCCGAGCATGCCGAAGGCGAGGCCGCCGTTGTAGAGGTTGTAGCCCTTGTGCCAGGCGTGGGTGCCGGGCAGGATGGCGGGGGCGACGAACGCGACGAAAATCGTGAAGCAGACCGTCAGAAAAACGCCCTTTGCGGTTACCTGCACCAGACCGGGGATCCAGGTCTCGCTGATCGTGTAGCGGAACAGGAGCTCGCTCACAAAGGGGCTGAAGCAGGTGGTGAACATGCAGATGTGCAGGTTCTCGTTGAAATCCAGACGCCGGAACGCAAGGTAGGCGAAGGACGCGAGAAAGCAGGGCCACATGTTCAGAAAGTTCAGCCCGTAGAACGCGTGGGCGACGACGAGGAAGTAGCCGGCGAGCGTGTTGACGTGGGAGGGGCCGGGCAGGAACGCCATGAGCGCCCACATAGCAAGGCCGCACAGCCCGGCGTTCAGAAACGTGGCGGGCAGGCCGCCGACGCCGAAGTAATCCGTCACCAGCGGGCCGGGCGTGGTCAGGATGCGGTAGAAGCCGTGGAACGCCGCGGCGGCGCTGCTGCGGGTGTAGAGCGCGCCCGCCGCGCAGGCGGCCAGCAGGGCGAGGGAGATGCACAGCGTCAGCCCGTCGATGATCCGGCTGTTTTTCTGTTCGGAATACTCCATGGCAGACCTCCTGTTTCCCTGCGGCTGTAACGGAATCTTTACGTTTTCTTTATTTAATCATATCTATGAGAATTGCGCAAGCAAAAAGTGCGGCGGGGGGATTTTTCTTGCAACGGAGGCGGATCGCGGGTATAATGGAGCCGGACAGAAATCAGCGTTCGGGAGGAGAAATCGATATGTATACGGAAAACGGCATTTACCTCGGCCTCGCAGACGACCGGCGCGTCCATCTGGCGCTGCCGATGGCGAACCGCCACGGGCTCATCGCCGGCGCGAGCGGCACCGGCAAGACCGTCACGATGAAGGTGCTGGCGGAGTCCTTTTCCGACGCGGGCGTGCCCGTGTTCCTCTGCGACATCAAGGGCGACGTGTCCGGCCTCGCGGAGCCGGGCGCCCAGAGCGAGGGCATGGAGAAGCGCATCGACCGCTTCGGCATCCGCGACAGCTTCCGCTACCGTCCCTATCCCGTGACCTTCTGGGACGTGTATCAGGAGGCGGGGCACCCCGTCCGCGCGTCCGTCAGCGACATGGGGCCGGAGCTGCTCGCGCGCATCCTCGGTCTGACCGACGCGCAGGAGGGCGTGCTGAACATCCTCTTCCGTCTGGCGGACGACCACGGCCTGATCCTCACGGATATGAAGGACCTCAAGGCGATGCTGCGCTACGTCGGCGAGCACCGCGCCGAGCTGCTGGCCGACTACGGCAACGTGTCTGCGCAGTCGCTCGGCGGCATCACGCGCGCGCTGCTCCCGCTGGAGGCGCAGGGCGGCGAGCTGTTCTTCGGCGAGCCGGGGCTGGACATCCTCGACCTCATCCGCACCGACGCCGACGGACACGGGATCATCAACCTGCTCGACTGCGTGAAGCTCGCGCGCAGCCCCAAGCTTTACGCCACGTTCCTGCTCTGGCTCATGAGCGAGCTGTTCGAGCGTCTGCCGGAGGCGGGCGACCTCGACAAGCCGAAGCTGGTGTTCTTCTTCGACGAGGCGCACATGCTGTTCTCCGACGCGCCGAAGCTGCTCGTGCAGAAGATCGAGCAGATGGTCAAGCTGATCCGCTCCAAGGGCGTGGGCGTCTAGTTCGTGACGCAGAGCCCGTCCGACATCCCGGACAGCGTGCTCGCGCAGCTCTCCGGCCGCGTGCAGCACGCGCTGCGCGCCTACACGCCCGCCGAGCAGAAGGCGGTGCGCGCGGCGGCAAACTCGATGCGCCCCAACCCGGCGTTCAAGGCGGAGGACGTCATCACCGAGCTCGGCGTGGGCGAGGCGCTGGTGTCACTGCTCGATGAGAAGGGCGTGCCCGGCGTCACGGAGCGGGTGAAGATCATCTGCCCGCAGAGCCTCATGGCGCTCTGCGCCGACGCGACGCGGAAGGCGCGCATGGCGGCGGACGGCATGGCGAAGTACGACGAATCGACCGACAGCGACTCCGCCTACGAGCTGCTGGAGCGCCGCCGCGCGGCGGAAGAGGAGCGCGCCGCGCTGGAGGCGGAGCGCGAGGCGCTGGAGAAGGAGCGCGCCGCCTTCGAGGCGCAGAAGGAAAAGGAGGCCGCCGCCGCGGCGAAAAAGCGCGAGAAGGAGCTGGAGGCCGCCGAGAAAAAGCGCCTGCGCGAGGAGGAACGGCGCCAGGCAGCCTACGAAAAGCAGATCGAGCGGCGCAAGGCGCAGATCGAGCGGCAGGTCATCAACACCGGCACGCAGATCCTCAAGCGCGGGCTGATGAACACGCTTTTCGGCGGAAAGCGCTGAGAGAAAGCCCAAAACTGCGGCCTTTGCGGGAAAATTTCAGCAAATAATGCTTGCAATCCGCATATTACTATGCTATATTGACACAGTAGGCGAGGAAAGAGTGGACTTGTGTCCGCTCTTTCTTTTGGCAAAGACGAGTTTTTGCCGAAAGAAAGAGCCTGCGCTTCGCGCAGGACGGAGGGGGGCTTCCGCGCTCCGGCGCGGGTGAGTGTTTCGCCCTGCGGGGCGAGTGACTTTGCCCACAGCGGCAAAGTCACCAAAACGCTGCTTAAACCTACGGTTTAAGGATCCCTTTTTGTCGGTAGGGTTTCGCAAGATTTGTTTTCACGAAAAAGAAAACAGACGCTGTTTTCCGTGTCGCATTGCCTTCGCCTCGACTGCGCGCCACAGGGCGCGCCCCGCGGTTTGTCTCGCAGAGGCTCGTGCGTCGTTCGTTTTGAGAAAACGTTCGCGGCAGGTATCTGCAAATTGCAGATAGGTCGTGCCGGCGAGTAGCCGGCGCATTGCACAGGCAATACAAATTGCGGGTTTTCGTGGCACAAGCTGCCAACAAGCCCCTTTCTCTTATGGGGAAGTCTGAAACCGCGTTTTCTCTTTCGAAGGGAAAGAGGAAAGGCGGTGTCAGAAAACGTCCCCTTTCCCCGTTCGAAGGGAAAGAGAAGAGATGGTGTCGGCCGTCCTTCACCCGCGCCCGACGGCGCGGAATCCCCTAACAAAGAGGAACGAAACGATATGAAAAAAGTTACCGAGATCGTATGGGAGCTGGCCGAGCCGGTCGTCGTCGAGAACGGCTGCACGCTCTGGGACGTGGAGTACGTCCGCGAGGCGGGGCAGTGGTATCTGCGGCTGCTGATCGACAAGGACGGCGGCGTGGACATCCTCGACTGCGAGGCGATCTCCCGCCGCGTCAGCGACCTGCTGGACGAGGCGGACCCCATCGAGTCGAGCTATATCTTCGAGGTCGGCTCCGCCGGCGCGGAGCGCGCGCTCAAGCGCCCCGGCGACTTCGAGCGCTTCATGGGCTCGCCCGTCACGCTCAAGACCTACAAGCCGCGCGACGGACGCAAGGAGTTCGCGGGCACGCTCGCGGGCTATGAGGACGGCGCGGTGACGCTCGCCGTCGGCGGCGATACGCTGCGCTTTGAAAAGGACGAGATCGCTCTCGTCCGTCTGAGAGTCGAATTCTAACAACCATTAGCATACAGAACAGGAGCAGGACCGATATGAAATGCGATGAAATCTTCGTTGCGCTCGCCATGCTGGAGAAAGAGCGCGGCATCCCTCAGGACTTTATGATGGACAAGATCGTGCAGGCGCTTTCCACCGCCTACAAGAAGGATCATCCCGGCGTGGAGAACGTCTACGTCGAGGTGAACGAGGCGAAGAAGGACCTCAGGATGTACGTCCAGAAGGAGGTCGTCGAAGAGGTCGAGAACCTCGGCGCGCAGATGACGCTGGAGCAGGCGAAGGCGATCTCCGCCAAGTACGCGCTCGGCGACATTGTCAATCTGCCCGTGGACACGGTGGAGTTCGGCCGCATCGCCGCCGGCAACGGCAAGCAGGTCATCATCCAGGGCCTGCGCGAGGCGGAGAGCGGCATGGTCTACGAGGAGTACAACTCCAAGACGCACGAGATCCTCACCGGCGTCGTGCAGCGCATCGATCCGCGCACCGGCAACGCCGCCGTCCGCATCGGCACCGGCACCGACGCCACCGACGCGGTGCTGACGCTCAGCGAGCAGGTCAAGGGCGAGACGCTGGTCGAGGGCCAGCGCGTCAAGGTCTATCTGGTGGACGTGCGCCGCGCCAACCGCGGCCCGCAGGTCATCATCTCCCGCACGCATCCGGGCCTGGTCAAGCGCCTGTTCGAGCTGGAGGTGCCCGAGATCTACGACGGCGTGGTGGAGATCCGCAGCATCGCCCGCGAGGCGGGCAGCCGCACGAAGATGGCGGTGTGGAGCAACGACCCCAACGTCGATCCCATCGGCGCCTGCGTCGGTCAGCACGGCGCGCGCGTGAACAGCATCGTCAACGAGCTGCGCGGCGAGAAGATCGACATCATCAAGTACAGCGACACGCCCGAGGAGTATATCGCGGCGGCGCTGGCGCCGGCGGACGTCACGGAGGTCTGGATGGCGGACGAGGGCAAGGCCTGCCGCGTCATCGTGCCGGACGATCAGCTCTCCCTCGCCATCGGCAAGGAGGGGCAGAACGCCCGCCTCGCCGCGCGTCTGGTCGGCTACAAGATCGACATCAAGCCCGAGTCCTTCCGCGGCAGCGCGGAGGAGGCTGCGGAGGCCGCCGCCGAGCAGAAAGCGGAATAAAAGAAGGAGGCAGCTATGCAGACGCCGAAGAAAATACCGCAGCGGCAATGCGTGGGCTGCCGTGAAATGAAGGAGAAGCGCGCGCTGATCCGCGTCGTGCGTTCGCCGGAGGGTGAGATCTCGCTCGACTTCCGGGGCAAGAAGCCCGGGCGCGGCGCCTACGTCTGCCCGAATGCGGACTGCCTGAAGCGGGCGCGCAAGTCCCGCGCGCTGGAGCGCGCGTTTTCGGCGGCGATCCCGCCGGAGGTCTACGACGCGCTGGAACAGGAGATGGCGAACGGTGGATAAGATACTGTCCCTCATCGGCCTCGCGAAGAAGGCGGGGCGCGTCGAGGCGGGCGAGGAGCCCGTCGGCGCGGCGGCGAGAGCGCGGAACGCGCGGCTGATCCTGCTGGCGGCGGACGCCGCGGACAACACCGTGCGCCGCGCGGGGCACTTCGCCGACGCCGGCGCGTGTCTGCTGGCGCGTATCCCTGCGGACAAGGATGCGCTCGGCCGCGCCGTGGGACGCACGTCCTGCGCGATGCTCGCCGTCACCGATATCGGCTTCGCCGAAGCGATCGCGAAAAAGCTTGCCGCGCTCGACGCGGAGCGGTACGCGGCGCTTGCGGAGAAACTCTCCGTGAAGGCGGCGCGCGCCGCCGCGCGGAAGGACGAACAGCGGCGCCACGACGAGAACGTGCGCCGCGGACGCAAAAAGAAGAAGTAATTTCCCCGGCACTTTCAGGAGGTGTTAGTTTGGCAACAGCTGTACAGAACAAAAACAAGGTGTCCGTGCTCGCCAAGGACTTCGGAATGAGCAGCAAGGACGTGGTGAGCGTCCTCAAGAACTATACGGACACGGTGAAAGGGCCTTCTCAGGTGCTGGATGAGCGTGAGCTGTCGATCCTGTTCGAGTACCTGACGCAGAAGAATCAGGTGCCCATCGCCACGATCTTCGCCGACGTCTATCAGGAGAAGAAGCCGGAGCAGCCCGCCGCGAAGAACGAGCCGCAGCCGGGCAAGCCCGCCGCGCCCGCGTCTGCGCCTGCCGCTCCCGGCACCGCGTCCACAGCGCCGGCGCAGCCGGCCGCGCCGAAGAAGGAAAAGAACGCGCAGCCGATGACGCGCGTACCGGAGAAGAAGGTCGTCGATACCCGCAAGGCGACGAACGTCAACCTCGACAAGTACGACGAGAAGCTGCAGGACATGGCCGACCGCTCCGGCGGCGGCGGACGCCGCGCCGAGCAGAAGGGCAACAAGGAGAAGTTCCGCAACGCGGGCAAGAACAAGAGCCGCGGTGCGCAGCCGACCTTCTCCAACAAGCGCAAGCAGGAGGAGGCTGCGCGCATGCGCCGTCTCCAGCTCGAGGCGCTCAAGAAGACGCCGCTGACCGTCAAGATCCCGGAGGAGATCAGCGTGCAGGAGCTCGCCTCCCGCATGAAGAAGACCGGCGCCGAGGTCGTCAAGTGCCTCGTGCGCAACGGCGTCATGGCGTCGCTCTCGCAAATGATCGACTTCGACACCGCCTCCTTCGTTGCGGAGGAGCTGGGCTGCAAGGTCGAGAAAGAGGTCGTCGTCACCATCGAGGAGAAGCTGATCGACGACCATGAGGACACGGAGGAGGAGCTCGAGCTCCGCGCCCCCGTCGTCGTGGTCATGGGCCACGTCGACCACGGCAAGACCTCGCTGCTCGACTATATCCGCAACGCGCACGTCGCCTCCGGCGAGGCGGGCGGCATCACGCAGCACATCGGCGCCTATCAGGTGCAGATCAACGGCAGGCCCATCACCTTCCTCGACACCCCGGGCCACGAGGCGTTCACCTCCATGCGCGCCCGCGGCGCGATGGTGACGGACATCGCCATCCTCGTCGTCGCGGCGGACGACGGCATCATGCCGCAGACCGTCGAGTCCATCAACCACGCCAAGGCGGCGGGCATCCCGATCATCGTCGCCATCAACAAGATGGATAAGCCCGACGCCAATCCCGAGCGCATCAAGCAGCAGCTGACCGAGTACGACCTGGTAGCCGAGGACTGGGGCGGCGACACGATCGTCTGCCCGATCTCCGCCAAGACCGGCATGGGCGTGGACGAGCTGCTGGAGAACGTGGCGCTGACCGCCGAGGTCGGCGAGCTGAAGGCGAACCCGAACCGCGCCGCCAGCGGCACGGTCATCGAGGCGCGGCTGGACAAGGGCCGCGGCCCGATCGCCACGCTGCTCGTCCAGAACGGCACGCTCCACCGCGGCGACATCATCATCGCGGGCACGGCCGTCGGCCGCGTGCGCGCCATGACGGGCGACAACGGCCGCAGCATGAACGAAGCCGGCCCGAGCGTTCCCGTGGAGATCACGGGCCTCGGCGACGTGCCGGGCGCGGGTGCGACCTTCAACGCCGTCGCCGACGAGCGTCTCGCGCGCGAACTGGTCGAACAGCGCAAGGCGGAGGAGAAGCTCAAGGTGAGCGGCCCGGCGACGGGCAAGGTCTCGCTGGAGGATCTGTTCAGCCAGATCCAGGCGGGCGAGATGAAGAACCTCAACATCATCGTCAAGGCGGACGTCCAGGGCTCCGTCGAGGCGGTCAAGAGCTCGCTCGAGAAGCTCTCGAACGACGAGGTGCGCGTGCGCGTGATCCACGGCGCGGTCGGCGCGATCAACGAGAGCGACGTCATGCTGGCGTCCACGTCCAGCGCGATCATCGTCGGCTTCAACGTGCGTCCCGACAGCGCGGCGGCGGACAGCGCCAAGCGCATGCACGTCGATATGCGCATGTACCGCGTGATCTACGACGCCATCGACGAGATCGAGGCGGCCATGAAGGGTATGCTGGCGCCGAAGTTCCGCGAGAACGTCATCGGCCACGCCGAGGTGCGCCAGACCTACAAGGTCTCCAGCGTCGGCACGGTCGCGGGCTGCTACGTCACGGACGGCAAGATCCAGCGCGCCTGCGAGGTGCGCATCGTGCGCGACGGCATCGTCGTCCACGAGGGAAGCCTTGCCTCGCTCCAGCGCTTCAAGGACGCGGTCAAGGAGGTCGCCTCCGGCTACGAGTGCGGCCTGAGCTTCGAGAAGTACAACGACATCAAGCTCGGCGACGTGGTCGAAGCCTTCGTCATGGAGCAGATCGAACAATAAGAGCCGCTTTGCTGAAACCGTTTCTTCCTTTTGCAGAAAAAGGAAGAAATGGTTTTAGCGTTGCAGGGGACGTTTTCCGCGCCGTCCGGCGCGGGAGGGGATTGTTCCGCGCTGCGGCGCGGGAGGACGGTCGACACCATTTTTTTCTTTCCTCTTGGGGTAAGAGAAAAAACGGTTTCGCGCTTCCAAAAAAGAGAAAGCCGCTTACGGGCAACCCTGTGCCGGAATGACCCGTAATTCGCATTGCCTGTGCAATGCGCCGGCTACCCGCCGGCACGACATTTCTGCAATTTGAAATGCCTGCCACGAACGTTTTCTAAAACGAACGACGCACAATCCTCTGTAAGATGAAACGCGGGGCCCGCCCGGTGGCGGGCGAACGAGGCGAAATGTATCGACACGGAAAACAGCGTAAACACATAAAAGAATAAAGCAAGTTCAATAAACGCTTCCGACAATAAAGGATTCCAAAACCTTGGTTTTGGCGCGCTTTTGGTGACTTTTCGCGCGTACGAAAAGTCACCCGCGCCGGAGCGCGGAACTCTCTTTCCCCGTTCGAAGGGAAAGAGAAGAAACGGTGTCGGAAACGTTTCTTTCCCCCGCGCCCGGACGGCGCGGAACATCCCCCGCCTCCGGCAGGGAGGCAAGAAGGAGGAACCATCATGGCAAGCAATCGCATCAACCGCATCAACGAGGAGATCCAGAAGGAGCTCTCCTCGCTGCTGCGCACCCTCAAGGACCCGCGCGTGCAGGGCGGCATGGTCACGATCACCCACGTCGATACGACGACCGACCTGCGCTGGTGCCGCGTGTTCGTCAGCGTGCTGGACAAGTCCCAGGAGAAGGACGTCGTCAAGGGCCTCAAGAGCGCGGCGGGCTATCTGCGCCGCGAGCTGGGTCAGGCGATCCAGCTCCGCTACACGCCGGAGCTGCAGTTCGTCGCGGACGACTCCATCGAGTACGGAGCGCACATCCTTGAGATGCTGCGCGATCCGAACGTCGTGAAGCCCGCGAACCCCGCGAACGCGGATATCGTGTTGGACGAGGACAAGAAATGATGCTGAGCGTGAAGGAAGTCGCGGACTGGCTCCGCGCGCATGACGACTACCTGATCCTCACGCACCGGCGCCCGGACGGCGACACGCTTGGCTGCGCGGCGGCGCTGTGCCGTATGCTGCGCGGCGTCGGCAAGACCGCGTGGCTGCTCAAAAACGACGAGGTCGTTCCGCTCTACGCGCCCTACGTCGACGGGCTGTGGGCGGCGGAGGACTATGCGTATTCCGCCGTCGTATCGGTCGACCTCGCGGCGCTGAGCCTGTTCCCGGACAACGCCGCGGTGCTGAAGGAGCGCGTCGACCTCGCTATCGACCACCATCCGAGCTACGAAAACTTCGCCGCTGCGTGCTGCGTGCGTCCCGAGTGCGCCGCCTGCGGCGAGATCCTGTACGAGCTGGCGGTCGAGCTGGGGCAGCTGACGCCTGAGGTCGCGCTGCCGCTCTACGTCGCCGTGTCCACCGACACGGGCTGCTTCGTGTACTCCAACGTCACCGCGAACACGCACCGCGTGGCGGCGGCGCTGATCGACACGGGCATCGATTTCCGCGCGGCGAACAAGAAGCATTTTCGCACCAAGACGAAGAAACGCCTCGCGCTCGAGGGACGGCTGCTCGCCTCGCTGGAGTATTTCGACGGCGGGCGCATCGTCGTGGTGCAGCTGCCGATGGCGCTCCAGAAGGAGCTGGAGCTGACCGAGAACGACACGGACGACATCTCCGCTCTCGGCGGCCTCGTCGAGGGACAGGACTGCTCGATCACGATGAAGGAGCTGCCAAACGGCGACTGGAAGATCAGCGTCCGCACCGGGCCGCGCGTCAACGCGACGGAGGTCTGCGCCCGCTTCGGCGGCGGCGGACACCG
>LXOW01127842.1_pt1 | contig 15004 bp, 13 predicted proteins | sample 1368591 | NCBI WGS metagenome assembly LXOW01 (sample SAMN04884650, study PRJNA319009) | bovine gut metagenome | isolation source: Cow rumen | host: Bos taurus | place: Italy: Legnaro (PD) | collected 2014-07-09 | reverse complement strand
ACGTCAGGGTCGGTGGCCGCACCCACGTCGCCCATACCGGCGGCACGGGCATCGGGAGCAATGGTCTGCGAGATGACGGCATGTTCCACCGGGTTGAACGTGGTGGTCTTGTAGTCGTCGGCCAACGCCCCAGAGGGGCAAGACAATAGAAGATAAATGACAAGCGATAATACCGTCATCCATCGGCGCTGCAAAGTCTTCATATAGTTCTCGTTATTCATTGTTTCATTATTCTTGGTATTGTCATTTGCGCAGGATTATCAACTTCTGTGCCTGAGAGGCTTTCTTGCTGCCGTCGGTGCTGATGAGCACCCGGTAGAGATAGACACCCGTCTGCAGACGACTGCCGCTGCCGGTGGTGAGGTCCCAGTCCAGCGTATAGGTGTTATCCGTGGAGATTCCCGTCTCCGACTTGTGCCAGAGCAACCGTCCCGAGGCATCGAACACCTGCAGCTCGACATCCATCTGACTGCCCGTTCGGTCATGGTTGATGACAAACGACGTATTGTTGACGGCAGGATTGCGAGTACACTCCACACTATAGCAGTGGGGCTGCAACTGGCGTACCACATTGAAGCGCAGCTCGGCCACCGACGAGTTGTTGATTGCGTCCCAAGCGCGGAATGTCAGACGGTGCTCACCCTCCGTCAGTTCGGGCAGGCTATAGCCCACGGAGCCTGAACGATAGTCGCCAAAGTCATACTGGAAATACTCGTTCAGGTTGTAAGTCATCGACAGCTCGCCATCAACAACCAGCTCCAGGTCGTGTCCCAGACTGCTGCCTGCCGCGTTGATGCCGTCCTTGTCGGTCAGTTGCGCATAGAACCAGGGCGTGGTGTTTACCTCTCCGCCGTTCTGGAACGAGCTGCTGTTCAGGTAGCAGTAAATCGACGGCCCGATACCATCGTTCAGCACGTCATCACCACTGCCCATGGTGAAATCCTCGGTGTAGCCGTTGGCCTCGCGCTGATGGTCACTGCTCACGGCGTATGCCGTCATGCGACCAGATGTCTCTTCATAGCTGATGTCCTTGGGCAGGACGAAGGTCAGCAGGAAACGTCCGTTGCGCACGCTGTCCTGACCATTATAAATAGTGGTTGGGCGGTCTTTGAAGGTGAAAGCCCCTGAGGCCCCCGTCGGATCGTTCAGTCGGCAGACCACCGTCTGTTCCACGTCTTTCACCGTCAGTGCCACCACACCGCTGAAGTCGGAAGCCCCGTCGACATGACCGGCAACAGTTACCTTCTGTCCGGCTGCGAGCTGAAGGGCGTCACTGCCCAGTACACGGCCATTGATGCTGTCGATGACGATATTCAGGGTGGGGATGGCCAGTCGCATGGCAGGGTCGCCTAGCAGCGTATAGTGCAGCTTGTTGATGGGGTACGACTCATAGCGCCTGTCAGCAGGGTCACTGCCGATGGAGCGCACTGAGTTCTTCGACAGCATGACAGCATCGCCCAACGTGTTCACCCGCCCGTTGGTGGTGCCCAGCACATACTGGATGAAGGCACAATTCATATTCTTGTTGTCTCCGGTGTACACCGTGCGTGTGGTACCGAAGAAGGCGATGGCACCGCCACGGCTGTTGAGCATGGCCGTCTCGCCTATATTCTCCTCCTGCGAGTCAAAAGGCATGATGTCACATGAGGCTGTCACCCACAGGGGCAGGCGCAGTGACGTATGCTCGGCGAAGTCCTCGATGCGTACCACCTGCTCGTGGCTGAGACAATAGGTGACACCGTGGCCGCAGTAGTCCATGACAAGTGCACCCTGCTGCATCTGCTGCTTGATGAGGCGCGAGGCATCAGGATAACGGTTGCCGGTGGATGTGGTGACGCGCTCGTAAGCATCCCAGTATATCTTCTTGATGTTGAACGAGGCACTGGCCTCCTGGGCCACGCTGACAGCAGCGTCGGCCTCGGTCATGTGAACATTGCCATTGCCGTCGTCGCCCATGAAGCAGAGCGTGTTCTGCCAGTCGCCGGCCTGCGCGTTCTCCACATAGCCGATAATCTTGTCAACCATGATTTTGGCCTCCTCCTCAGTGCGCGCAGGCAGGCGCCCCACGCCCACGTCTGTCTTGTCTTTCTTGGTGAGGTCGCCGCCCTCGCCATCGTCCAGCAGGCAGTAGTAGTCGTCGCTGACATAGCTCATAGTGGTGCTATAGGAGTCCTCGCTCTCATAGCAGAGCAGGAAGTCGTCGGGCGAATAGGTGCTCCAGTCGCTGGTCAGCATACGGTTGTCCCAGCTGCCATCGCCGAAGAGCAGCAGATAGCGCGGCATGTCGGCCTCGGTCTCAGCACGGTCGTAGAGCATCTTCATATAGCGACGATAGGCATTGGCATCGGGGGTGCCGCTGCTGAACTCATTGAAAAGCTCGTCGGCAGGTACGATGCGCACGCGCAGTGAGTCGTGCTGTTCGTGCAGCTGTTTCAGCCGCTCGGCCTGGGCCAGTAGCTTCTGCGAAGTGGGGATGATGATGACCATGTCGACGGGCGTATCGGCATGGTGGTCTTGATTGGTGATGCGATATAGGAACCGAGGTGCAGCGAAGTCATCGGATGAGAGTTTGGGAGCCGGAGCCGCCGAGGGCATGACGAGCGACAGGTAGTCCAGGCGCAGGGTGCCCTCGCCCGATGTCTGCCTCAGGCGAATCGTGTTGCGTTCGCGCAGCGTACCGTTCAGCTGGAAGCTGACAGTCTTGCCTGCTGCCTTCGAGGTCTCGCCAAACACGGAAGTGATGTTCAGGTTACCCACTGCAGAATCGTTCACCTCTACGCTGACCATGCCCAACCCGTTATAGCTCATCACCACGGTCAGCAAGCCACTGGTGTCATGGGCCGGCAAGTCGTAGGTCTTATAGCTGTCAGAAGGAACAGGAGTCTTCTCAAAGAGGTTGCGCCCACTGTGATACCAGGAAAACTCGTCGGCCTCGTATAACGAATGATAATCGCCGGCAGATGGATAGAAGGACGAGACGAAGGCGGCACTGTCAACCGTCAGCGGCTCGTCGTCGCTCTCTGTCAGGAAGTAACAGCCTTCCCTGGAATAGGGATTACGGGTACGCACGGAGCTGGTGTTACTGCTCCAGTTCACAGGGCCTACGCCATGAAACAGCCGGCGTCCGCCCACGATGCAGACAGGCACTTCATGCAGGTCATCGGTAGTGGCCAAGTAGTCGGCAGTCAGCACTTCGGGCTGCAGGGCTCCACCATAGCCGTAAATCTTCACCTTATTAATGTCAGAGAAGCCAGCCTGTCGAACCAGTGCCTCCGTCAGCTGATAGACGCCCGTCGATGGGATGCTGAGCTTTGCCCATTGGCCTTCAGCCAGCACAGAATGGGCCGCATAGCGCCCCGCAGAATCATCCGTCCTAGTTGTCCTAGCCTGCCTAGAATTACTAGAAATACCAGAAAGCCTGGCCTCCCCTCCCCCGGCAACCAGCCTAAGCCGAAAGCTGACCAGCTTCTGATACTTACCATCGCGAAATACCAGCGGCACAAAAGAAGCATAGAGCNNTGGTGATAGCGACGGATGTCGGCCTCCGACATCTCTATAAACTCAGGGTACTCAATGCTGACGGAATAGACAGAGTCAGCATAGTCACCGGCAAGCGGAAACTCATGATAGCAGACGGGCAAAGACTCATCTATCTTGACCTCAGAGGCGGTCAAGTTTACAAACTCCTGTGCATCTATACCCGAAGCACCGCACAGCAGCAGCATTAGCAGAAGCCAGAATCTATTCATGGTCTCCTATTATAACGCTGCCAGTAGCAACTTTATTGTAATCAACGGCAATAAAAGTCCAGCACACGCTCCTCACCGAGGTAGCCCTCCAGATGGTCGCCTATGCTGACGGGGCCAACGCCCACGGGTGTGCCCGTAAAGAGCAGGTCGCCAGTACGCAGGGTGAAAAAGCGGGAAATATAGCTAATCAGCTCATCAATGGAATAGACCATATCCGCCGAGCAGCCTTGCTGCACCGTCTTCCCATTCAGATCGAGGCGGAAACGTGCATCGAGCATGGAAGAGGGGGAAACGACTGGCACAAACGACCCGATGGCAGCACTGCCGTCGAAGCCCTTACAGATGGTCCACGGCAGTCCATCGCGCTGAGCACGCTGCTGTATGTCGCGGGCAGTGAAGTCGATACCCACCGTGGCGGCATCATAATAGCGATGGGCAAAACGCACAGGAATGCTCTTGCCCAGGCGGCAGATGCGCACCACTAGCTCTGCCTCATAGTCAACGCGGTCACTCCAGTCAGGAATGAAAAACGGCTTGCCGTTCTTCAGCAGCGCAGAATCGGCTTTCAGGAATATCACGGGTTCTTCGGGACGATACTGGTGTCCGTGCAGTTCCTCCGTATGCAGGAGGTAGTTCATGCCTACGCCAAAGATTTTCATACCTGTTACAATTACTTTTTGAATGCAAAGGTACACAAAAAAAACAAAAAACTTCCTACAATCGACAGAAGAATTCAGCTTTCTTGTGGAAATTGCTTACCTTTGCAGGGCAATTATAACGAAGAAAATGAGAATGATGTGGATGATAGTATTAATGGTATTGCCGCTGGCTGGCATTACATACGTTTCTTGGCATGTGTGGACACTGCTGCCGCTGGCCAATATTTGGAAATTGACAGCCATCGCCGTCGGCATCCTATGTTTCCTCATGCTGTTCCTCGACCTGGGCGGAAAATTGGACAAGATGCCCTTGCCCATGGCCCGCATTCTTTACGAGATTGGCACCTCTTCCATCATAGTGCTCCTCTATCTGGTCATGCTTTTCTTGGTACTCGACCTGGGGCGGCTGGTGGGAGTCATACCTCATGCGTGGCTCCACGGCAATGGGGTGACCGCCGTGGCCATACTGGGGTTCATCGTTACCATATTCCTATGTGGCAACATCCATTATTATAATAAGGTTCGCGTACCTATAATATTAAAGACGCAGAAACCGCTGCCGCATGACTATAAGATGGTGATGCTCAGCGACCTGCACCTTGGTTTTCACAATACACGTGCCGATTTGGCCAAATGGGTGGACAGGATTAACGCCGAACGCCCGGACCTCATCCTCATTGCAGGCGATATTATCGACATCAGCGTGCATCCGCTGCTGGAGGAGAACATGGCCGCCGAGCTGCGCCGCCTGCAGGCTCCCGTCTATGCCTGCCTGGGCAACCATGAATACTACAGCGGCTCAGCCCAGGCGCAGCAGTTCTTCCGTGATGCCAACATCTGCCTGCTGAGCGACTCGGCAGCAGTCATCGACAGCTCACTGGTCATCATCGGGCGCGATGACCGCAGCAACCCTCGCCGAAAGCGTGTGGAACAGCTTGTAGGCCAGGCAGACCTGTCAAAATATGTTATCCTGCTGGACCATCAGCCCTACGAACTGGAGCACTCGGAACGTGCCGGCGTAGATTTCCAGCTGAGCGGTCATACGCACCGAGGGCAGGTGTGGCCCATCTCATGGATTACTGATGCGCAGTACGAATGTTCCTGGGGCAGTCATCAACGGGGCGGCACTCAGTACTACATCTCGTCGGGTATAGGCATCTGGGGCGGCAAGTTCCGCATCGGCACCCAGTCGGAATATGTGGTGGCGACATTAAAAAATGCGGCGCATTAACCGCCGCATTTCTAATGCTGTAAAGTGACTAGGCCTCGCCGCCTTTCACATTGAAGGGAGCAATAGTGCGAGACTCCTGATTGGACTGAGGTATCTTTATCTGGCCGAAAGTGCGCTCATAGCGCATGATGTTCTCCTGCAGGGCACCCAACAGACGCTTGGCATGTTCGGGTGCCAGGATGACGCGGCTGCGCACCTGTGCCTTCTGCAGTCCAGGCATCATGCGGGCAAAGTCTACGATAAACTCCGAACTGGAGTGGGTGATAATGGCAAAGTTGGCATATTCGCCCTGAGCCTTGTCAGGAGTCAGTTCCAATTGCAGCCCTTGCTGCTTCTTTTCTGAGTCGTTCATTGTTATATAATCATTTAGTTGAAGATATGGGGTGCAAAGGTACTACATTCCCCTCGCATACCCAAACAATCCGTTGTAAATAAACTTAAAACTTGTTATCCACAGTGGAAGTACTGCATGACCAGCTTCTGTATCTCCTCAGGATAGTTCTCAATGTTCTTACGCAGGTTCTGATCGTCGAAGGCGCGCAACTGGGCAATGATGCCATCAATCATGGCAGGCGAGAACACTCCATGCTCTTCAAACATCCGACGCTGACGGTCAAGGCAATCGGCCGAGGCGACACATGAGTCGGGCAGCTGTGCCAACATGGACAGTCGGTCGGCATTCTCAGCGGCATGGATGTTCACATTGACATAAGTCCGCTCAGCCAGTTCGAGGGCGTTGTCCATCTCGAAGCCGTGCCGGCAAGCCACGCAAAGCCCGGCCAGCAGCTGGTAGAGATCGGCACTGCCATCGGGCGAGCGCATCTCCACCGTCTGCTTGATGCTCGTGTCATAGTTGTCTTCCTGCTCCAGCGGATTGGCAGCATGGCACATATCCACGTCGGCAGCCCAGCCAAGAGGCACGCGGACGAGCACGCTGCGGTTGCGGTCGCCCCAGCAAACATTCGTGGGAGCCTCCTGATGAGGCACCAGACGGAAGTAGCTGGTGGGGTTCTTGTTGCCGAAGGCGGTGATGGCCGGTGCCAGGTCCATCATGCCGGCAATCATCTTGCGGGCACTCTCGCTGAGAACGCCATTTGCCAGCATCTGGTTGCGTCCGTCCTTCATCATGCGCATGTGGATATGCAGGCCTGAGCCAGCCTTGCCCGTGGTAATCTTCGGAGCGAAGGTCACGTCATAGCCCAGCTGATAGCCCAGGTTGCGGATAATCCACTTGGCCAGCATCAGCTGGTCGGCGGCCTGCTCCACGGGTACGGGCAGGAACTCTATCTCATTCTGCTCATAGTTCTTGCCGTCAAGACAGAAATTGCCCACTTCTGAGTGGCCGTACTTAATCTGTCCGCCGGCCTGGGCAATATACTGCATGCACTGCGTGCGGAACTCATTGGCCTTGGCGTAGGGAGCCGACTCATGGTAGCCGCGCTGGTCCTGGGCAGGGAACACGCCCTCGTCGTCGCTGATGACATAATACTCCAGCTCGCCCATGGCCTGAAACTCCATGCCCGTCACCTCGCGGAAGGCCACGGCGGCCTTGTGCAGCGTGTGCTCGGGCGAGGACTCCAGCGGATGGCCGTCCTTGTCGAAGAACGAGCAGAGCAGCGACACCGTGGGAATCTCGGCAAAGGGATCGACAAAAGCCGTGCGGAAGCGGGGCAACACGTAGAGGTCGCTGCTGCCGGCCTGGATGAACGAGAAGAGACTGCTGCCGTCCACGCGCTCGCCACAGGTCAGGATGGTGTCGAGGTAGGCCAGGTCGTTGATGACAAAGTTCAGCGTCTTCAGCTTTCCGTCGCCGCCGGGATACATGAAGTTCACCATGCGGATGCCGTTCTTCACGATGTAGTCGATGATGTCGGCCTTGGTGAATGCCTCCGAAGGTTTCTGCAACGCCACGACAATAGGATTGGCGTTCAAAAGAAGATGCGCGTCGTTCATTCTATTTCTTCACCTTATATAAACGGAATGACATGGCAGGCAGACGGTCGGCCAGCACGGTGTTCTTCTCTCCCTTCTGACATTTGGCGCTACCCTTCTGGGGGATTATCTTCTCCGGCTGGTCGAGTGTGTTCTCATCGTCCATCGAGCCGTTGTAGCTCAGCGTCAGCGTCTCTGCGGTACACTCATCCTTCATGCCCAAAAGGTTGACACTGATGGGCTGTGCCTCTTTCGAGGTATTGACAACCTTGATAAGAACCTCATTCGTGTTCTTGTCGAACACTGCCGAGGCAAAGAGTCCGTTCTGACCTTCCTGTCCGGCCACGGGCACACCTTTCTTGTTCTTGGCATCAGGGGTAGTGAGCGAGAGCACGTTGGTGCCCTTGTTCATGGCATAGAGCTGCTGCACATAGTAGCTGACNNAAGGCAGCCTCGTAGAGCGATGCCTCGTAGTGGTTCCACTTCTTTCCGCGTCCGTGGCAGGCATACTCACCGGCAAACACCTTCGGGCCTTTGCGGGGATAGCTGTCGTAGCGCAGGGCACCACAGTTGGGATAGCGGTCTTTCGGGGCCGTGCCCAGGAACCAATCCTCGCCACGATAGAAGTGCTCGTCAACCAGGTCGGCCTGCTGTGTGCGCATGGCCTCCCAGCCCTTTTCAAACATCTTTCCTTCTGAGTCGGGGCCACTGGTACCCACAATCTTGATGTCGGGATATTTGGCACGGATAGCCTCTACGAAGGGTTTCAGACGCTCGAAGTAGGGAGTGTCCCACTGCTCGTTACCCACACCAATGAACTTCATGTTGAAAGGTTCGGGATGTCCCATGTCGGCACGAATCTTGGCCCACTTGTCGGTGGCGGGGTCGCCATTGGCAAAGGCAATCAGGTCCAGACAGTCATCAATGAAGGGCTGCAGGCCGTCCATCGGTGCATGGGCATCGAGTCCGTTCTGGAACTGGCAGGCAAGACCCACGCTGAGCACAGGCAGCGGCTCGGCACCAATGTCCTCGCACAGCTGGAAGAACTCAAAGAAGCCCAGACCGTAGCTCTGATAGTAGTCGGCAAAATAACGATAGTCGAAGGTGTCCTCCCAGCGGTTGCGGTTGGTGGGACGGTTCTCCACCGGGCCGATGGTGTTCTTCCACTGGTAGCGGGTGTCGAGCGTGGTACCCTCAACAATACAGCCACCGGGGAAGCGGAACACGCCAGGATGCATGTCCTCCAGGGCCTGTGCCAAATCCTTGCGCAGGCCGTTCTTACGTCCTTTATAGGTATCGACGGGGAAGAGCGAAATATGCTCCAGACAGACAGGGTTGCCGCTACTGAGGAAAATGCGCAACTGCGCCTTGGGGTCGGTGAGCGGCGACTTCAGCATCACTTCGTACTGCTTCCATTCATTGCCGCTGACATCCAGTTTCTGCTGCACAAACTCCTGATGCTCGGCCATGGTGTTCTCATTGATGAGCTGAACGCGGATTTGCGAGTTGCCCTGAGGAGCCTTTGCCCAAACGGTGAAGCGATACTCCTTGTCTTTCTCCACGCCAATGCCAAAATAGCCCTCGTTCTGCAGACCCGTGCGACGCTCACGATGGCCGGGATTGTTGAGCACCACATAATGCGGACAACGCTCAAAGGGGCCGTCGGACTTCAGCTCCACATTGCCGAACACGCGCCAGCCCATATAAGGCTGGGCAAATTCGAACGAGCGGTTCTTCACCAGTTCGCCGTAGAGACCGCCGTCGGCAGCGAAGTTAATGTCTTCAAAAAACAAGCCGTACATCGTTGAGGATACGGCAGCTCCCGGCTTCTTGGTATCGACGTTCATCACGTACTGAGCCTGAGCCGAAAGTGCGCCCATCATAGCCAGAGCGCAGGAAATGGTTTTAAGGTTCATAGTGTTAACTTATTATTGGTTATGGTTTAGCTGATGCAAAATTAGTTAAAAAAAAGCAATTCTGCAAGAGAATTACAAATAAAAGCATTACTTTTGTATCTCTTTAACGAAGAAAACAGAAAACACGCATAATAGACATGAAAAAGATTTTGGTAGCTGAAGACAACGACAGCAACTTCATCCTGATGACTTATGTGCTGAAGGGGAAGTATGACATGGAGCGTGCCAAGAATGGCAAGGAAGCTGTAGATATGGCTGACAGCTCGGACTACGACCTGGTGTTGATGGACATCAAGATGCCCGTCATGGACGGCCTGGAGGCAACGACTATCATCAAACAGAGGCATCCAGACTTGCCTGTAGTCGCACTGACAGCAAATGTGTTTGAATCCGACAAGCAACGGGCAATCGCTGCAGGTTGTGATGATTTCATTGCTAAACCCATCAATCGCGACCAATGCCTGGCCATGATTGAACGGTTCACCGGGAAATAGAAGAGGCGAGGGCCGTCCCCTCACCTCTCATTCCTTATTTCTATTTCACCTGCACCACAAGATATTTGCTGGTGCTCCAGAACTGTTGCGGATCAAGAATCTGTAGTGTATAGATTTTATTCCCGTCACGCTCCAAGTTATACGAGCCAGTCGGATGGGTGGTCAGTATCTCGGCTTTCTTTGAGTTAAGATTGAGTCGGTTGACCCGGCGGATATCAATCTCAGTGAAGAAGGAAGCATCGAATCCGTCTTGCAACACCTTGCCGCTTTTCAGGATATTATGATCCTTGAGTTCCTTCTTCGAGCCTAATGCATACCAAGCGGTGTTCAACTGGCGGTCCTGCTGGCTGATGGTCTGGTTTTGTTCATGGGTCTGTTGCTGCAGGTTATCGATGTTCTGGTTCAGGTTAACAGCCTGCTGCTCCAGTTCAGTGATGCGGATGTTCTTGGATTCCAGCTCCTGGCGCAACTGCTCAATCTCTACAGTCTTCTGCTCCATTTGTGCCATCAGGTTCTGGATGGTGCGCTGAAGCTGCTCATTCTTCCGTCCGCTCTCTTTTGCACGGGCTTGCAGTTTTTCAATCAGCTCGGCATTTTGCGCCATCGTCTGTTGGATGTACTGCATGTTCTCCTTGATGCGCTCACGGGCATCGGCACCTTCGCCCCTACGATCAATCGTCAGCCGTCCTTGAGCCTCCGTAATCTCGCGGAAGCCATCCTCAATCTCATTGAGGGTAGACAGCAGTTCTTCCTGCTCATTGCGCAGTTGTTCGTTCTCACGGGTCAGCAACGAAAGTGAATCTACCTCACTGCTGCCGACGACACCGCTTTTCTTCTCGTTGCAGCCGCATATCATGACGGCCAGCAAAGTCATAAAAAAGATTTTTTTCATAAGCTAATATTTTAAATGTTGTCATTTAACTCTTCCCTGCCACAATGAGCACAAACTCTCCGCGTGGCTCAGTCTGCGTGAAGTGAGCCATCAACTCTTCTAGCGTTCCACGCACACTCTCCTCATGGACTTTTGATATTTCCCTACAGGCACAGGCCTGACGGTCGGGGCCGAATGCCTCGGCAAACTGCTGTAGCGTCTTCAGTACGCGATAAGGCGACTCGTAGAACACCATGGTACGCAACTCGTCGGCCAAGGAGGCAATGCGGCTCATCCTACCTTTCTTCTGGGGCAGGAATCCCTCGAACACAAAACGGTCGCAGGGCAGCCCGCTGCTTACCAATGCTGGCACGAAAGCAGTAGGACCCGGCAAGGTCTGCACCTCTACGCCCGCCTTCACAGCCTCACGCACCAGAAAGAAGCCCGGGTCGCTGATACCGGGCGTCCCGGCATCGCTGACAAGGGCCACATTCTGCCCGGAGAGCAGACGCTCAACTATGGCGGCAGAAGTGCCGTGCTCATTGAACTTATGGTGCGACATCAACTGCTTCTTAATGTCGAAATGCTTCAGCAGGATACCCGACGTACGGGTATCCTCAGCCAGCACCAGGTCGGCCTCCTTCAGAACGCGAATGGCGCGAAGCGTTATATCCTCCAAATTTCCCACCGGCGTGGGGACAATATATAATACACCCATAATGCACGGCAAAATTACGCAAAAGTTAGCAGTTGGGAGTTAGATTCCTGGAGTTTATTGGTTCTATTTAACGTTTTTTATTTGTTGGCAAGAAAAAAGGTAACTCAGTTTTTTCTTTTGGACGCAAAAAAAGCCGTACCTTTGCATCCAAATTTCAAATCGACAACAACGTAATTGCTCAATTCGTAAATCATACAATAGCCAAATAGTAAATAATCATGATGACTGCAAAAGAAATCCGCGACTCGTTCAAGAAGTTTTTCGAGTCGAAAGGACATGCCATCGTGCCCTCGGCTCCGATGGTGATTAAGGACGACCCGACGCTGATGTTTACCAACGCCGGTATGAACCAGTGGAAGGACATTATTCTGGGAACCCGCGACCCTGAGCCGCGCCGTCGTGCCGACACTCAGAAGTGTCTGCGCGTCAGTGGCAAGCACAACGACCTGGAGGAAGTGGGGCACGACACCTATCACCACACCATGTTCGAGATGTTGGGAAACTGGAGCTTCGGCGACTATTTCAAGGAGGGAGCCATCGACATGGCCTGGGAATACCTGGTGGATGTGCTGAAGCTGAACCCGGAAGACCTTTATGTAACTGTGTTTGAAGGTTCACCCGAGGAGAACATCCCCCGCGATGACGAAGCCGCCAAATACTGGGCTAAGCATGTGCCCGAAGACCACATCATCAACGGCAACAAGCACGACAACTTCTGGGAGATGGGCGACACAGGTCCCTGCGGCCCCTGCTCAGAGATTCATGTGGACAGCCGCACACCCGAACAGCGCAAGGCCAGTGGAAAGACGGGCCGTGAACTGGTGAACAAGGACGACCCCCAGGTCATTGAGATATGGAACCTGGTATTCATGCAGTTTAACCGCAAGGCCGACGGAAGCCTGGAGAAACTGTCGATGAACGTCATTGACACCGGCATGGGCTTCGAGCGTCTTGTGCGCATGATGCAAGGCAAGCACTCAAACTATGATACCGATGTGTTTCAGCCCATCATCAAGGCCGAACAGGACATCACTGGACTTCGCTACACCACCTTCGAGGAAGAGGAAGAGTTGAGAGTTAAGAGTTTAGAGCTAAGAGACGTTTGTTCTGCTGATGAAAGTAAAGTCTCTCCTCTCTCAACTCTAAACTCTCAACAAGAACAAGTCAACGTGGCCATGCGCGTCTGCGCCGACCATCTGCGCGCCGTAGCCTTCTCCATAGCCGACGGACAGCTGCCCAGCAACGCCAAAGCCGGCTATGTCATTCGCCGCATCTTGCGCCGCGCCGTTCGCTATGCCTATACCTTCCTGGATCAGAAAGAGGCCTTCCTCTATAAACTCCTGCCCACCCTTGTGGAGGAGATGGGCGATGCATTCCCCGAGCTGAAGGCACAACAGCAGCTCATCGGCCGCGTGATAAAGGAAGAGGAAGATGCCTTCCTGCGCACACTCGACAAGGGCATCTCGCTTCTCGACAAGGCAATGAAAGAAGTGAAAGACAATGCGGCTGCCGACGCTCAGCTCGTACTAGACGGCGTGCAGGCATTCCGTCTGTTCGACACCTACGGCTTCCCCCTCGACCTGACAGAGCTGATATGCCGCGAGAACGGCTTCACCGTGGACGAAGGACAGTTCAACGTGGAGATGCAGAAACAGAAGGAGCGCGCCCGCAATGCCGCCCAGGTGGAGAACAGCGACTGGGTAGAGCTTCAGCCAGGCGAGCAGCAGTTCGTGGGCTACGACTACACTGAATATACCTGCCATATAATAAGGTATAGGAAGGTCACCCAGAAAAAGAATGTGTTCTATGAACTGGTGCTCGACTTCACTCCGTTCTACGGAGAGATGGGTGGCCAGGTGGGCGACCAGGGCGTCCTCGTCAGCGAGAATGAGACCGTCGAGGTCATCGACTCGAAGCGTGAGAACAACCAGACTGTACACATCGTGAAACAACTGCCCAAAGACCCCTCGGCAGACTTCATGGCCTGTGTNNGTCAGCCCCGACACGCTGCGCTTCGACTTCTCCCACTTCGAGAAGGTCAGCGACGAACAGCTGCGCGAAGTGGAGCGCATGGTGAACGACATGATTCGTCAGGACCTGCCACGCGACGAGCATCGCGACATGCCGATGGACGAGGCCAAGAAGCTTGGCGCCATCGCCCTCTTCGGCGAGAAGTACGGCGACAAGGTGCGTGTCATGCGCTTCGGTCCGTCGTGTGAGCTGTGCGGTGGCATCCACACCACCTCAACGGGTCGCATCGGTTTCTTCAAGATCGTATCGGAGAGCAGCGTCGCTGCCGGCATCCGCCGCATCGAGGCCAAGACAGGCAAGGAATGTGAGGAGCTTATCTACAGAACCGAAGATATGCTAAAAACTGTAAAGGCATTCTTCAACAATTCCAAAGACTTGCAGGGAGTCATCCAGAAGTACATTGATGAGCACGACTCTATGAAGAAAGAAATAGAGGTGTTCCAACAGCAGCGCGTCCAGCTCTTGTCAAAAGACATAGTCAGCAAGGCACGCACCGTGAATGGCGTAACGGTGGTAACAGGACAATTCCCGATGGCACCGAATGCAGCTAAAGACCTGGTGTTTAAAGTGCGCGAGCAGGTGAATGGAAGTCTGCTCTGCGTGGTCGGCACCATCTTCGACGGCAAACCGTTACTGAACGTGATGCTCAGCGACGACATGGTGAAAGACCACGGCCTGAACGCCGGACAGCTAGTGCGCGAGGCTGCCAAACTCATTCAGGGCGGCGGAGGCGGTCAGCCACATTTCGCCCAGGCCGGCGGCAAAAACGCCGACGGGCTGAGTGCCGCCATCGACAAAGTCCTTGAACTGGCACAGATTTAGCGTGACAATAGTACCCGAACAGGCAAATGGCAGAGAACTATACAGGTGAAGCGCACGGGCCAGGACGTATAGAGGTGGTGTGCGGCTCGATGTTTTCGGGCAAGACAGAGGAACTGATCAGGCGGATGCGCAGGGCGCAGTTTGCACGCCAGCGGGTAGAGATATTCAAGCCCGCCATCGACGTTCGCTATTCCGAGGAAGACGTAGTAAGCCACGACCAGAAGCATATCCAGTCTACCCCCATCGACTCGTCGGCCTCGATTCTGCTTTTGGCCAACGACATCGACGTGGTGGGTATTGACGAGGCACAATTCTTCGACATGGGGCTGGTGGATGTGTGCAACAAACTGGCCAACCGTGGAGTACGCGTCATCGTGGCCGGACTGGACATGGACTTCAAGGGCGTGCCCTTCGGACCCATCCCGGCCTTGTGTGCCGTTGCCGACGAAGTGACAAAAGTTCATGCCATCTGTGTGAAGTGCGGCTCGCTGGCCTATATCAGCCACCGATTGGTAAAAAACGACAAACGGGTGCTGCTCGGAGAGACTCAGGAGTATGAACCGCTATGCCGGAAATGCTAC
>LXOW01366965.1_pt1 | contig 15012 bp, 6 predicted proteins | sample 1368591 | NCBI WGS metagenome assembly LXOW01 (sample SAMN04884650, study PRJNA319009) | bovine gut metagenome | isolation source: Cow rumen | host: Bos taurus | place: Italy: Legnaro (PD) | collected 2014-07-09 | reverse complement strand
CGTCGGCAGCGTCAGATGTGTATAAGAGACAGACAGGGCTTCGGCGTGCTGCCCCGCATGATAGTGTGGGGATTCCTTGGCATGGCCATCGCCATGGCTATGGTCATCTTCAAGAGTGGCGTGCCCGCCTTCCTCGGCTCGGTGTCCGACGCCCTGACAGGCCATGCCGGCCATGCTGCCGCCTACGCCGCCATCTTCAAGGCCTCTGAGCTCACCTGGGGCAAACTCGGCATCGCCTTTGCCGTCAGTGTGCTGATGAACAGCATCTTCGCCCCCGTCATGATGACCTTCCACAAATGCACCGACATCCACATTACCGACAACGGCGGCACGGTGCGCGGCCTTTTCCGCCCCATCAAGATGCGCGAAATCATGAGCAAGAAGGTCAACTGGGACGTGCAGTGGAACCTGGTCATCAAAAAGACCATCCCCCTCTTCTGGTTCCCGATGCACACCATCACCTTCATCCTGCCTCCGACCTTCCAGGTGCTTTTTGCCGCCCTGCTGGGTGTCGCGCTGGGTCTTATCCTCGCCTTGGCCGGCGGAACCAAAAAGTGATAAGTGATGAGACGTATTTTGTTAGCTTTGATGGGGTTGATGGGATTCCTGGGCTTGACAGGCAATGCCCAGGCCCAAGAGAATCCATTTTCCTTCGACTTCCACGGCTTTGTCAACCCGCACTATTACGCCGATAGCCGCAATGTCGTTGGCGGGCGTGAGGATATGATGCTCTTCTACCCCAAACCCATCCTGCGCGACAGCCTCGGCCACGACCTCAACGACGGCTGGCAAGCCGACATGCTGGCCATCACCGCCCGTCTGGGGCTGAAAATCAAGGGTCCCGACATGCTGGGCGCCCTGACCAACGCCTATATCGAGGGCGACTTTACGGGCAGCACCAACGCCACCATCGACAACCTGCGCCTGCGCCACGCCTACCTCACCTTGGATTGGGCGGAGAGCCAACTGATCATCGGGCAATACTGGTATGCCATGGTTGTCCACGAGATCATGCCCATGACCAACCCCCTCAACATGGGCGCCCCCTTCCACTGCTACGCCCGCCAGCCGCAGGTGCGCTACAGCTACTATCCCTCAGGCAATTGGGAGTTGCTGGGGGTAGTCCAGTGGCAGTTGGACAACATGAGCCAAGGGCTGCTCAACGGCATCCCCCCCAGCAGCACCCAGTTTGCCCGCCACAGCATGATTCCCGAACTCAACGCCCAGGTGCGTTACTTCAATGGCAAGATCCTCCTCGGTGCCGCCGCCAACCTCAAGACCATCCAGCCCCTCGTCCCCGACCCCACGGGCGAGCTGTACAACTCCTTCAGCTGGAGTCTCTTCAGCAAGGCCTACCTCGGATCCCTCACCGTCAAGGCGCAGACACTGCTCAACAACAGCCTCTACGAGGGTTGCTCCCTGGGCGGCTACCTGATGCTGGCCGACACCACCTTCCGCGACTGGCACTTCAACACCGTCTGGCTCGACCTCGAGCGCAACAAAGGGCATTGGCGTCCAGGCCTTTTCCTCGGCTACGCCAAGAACCATGATTACGGCAATACCGACTATGCCTATGCCTTCGGGCGCGGCCACGACATTGCCTACCTCTGGCGCGTACAGCCCCGGCTGACCTACACCACCGGCAAAGGCCTCTCATTCGTGGGCGAAGCGGAATACACCTGTGCCGGATATGAAGAGCCTGTCGGCAACATGCGCCTCTCACTCAGCGTCGTCTATGCTTTCTAACTACCATACTCACAGCCACTACTGCGACGGCAAAGTGCCCATGCGCCAAATGGTCGAGGCCGCCGTGGAGAAGGGTATCCGCATCCTCGGCTTCTCGGGACACTCCCCCCTGCCCTACGAGAACAGCTTCTCCATCCGCGACTACGCGGGCTACTGCCACGAGGTGCGCAGCCTGCGGGAAGAGTTTGCCGACCGCATTGAGCTGCACCTCGGACTGGAAATAGACTACGTGCCAGGTCTTTGCGAAGACTTCCGCCCCCTCGTTGAGCAGGGCGGCTTGGAGTATACCATCGGCAGTGTACACCTCATCCCCCAGCCCGAAAGCGTCGAATACATACGTACCCATCCTGCCGAGGCGGGCGACTACCTCTGGATGATCGACNNCCGCCTGTTCGGAGGCGACATACGGCGGGGCGTGCGCGCCTTCTTCGACCAGACCAACCGCATGATTGATAGCCAACGGCCCACCATCGTAGGCCACTTCGACAAGATCGTCATGAACAACAAGGACCGCTATTTCCACTACGACGAGAAGTGGTTCCTCGACCTGGTCCACGAGACTGTGCAGCTCATCCACGAGACCGGCTGCATCTGCGAGGTCAACACCCGCGGCATCTACAAGGGGCGCCACCCCGACTACTACCCCGCGCGCCAGACGCTACGCCACATGAACACCCTGGGCATCCCCGTCATCGTCAGCACCGACGCCCACCATCCCGACGACCTGCTCCGCACCGAGGGCGCCTACGAATTCCTCCAAGAAATCAATTACAGAAACATATTATTAACCCTTTAAACTGAATCATCATGAAGAAAACAGTACTTCTTGCTGCCGCCCTGTTGGCCTTTGGCATCGGCAACGCGCAAATCAACGCTGGCCGCATCGGCACGGGCAACATCACCATCGCTGGCATGCCCTGGGAAGATGTCTATGGCCTAGACTTTAACAACGACGGCACGCTGGAGTTCCGCATCGCCGACAACGACGGTGTCAGCGGCACTTGGACCAATGCCTACTTCTCCTACAACTGGACGGAAGGCGGCAACAACATCGTCGCCAATCCTGAGATGTGGGACTACGTTGCAATCCTTGCCGAGGGAGATGTCATTGATGCCAACGGCAACTTCGCCGGCTATGGCGATGCCACCTTCGAGACCCTCACCTCGGTGCCCGAGCGTATCTTCCTGGGTTTCCGCATCCTGTTGGCCGACGGCGTGCACTACGGCTGGGCNNCCTCAATTGGGTTGCCTGTGCATACAACACCACCCCTGACGCCGCCATCGCCGCCGGACAGACCTCGGGCAACGGCATTGTGGCCACCATGCTGGACAACTTCAGCGTCAAGTCGCTGGGCAACAAGACCATCCTTGTCGAGGCCGCCCACGCCACCGCCACCCTCTACAGCGTCGACGGACGCGAGATGAACACCTTGCAGGTTGCCGGCCAGGCCACCCTGCAAGTCCCCACGGCAGGCCTCTACCTGCTCCGCGTGGGCAACGTCACCCGCAAGGTGATGGTCGAGGAGTAGCATCCCCCTCCTCTCCCACGGCGACGATGCATGAATGCACCCCCTTCACTACCCTGCCGCCCGGGCATCCGGGCGGCAGGGTAGCGCCATTTCCCAACCTGCTGATTCCATGGATATTAGCTTTTTCGGTACTCTGCCAACTATCATACTATCAGCTCTTTATGCGCCGTTATCATATCTGTACGAATAATGTGTTGCATCCGAGTTACTTATCCGCTCCATATAGCGGAAAAGGAGCGGATATGAAGCGGAAAAGGAGCGGATATATAAGAACGGAGCCGGTAAGGCGCCGGAAAGGCGCCAGAAAGAATTATTAATATTATTATTGATAATTCATAAAAAAGTTGTATCTTTGTAGATTAATATTCGTAATCCACAGAGGAATGAAAAGCACGTACAAGGTTTTTAAAGAAAGCGTTACAGCGATAACCAAGTATTATATGCTGTTGGTCGAAGAGACCAGGAGCCAGCGTTTGGTAGGCAGCACCAACGAATGGGTGCTGGACAACTACTACATGATCAGCGAGCAGGAGAAGGTGATGAAGGTGGACTTGCAAAGCAAAGAATTCCGCCGCATCGGGATGAAGCGCCTGACCCAGCTGGAGAGCCTGATGATGGGTTTCCTGAAGAAATGCCACCACCAGATAAACAAGAACCTGCTCTTCCGCTACCTCAGCCAGGTGCAGGTGAAACAGAAAGACTACCTCACCTACCCCGAGGTATGCGCCTTGCTGCCAATCATCAAGCACATCCTCATCAAGGAACTGGCCGACCTGTGCCGCCATCTGGAAGCCGAAAACGCCTACCACTATACCATCACCGACAAGGGCCATGCCGACCTGGACCAGCTGAACAAGGCCGCGCAGGAGAACCTGATGATGATGAACATCTTCAACTCTTTGAAGAAGATGACCAAGCAGCCGATGGCGGAGTTCATCGACGCGGTGAGCTTCTCGGAACGTATGCTCAAAGGCGAGAAGGCCGAGATGTACGACCAGATGTACGACCGCACGAAGGACGACTACCGTGCCAAGATAGTGCGCCTGGCCAAGAAACGCAAGATGAAGGAGTACGACCTGGTGAAGGAGCTGGTGGAGAAGGCCGACGCGAAAGGCGAGCATGTGGGCTGGCAGCTGTTCCCGCCGAAGCGTTGGAACGCCCGCGCCCACTGGTATGTGTGGATTGTCGTGCTGGCGTCGTTGGCGCTGGCGGCGGTATTCGCCGATACCGCCACGATGGGCAACGGCTTCACATGGGTGACGGCACTGATTATCGTGCTGATGTGGGTGCCCATGAGCCAGGTGGTGATAGACTTATTCAACCAACTGCTCTACCGCTTACACAAGCCCGTCAACACCTTCAAGATCAAGTTCAAGGACGGCCTCATCCCCAAGGAATACGCCACGATGGTCATCATGCCCACCATCCTCAAGAACAAGGCCAAGACGGTCGATTTGCTGGAACAGCTGGAGGTCTACTACCTCTCCAACATCAACCGTGCCAGTGAGGGCAAACGGCTCGAGAGCCGCCCGCAAAACCTCTACTACACGCTGATAGGCGACGCAGCCTCGTACAAGGAGGCCGACGCCCCGTGGGACAACGAGGTGGTCGAGGCAGGCCTTGCCAAAGTGAAAGAGCTGAACGCCAAATACGGAGCCCAGATATTCAATTTCGTCTACCGCCGCCGTGCCTGGAGCGAGGGCGAGCAGACCTTCCTCGGCCATGAGCGCAAGCGTGGCGCCATACTGCATTTCAACGACCTGGTGCTGGGACAGACCACCGCCGCCGAGCGCGAGAAACGTTTCCGCTGCGAGACCATCAGCGAATGGCGCGAAGGTGCCGTACCCGACATACAGTTCATCATTACCCTCGACACCGACACCGAGTTGGTGCTGTATTCCGCGCAGAAACTCATTGGCGCCATGGCGCACCCGCTGAACCGTGCGCAGCTGTCGAAAGACGGCAGGCGCGTGGATGCCGGCTATGGCATCATGCAGCCCCGCGTGAATGTGGACGTGGAGGTGACGCACAAGAGCCGCTACGCACAGCTCTTTGCCGGTCTGGGCGGCCTGGACGTATACACCACGGCAAGTTTTGAACTCTACCAGGACATCTTCAACGAAGGTTCGTTCTGTGGCAAGGGCATTTACGACCTGAAGGTGTTCCAGCAGGTGCTGAAAGGCACGTTCCCGGAGAACCTCATCCTGAGCCACGACCTCATCGAGGGCTGTCACATCCGTTGCGGACTCATCAACGACCTGGAGCTCTTCGACGACAATCCTTCGAACTATATTGACGACGCCAAACGCCACCACCGCTGGACACGCGGCGACTGGCAAATCATTGGCTGGTTGAAGAATAAGGTGCGCAACGAAAAGGGCGACAAGGTGAAGAACCAGGTCAACACCATCGGGCGCTGGAAGATATTCGACAACCTGCGCCGGTCGGTGCTGAGCCTGGCAGTGATGGTAGTAATCTTTGCAGGATACGGGCTGTCGCTGGTGCGGACGGGGACGTCGGGATTTGCAGAAATCAGTCCCGCCTGGTACATCCTGGCAGCATTCATCGTGGTGGCCAGCCCGATAGTATTCTTCATCCTCGGGCAAATCACCAAGATACCTTCCTTTGGCAAACGTTACCATTATTATGCCACGCTCATGCGGGGCTTCAAAGTCATTATCTACCGTTCCATCGTGCAGTTTGCCCTGCTGCCCAAAGAGGCATGGATGTACACGGATGCCCTGGTGCGGGCATGCTACCGTATGTGGTTCTCGCACCGCGACTTGCTGGCGTGGATCACCAGCGACGAGGCCGCCAAGAGCACCAAAGGCACGCTGGGTGACTATCTGGGGAAGTTCTGGTTCAACTACGTCTGTTCCCTCCTGCTTGCCGTGCTGACCGTATGCCTGCTCAACTCACGCAGCATGGTTGGTTCCTACGAGATTATGGCTGTCATTGCCGCCGCCGGCGCCATCGTTACCTGGTGCGGCGCCCCCTTCCTGATGTTCTGGCTGGGCAAGAAATTCCCGCAGGACAACAAGAGCCTCACGGAGAAGGAGACCGCCGAGGTGAGACAAATGGCACAGGACACCTGGCATTTCTTTGACACGCTCATCACCCCTGAAAGCCATTACCTTATCCCCGACAACTACCAACTCAACCGCGAAAGCAAGACCGACTACAAGACCTCGCCCACCAATATCGGCTACTCGCTGACATCCATCGTCAGTGCCGCCGAACTGGGATTTATCACCCGCGAGGATGCCGTGGAACGCATGGCCCACATCATCGACACCGTCGGGAAACTCGAGAAGTGGAACGGCCACCTATTCAACTGGTACGACATCCGGACACTCCGCAAACTGCCCAATTTCTTTGTCTCCACCGCCGACAGCGGCAACTTCGTGGCATGCCTGTATGTGGTGAAAGGATGGCTGGAAAGCCAGCTGGACGGAGACCTGTGCGCCACGCTCAATGCACAGGTATCGAGCCTCATATCCGAGACGGACTTTTCCAAACTGTACAACCCCGAACTGGATGTATTCAGCATTGGTTTCGACTATGGCGCACAGTCGCTGCTGCCCTACCACTACAACAACTTCGCCTCGGAGGCACGCCTCACCAGTTTCCTCACCATCGCCCAGGGCGACGCGCCCTACAAGCACTGGTTCTGCCTCGACAAGACGCTGGTACAGTATCGTGGCTACAAGGGCGTTGCCTCGTGGTACGGCACGTTGTTTGAGTACTTCATGCCCTTCATCTTCCTGCCCACCTACAAGCACACCCTGATGGACGAGACCTACAGTTTCGCCATCCGCGCCCAGCGGGCCTTTATCAAGAACATGCACCTGCGCTTGCCGTGGGGCATATCGGAGACCGCATACAACGAGTTGGACGACGCCCAGAACTACAAGTACCACGCCTTTGGTGTCCCCTACCTCAAGTTCCAGAACACCACGCCCGACCGCATCGTCATCTCGCCTTACAGCTCATTGATGACCATAGGCATTGACGACCGCGCCGTATACGAGAATATCCAGCAGTTCAAGGCCTTGGAGATGTATGACCCGGGCATGGGATTCTTCGAGAGCTACGACGAGGAAGACCATGTGGCCGTCCACGCACACTATGCCCACCACCAGGGCATGATATTGGCTGCCTTGACAAACTATCTCTCAGGCCATTGCCTGCAGCACTACTTCATGCAGCAGCCCACCATGCGCTCCATGGAGACCTTGCTGAAGGAGAAGGCCCAGGTGAAACCTTACATCGACCTGAAGGTGACGCAATACAAGCGCTACCAGTACTCTAAGGTCCAGACCGAGAGTGATGCCCGCGACTTCGACACCATTGCCAACGTTCCCGAGTTGGGGGTCATCAGCAATGGCCAGTTCACGGTGCTCCTCAATGACCGCGGCAGCGGCTTCTCGCGCTATCGCAATATCTACCTCAACCGCTACCGCAAAATCTCCTCCGACCACTACGGCTCCTTCCTCTATATCCGCAACTTGCGCACCGACAAGATCTGGTCTGCCACCTACGCCCCCCTCGACGTCATGCCCGAGAACTACCACGTCAGCTTTGCCAGCGACAAGATACGTTTCTCCCGCACCGACGAGGGCATTACCACCCAGACGGAAGTCACCGTCCTCAAAGACCGCTCGGCAGAGATACGCCGTTATACCTTCTCCAACAACACAGCCCTCGACATCGACCTGGAAATCACGACCTATAGCGAGGTTGTCCTTGCCCCCAGTTCCGAGGATGAGAACCACAGGGTATTCAACGGCATGAAGATACAGTCAGAATACGACGCCGAGCATGAGGCATTGCTTTTCAGCCGTCCCATCACCACCGACTCGCGCCACTACATGCTCCACAAACTATGGACATCGGAAGGCGACAACTCGCAACTGGTGGAATACGAGACTTCGCGACTGAAATTCCTGGGTCGTGGAGGCAGTCTGCGCCACGCCGCCATCCTTGAGAGCCGACGCACCCTGACAGGCACCGTGGGCACCACCCTCGACCCGGTGATGAGTATGCGCCGCCGTCTGCACATCCCCGCAGGCGAATCGGTGGAAGCCTATGTCATCACAGGTTTCGCCAAGGCACGCGAGCAGTTGCTCCAACTAACAGAGCAATACCTGAATACGGTCGACATAGAGCATGCCTTCAAGACCTCGTCGGTGTTCAACAACATGCGCACCGGCATGTCCCTCCTCAAAGGCTCACAGATGCGCCTCTACAACAATATCTCCAAGTACATGGCCCAGACGGCCACCCTCGGCAGTCAACGCAATGACATCCTGGACAAGAACACCCTCTCGCAGAGTGGCCTATGGCGCTTTGGCATCAGTGGGGACCTGGCCATCCTGCTCATGGAGATTGACAATGCCGACCGTAGCGGCTACGCCAAGGAGATGCTCCGTGCCTTTGAATACTACAAGGTACACGGACTGATCCTCGACCTCGTATTCATCAACGACATAGAAGGTCCCAAACGCGACGGCCTCACCCATTTCATCCGCAATATGGCCAATACGGAACACCTGTGGGCGCCGCACAGCGATGCAGGCCATGTCTATGTCCTCAATGGCAACGAGATTACTGACGAGGAGCGTGTCCTGCTGCACACCGTGGCACGTCTGACCTTCAACACGCGCGACAATCTCACCATTGAGCAGCAGCTCCGCGAACTCGAGACTGCCAACCAGCACTACCAGGACAAGGTGGAATATCCTGTTCTCAAGCCCAGCCGTCAGTTCCGCGTATGGAGCAGCCTCGACTATTACAACCAGTACGGCGGCTTCGACCGCAACGGGCACGACTACGTGGTTACCAACACCAACACGCCCATGCCGTGGGTCAACGTCATCTCCAACCCCCAGTTTGGCTGCGTGGTCAGTTCCACCATGGCAGGCTTCACCTTTGCCTACAACGCACAGCAGTTCAAGCTCACCGGCTGGAGCAACGACATTGTCCGTGACAATGCCAGCGAGATGCTTCTGATCAATAGCCAGCAGTTTGTCCCCGCCACCGCGCGCCACGGACAAGGTTTCTCGGCCTTCGATGCCGACTACGAGGGCATGAGCGTCAAGGTGCGCCTCTTCGTGGCCCTCGACCGCATGGAGAAATACTACCAGATAAAGGTGGAGAACACCACCGACCAGCCCTCGAATATACATCTCGACATGGTCTACAAGCTGGTACTTGGCATGAACGAGGAAAAGACCGCCCGTTACCTCCATTCGCAGTGGGACGGCGAAGCCAACAGCCTGCATGTCCGCAATGTATACCATCCCGTCTACCACGACAAGGTGCTGCATCTCACCGCCACCGAGACCATCACCGACATCTCCCTCAACTACCCCAACCGCAAGCGCCTCGGCCTCACCATCTCCGTCCCCGCCAACGGGGAGAAAGAGGTGGCTTTCATCATCAGCGTCTCAGACAAGTCCGACGCCTCCGGCTATCACGCCAAACATACGCTCCAGGACATCTACGCCGAGTTTGACCGCGTAGCCAACTACTGGGACGAGAAGCTCTCGCACATCCAGGTCGAGACCCCCGACCCCTCTTTCAACTACATGCTCAACCGCTGGTATCTCTACCAGGTCTACTCGTCGCGCCTCTTCGCCCGTGCCGGATTCTACCAGGTGGGCGGTGCCACGGGCTTCCGCGACCAGCTGCAGGATGTCATGTCCATCCTTTACAGCGATCCCGGCTATGCCCGCCGGCAAATTCTCGACCATGCCGCACACCAATTCTCCGAGGGCGACGTGCTGCACTGGTGGCATGAGAGCCTGCACATGGGTGCGCGCACCACTTTCAGCGACGACTACCTCTGGCTGGTATTCGTTACCTACCAGTATGTTAAGATTACCGCCGACACTTCCATCCTCACCGAGCAGGTGCCTTTCTGCCAAGCCGACCAGTTGGCTGCCGGCGAGGCGGAACGCGGCATGAACTACGCCAGCGAGCAGCCGCTGAGTGTCAGTGGCCAGCGTTCTCCCAACTTCGAGTACGCCTCTCTCTACGAGCATCTGCGCCGTGCCGTCAACCACGCCCTCTCCCGCATGGGTGCCCACGGACTGCCCCTCATGGGTTGCGGCGATTGGAACGACGGCATGTCGTCCGTCGGCGTCGAAGGCCGCGGCGAGAGTGTCTGGGTGGCCTTCTTCCTCTGCAACCTGCTGCCCAAGATGGAAGAGCTCTCGACAATCAACTCACAGCTCACAACCGATGGCGACCTCTCCTACTGCGAGGAGCTCTCGTCCGCCCGCAAGCGTCTGGTCCAGGCCCTCCAGGAGAATGCCTGGGACGGTTCCTGGTTCCTCCGTGCCTATTACGACAATGGCGATCCCATGGGTTCGCGCAATAACATCGAATGCCAGATCGACCTCATCTCCCAGGCCTGGTCCATCCTCACCGATGTCGCCACGCCCGAGCAGAAAACCTCCGTCATGCGCGAGACCGACAACCGTCTTGTCAACCGCGAACATGAGATTATCCAGCTCCTCACGCCTGCCTTCCAGAACTCGCAGCCCTCGCCAGGCTACATCATGAACTACCCCGTAGGCGTGCGCGAGAACGGTGGCCAATACACCCATGGCGCCATGTGGTACATCATGGCCCAGCTCAAGGAAGGCCGCTACGACGAGGCCTATTTCCTCTACTCCCTCATCAACCCCATCCACCGCACGCAGACCCTCGCCGATGTGCTCAAATACAAGGTGGAGCCTTACTGCATCGCCGCCGACATCTACAGCAACCCGCAGCATCCGGGCCGTGGCGGATGGACATGGTATACCGGTTCCGCCTCATGGGCTTACAAGACCGGTATCGAGAATATCCTCGGCCTCCACAAGCATGGCGACCAGTTGACCGTAGCCCCATGTATCCCAACGGGATGGCCCCACTTCACCATCCGCTACCGCTATGGGTCTGCCGTCTACATCATCCGTTACCAAAGGGCAGAGAATGCCAGCCCGGCATCAGCGCCCACCATCATCCACCTCGTCGACGACGCACAAGAACATGAAGTACTTATCCATTAAGTCAAAGGCGAAAAGGGCTCATGTCCTTTTCGCCTTTGTTTTTGCCTTCGTTTCAGTCTCTGCGCAGAGCCTCAGCTACGGCATAGACCCTGCCCGCGACACGGCGGCCTTTGCCCTCTTCAACACCCACATGGACAGCATCCGCAGCCACCATCCCACCGTGGCGCTCGTCCTCAGTGGCGGCGGCGCCAAAGGCGCCGCCCACGTCAGCGTCATCAAGTACCTCGACAGCATAGGCCTGCATCCCGACTTGGTTGTCGGCACCAGCATCGGCGGTCTCGTCGGTGGCCTTTATGCCTGCGGCTACACAGGCAAACAGTTGGAAGAGATTTTCCTCTCCCAACACTGGGACACCCTGCTGCGCGACCTGCGTTCCCCTGCCCATGACGCCCTGGACCAGAAAGACCTCAACCGCCGTATCCTGCTCACGACTACCTTTGGCGAGTTCAACAACGACTTCTTCTCGCACCACGCCTCCGTCAACCTGCGCCGCAAGTTCATGGGGGGCGGCGTTGTGCAGGGACAGAATATTTACAACCTCCTGAGCACCTTGACGATAGGCTATGCCGACGAGCGCAACTTCCTCGAGATGCCCACCCCCTTTGTCTGCGTGGCCTCCGACATGGTTTCTGCCTCCCCCAAAGTGTGGCACTCCGGCTACCTCCTCGACGCCCTGCGCTCCACCATGTCCATTCCCGCCCTCTTCACGCCTGTCAAGCAGGACAGCATGGTGCTCCTCGACGGCGCCATGCGCGACAATTTCCCCGTCGATGTGGCGCGTGCCTTGGGGGCTGATATTGTGATAGGTGTGGACATCTCCGCCCCTCCGCTGAAGGCTGACGAAATCAACACCCTTCTCGATATCGTCGCACAGACCACCGACGTGCTGGGCCGCGAGACCTACGAGATTGCCAAGCGTTCAACCGATATCTACATCAAGCCTGACCTCCAGGGCTTTTCCCTCCTCAGTTTCAGGTCCCAGGACATCCTCCAGATGATGGCCCGCGGTGACGATGCCGTCCGTCAACACGCCACAGAGCTCAACGCCGTCGTCTCCAGCGGGTGTGCCGACCTCCCGCCTGCCCACATTCCCGACAGCATCGACATCGCCGCCGTCTGTTTCGTGGGTGTAGGTCAGAAAGCCGAGGCACAATTGAAGCAGCTGCTCAGCCAGCAGGTCACAGGCCGCAGGTCGCGCGTCACCATCCGCGACATACAGGAATCCGTCGACATCATGATGGGTACCAAGGCTTTTGAGACCGTCACCTACCAGTTGCTGGGTCCTCGTCCTCCCTATATCCTGCAGTTCACCTGCAAACCCTCGGCCATCCATCAGTTGGGCGTGGGCCTGCGTTTCGACAGCAAAGACCTGGGTGCCATCCTCCTGCATGTGGGACTCAACACGCAGAGCCTGACAGGCAGCCAGTTGCGTGTGGAAGGCCGCCTTGGGCAAAGGTCGGCGCTTACCGCCGATTATGCCCTGCGCACCCGACAGGGATGGGATTTCGGCGCCAACCTTGCGGGAGAATATGTCCGCAACGGCGGTTTCACTGTGGAGCAGCAAGAGTTGCAGACCGTCTTTGGCCATGCCCGCGCCGAGACCTTCCTCCACCTCACCCGTTGGAAGGATGTCAACATCCGCGCCGGCGTGTTCCTCGACTATTGGCGCCTTTTCTCCCTGCTGACCGACCCCTCCATTGCGCGTCCCGACTTCCTTACAGAGTCGTATCAACAGCTCTTCCCTGCCCTCTTCGCCCAGTTGCGTTCCGACTCTTATGACGACCCCTACTTCCCCACCCGCGGAGTGCGTTCCCACCTGCTGGCGCGGCTCTTCCTGCCGGCCCTCCTCGAGCCCTCAGGTCTCTTCTGCACCCTCGAGGGCAATCTGCAGGGCGTCCTCGCCGCCGGCCCCGTGGCATGGATGCCTTACGCCGCCACGCGCTATCTCAGCCAGTACAACCTGCCTTATATCAATGCCTTGGCGGTGCAGCCTGCCGGACGTGTCCTTGAGCAGCAGATGGTGTTTGTAGGCCTCAACGACGCCACCACCTGCCAGCGTCTCGTCGCCACGGCGGGCCTCGATATGCGCTTCCGACTGGTGTCCAAGCATTACCTTACCCTCAAAGGGCAGGTGCTGCATCAAAGCAATGAACTGAAAGGGTTTTTCTTGCGCGACGATTCGCGTACCGACTACGGCTTTGGCCTCGAATATTCCTACCAGACCGTCCTCGGCCCCCTTCGCGCGCAGCTGCACTGGTCCACCTTCTCCCGCCGTCCGGGCGCCCTCGTAGGCATCGGGTTGGACTTCTAATGTACCAGATACACTATCACTGTCCCGCCGGCGACGCCAAAGCTGTCGCCCAGCGCCTCGTTCAGCGTCCCCTGCCACCACTGCGTCAGGCAGCGGTTTTCAATGGGCCACTTGAGTCCGGTGACGCTCACGGGCGTCTCGGGCGTGAGCGAGAAGAGTGAGACCTGCTGCCCACGACGGGTTGCAATCTCCGCCTTTCCAAGCACGGGCAGGAAATCGCCATAGTCTGTCCGCATGCGGAACGAGACCTCGGGATACTGCGTTGCATAATAGGCCAACAGGCTGATATTTCCGAGCGTATGGTCCTCGCGCAACCCCGTGGCTCCGAGGATGTCGACACGGGCGGGCTGTTCCTCCGCCATCACGTGCCTCACCGCCTTGGTCAAGTCGTTCATCTCCTGTTCCTCCACGTGGTGGAACACAAAAGCGACGCCCTCGTCGCGAGCCTGCCGCAGCACTTCGGGGGAGAGCGAATCGCCGTCGCNNCTCGGCGGCGCGCAGCCCCTCCAGCAGCTCGCGGCGGGTGGGAAAGTCCCCATTGGCTATAATCGTGACATCTTTCATTGCGGCTGCAAAAGTACAACTTTTTTTTCAATTGCGCTCTCCTTTGCCTTTTCCGCGCCCACAAAAGAGCAAGTTTCCATTCCATCGGCATTTTCGCCGAAGCCTCCTTTTCTGTTGCCAGAACCATCTGTGTTCCAATCCTTTGCCCCCATACTACCCTCCCTGTGCCGTCACACCTCCGTATTTATACCAATATTCGTAAAACGTTAATATAACGTTACTTTAATGTTAGTTTAACGTTCCAAAAACGTTGAACTAACGTTGAACTAACGTTAAACTAACGTTGAAATAACGTTGAAGTAAAAAAAGGACAATGGGGTTGCAGAAAAGGAGGTGGGAGGCCGCGGCAAGGGTGTCCAGACCCTCGGCAGAGGTCGGAATTTTGGCACAGCAGAGTCATGTCAGCCCAGGGGAAAGATGTCAGGAGAAAAAAAATAGCCCAAAAAGTAGGTAATCCAAAAAAAAGTCGTATCTTTGCATTTCATATGGAAAGCATCAAGAAGATATACAAGCGAGGCCTGGGGCCGTCGAGCAGCCACACAATGGGGCCGCACCGTGCGGCAGAGCTGTTCAAGGACAGGGCGCCCGAGGCACAGCGTTACCGCGTGACGCTATACGGCTCCCTGGCCGCCACGGGCAAAGGGCACCATACCGACATCGCCATCCGCCGAGGGCTGGAACCCAAGGCGGTAGACATCGTATGGCGGCAGGACATCGTCAAGCCTTTCCATCCCAACGGGATGCTCTTCGAGGCCCTGGACGGCAACGGCCAGGTGACGAAGGATTGGCTGGTGTACAGCAT
>LXOW01180140.1_pt2 | contig 15013 bp, 15 predicted proteins | sample 1368591 | NCBI WGS metagenome assembly LXOW01 (sample SAMN04884650, study PRJNA319009) | bovine gut metagenome | isolation source: Cow rumen | host: Bos taurus | place: Italy: Legnaro (PD) | collected 2014-07-09 | reverse complement strand
AGGTAAAGCTCACGGATTGAGTGACGAAGAGTCGGCAAAGCTCTATCACATGATAGGACTCGGCGCTCTGAAGTACTTCATCCTGAAGGTCGACCCGAAGAAGACGATGCTGTTCGACCCGAAAGAATCAATAGATTTCAATGGCAATACAGGCTCGTTCATTCAGTACACCCATGCCCGTATCTGCTCGGTGCTGCGTAAAGCTGAAGAAACCGGCGTTACCTATGGCGACAAGGTTACTGTGGATAGCATACAGTCTGGCGAGAAATCGCTGCTTACCAATATCTATACATGGCCTTCGGTGCTCGAGCAGGCTGCAATCAACCGCAGCCCGGCCATGATAGCCAACTACATCTACGACCTCTGCAAAGGATTTAACCAGTTCTATCAGGAGTGCAGTATTCTGAAGGAAGAGGATGTGAAACGTAGAGAGTTCCGTCTGCAGTTGGCTGCGATGACAGCACGCTTGCTGCGTAACGCAGGTGAGCTGCTGGGTATGCAGATGCCAGAGAGAATGTAAATAATAGTAAGATGAACGTTTTTTATCTACCGGACGCTACAGAAGGAATGGTCTCCTTCCCTGAGGAGGAATCGAAACACTGTGTCAAGGTTTTGAGAATGCAGGTAGGAGACCGTTTCTGCGTCACCGACGGCAAAGGCTCGTTGTACGACGGTGAGCTTGTGGAAGCACACCCTAAACGAGCGACAGTATGCCTCACAAACAAACGCCCGGGTTATGATAACAAAACGTTTAAACTCGAGATAGCTATAGCGCCAACAAAACTCAACGAGCGTACGGAGTGGTTCCTTGAAAAAGCAACAGAGATAGGCATTGACAAGGTGCAGCTGTTTGCGTCGTATCACTCGGAACGCCGTGTGGCAAACGTGGAGCGTTTCCGCAAGGTGATGATAGCCGCAATGAAACAGTCGATAAAGTCGAAACTGCCAGAGATTGAGGATGTTGTGGATTTCAATAAGCTTGTGAAACAGCCTTTTGATGGACAGAAATTCATCGCCTGGATTGACGATGACGTGACAGAACTGCTTTGTGACAAATACGAAAAAGGTAAAAATGCATTGGTTCTTATCGGTCCTGAGGGCGACTTCAGTCCGGAAGAGGTGCAGCTGGCAAAAGACAACGGATTCATCCCGGTGAGCCTCGGCGATGCACGATTAAGAACAGAGACGGCGGCTGTGGTGGCATGCCACACAGTGAATCTGATAAACCAAATGTCGAAATGATGAAACGATTGCTGACAGTCGTGTTGCTGCTGCTGACGTTGGGACTTTCAGCCCAGCAGACGCAGATAGCGCTTCTGAAATACAGAGGCGGCGGCGACTGGTATGCAAACCCCACATCATTGCCTAATCTGGTGAAGTTCTGCAACCAGGAGCTGCACACCGACCTCAATCCCGACATCGCGACGGTGGAGGTGGGGAGCCCTGATATCTTCAACTATCCGTTTGTGCACATGACAGGTCACGGAAACGTAACGTTTGATAAGGCGGAATGCGAGAACCTGCGAAACTACCTGCTTGGAGGCGGTTTCCTGCACATCGACGACAACTACGGATTGAAAGATTTCATCATGCCGCAGATGCAGAAGGTGTTTCCGGAGCTTGAATGGGTGGAGCTGCCATATTCGCATGAGATTTTTAAAGAACCATATCCATTTCCTAACGGACTGCCTAAAATTCATGAGCACGACCTCAAGACACCACAGGCCTTTGCTCTGATTTATGAAGGCCGGTTGATATGCCTTTTCACATACGAATGCGACCTTGGCGACGGATGGGAGGACCAAAGGGTGCATAAAGACTCCGACGAAGTGAGGCTGAAGGCACTGAAGATGGGGGCGAACATAATACAATACGTCTTCTCTCATTAAACTGAATGTAAAACTAAAAAGATCAAAATGAATGAAACAAATTTTAAAAGAAACACTAACAGATGTCCCTATTGCAACAGAATAATTGAAGGTAGGACCGACAAGATGTTCTGCGACGACAGATGCCGTAATAATTACTATTACAAGGTTAACAGCGAGCAGAAGTCGTATATCAGATATATTAACAAGATTTTGCTGAAAAATCGCGGAATCCTCAGGACTGTAAATCCTTACGGAAGGAAGCTGGTTTCAAAGCGTAGTCTTGAGGAACTCGGCTTTGATTTCAATTGTTATACAAGTGTTTATAAAACAAGAAAAGGCAAGGAGTACTATCTTGTTTACGATCAGGCGTATAGCTTCGACGATCCGGAAAACTTAACCTTATTGGTTTTCTATCGTGATGCTTAACCCGTCGTAGGCAAGCATCATATTGGTTGGTAAAGTCTTATTAACATCCGCAGCTTTCCCCATGGAATGGCTGACGTGGGTGAACCATGCTTTCTTGACGTTCAGACGCTGAGCGATATCTATCGCTTCCGGAAGACTAATGTGCGAATAATGTTTCTCTTTGCGCAACGCCTCGATGATGAGATATTCAACACCCTCGAGCTTTTTGAGGCTCTCTTCAGAGATGTAGTTGAAGTCGGTGACGTAGGCGAAGTTGCCGATACGGAACGCGTAGCACAACATGTGAAGATGTGTCAGTGGAATGGGTTCGATAGTTAACTCGTTGATAACGATAGGTTTGTTGTCTACTATGTCGATGAGGTTATATGTCGGTGCACCAGGATACAACTCGCTCTTCTCGACGAAGGCGTAGGAATATTCGCGTTTGATTTCCTCTTGCGCCACTGGCGATGCATATATCGGCATTGAGATGTTTTGCAGGAAATTAAACGAGCGGACATCGTCCAAGCCACCGATATGGTCCTTGTGATGATGGGTGATGAGAATGGCGTCGAGATGGCGCACGTTTTCGCGAAGCATCTGCTGACGGAAATCCGGACCGGCATCAACACATATTGTGGTCTGTTCGGTTTGGATGAGAATCGAAGTGCGCAGACGCTTGTCGCGAGGATCTGTCGACCTGCAAACGTCACAATTGCAACCAATTACGGGAACGCCCTGCGAAGTGCCGCAACCTAATATNNCGGTGCAAAGATAGCAAAAAGACATTAGACTTTTGATATTGGACTTTAGTTTTTATTTTTAATTATATTTTGTAAAAAATTTGTATCTTTGCAAGTTTTTAATGAGGGGCATCAAAAACGATGAAAGCTATTGTTAAGTTTTGTAGGCAACGCGCTATAAAAGGATTCCTGAGACGTAAGAAATCCTGCATATTGCCGGATATTGCAAAGTATCCGTCAGTTGCCATTTTGCTTGACAAAGACCAGTTTGCACGTTATAAGGAAATCGAGAACACACTAAAAAGGCTGTTTGAATTGAAAAGATATACCTTCATTGTGTATGTCGACGAGCTTCCCAAAGACGTGATGCAGACCGACCGTTATTTCTTTATCACCAAAAACGACTTCAACTTTTGGGGTCTGATGACGATTGCTAAGAGAGAGGCGCTGATGTGTCTGGCATTCGATTTGGTGATTGATTTTACCCGTATTAAAGACGATGTGATGACCAATGAATATATTCTGACCATGATAAACAATTCATTCAGAATGACTTTCGGGACATTTTGCCCTGCTATGTATGATATGGTCATCGACTCGAAAAACGACGATGATATGTTAAACCGGATAGAGATTTTAAAAGCCTATCTGTCGATGTTATTAGGAAGAAGATGAAAAACAACCCGTTTATAGGTACTGGAGTTGCATTGATAACTCCGTTTAACGATGATTATTCCGTTGATTATCAGTCGTTAAGAAATATTGTCGACTATACTTTGCAGAATGGCGCCGACTTCCTCGTGGCTCTCGGAACTACTTCTGAGGCTCCTACGATGAACGCCGAAGAGAAGGCAAAAGTGGTGAAAACCATCGTTGAGACAGCCAACGGTCGCTGCCCGATTCTCTTGGGAATTGGTGGAAACAACACCTCTGCGCTGATCGACAGTATTAGAAATCAAGACTTTAAAGGAATTGACGGCATTTTGAGCGTCGTTCCTTATTATAACAAGCCCAACCAGCGCGGCATGAAAGCGCATTTTCTGCATGTGGCCGACGTGTCGCCGGTGCCGGTGGTGCTTTACAACGTGCCGGGCAGGGTGGGAGTGAACCTCCAAGCGGCTACTACTGTGGAACTCGCCAAACATCCTAACATCATTGCTGTTAAGGAAGCATCAGGCAATATGCAGCAGATTATGGAGATTTTGCGCGACAAACCAAAAGACTTCAGAGTGTACTCTGGCGACGACAGCATCACCCAGCCTCTGATGGCTCTCGGAGCTGAAGGCGTGATATCTGTTGCCGCCAACGGCTATCCTAAGCCATTCTGCAAGATGGTGCATAAGATGCTCGAAGGCAAAACCGACGAGGCTCTTAAACTGCATTATAAGATGCTGAGAATGAACGGTTTGATCTTCGCTGATGGTAATCCTGCCGGCATAAAAGCCCTCATGGCTTACACAGGATTGTGCAAGAATGTACTCCGCCTGCCTTTGGTGCCTGCCTCTGATTCAGTGCGCCAAGAAATTGAAAATGAATACGATAACAATTTGAAATAAATTATTTTTATAAAATGAGAAAAAACCTTTTAGCAATCCTCTTCTTCTTTGTTTCTTTAGGATTATTTGCACAAGAAACAAACCTCAATAAGCTCATGCAAGAGCGCAATGAGTATTATTTTACTTTTGAATTGAACGGCAACGACAATCTTCAGAAGATTGCTCAGACCATTTCAGTTGACCGTGTCGACGGTAATGTCGTTACAGCTTACGCTAACGATAAGGAATTTGCTGAGTTCCAGCAGATGGGCTATGAAATCACACTCCAGACACCTCCTTCAATGATGTTTGAGGCAGAAATGTGGGACGGCAGCAACCGCGCGGCATACGACTGGGACCAATATCCTACATACGAGGCTTACGAAGCGATGATGTATGCTTTTCATACCGACCATCCTGACAAATGTGAGATTATTGAACTCGGCACACTCCCGAGCAACCGTAAAATTTTGATTGCACATATCAACAATGGCGATGGCGCTGGTAAACCTAAGTTCTTATACACCTCAACAATCCACGGTGATGAGACAACAGGCTGGATGCTGATGCTCCGCTTTATCGACTATCTCCTTGAGAATCCTACACTTCCGGAGTGCGCCAACATCCTCAATAACGTTGACTTGTATGTTGGTCCTAACACCAACCCTGATGGAACATATCATGGTGGAAACAGCAGTGTTAACGGCGCTACACGTTACAATGCCAACGGCGTTGATATGAACCGTAACTATGCTGACCCTCATGGCAGCGCACATCCTGATGGTAATCCGTATGCTCAAGAGACTGAATGGTTTATGCAGTTTGCACAGGATAATAATTTCGTGATGGGTGCTAACTACCATGGTGGTGCAGAGGTTATGAATTATCCTTGGGACAATACTTATACACTTCACGCAGATGACGCCTGGTATCAGCTTATCAGCCATGAATATGCTGACCTTTGTCATGTACAAAGCTCAAGCTATATGACAGATTACAACAACGGTATCACCAACGGCGCTCAGTGGTATATGATCGGCGGCGGTCGTCAGGACTATATGAACGGCTATGCTGAATGCCGCGAGTTGACAATCGAGTGCTCAAACACAAAATGCCCAAGTGGAAGCCAGATGCCTAACTTCTGGAATATCAACAAAAACTCAATCTTTGCATTTGTCAACCAGTGCTTGAACGGTATCCACGGCACAGTGGTCGATGCTGAATCAAAAGCTCCGATAGGGGGTGCGACAATCACTATCGTGGGTCACGATGACCAGTATTCAACAGTGTCGACACAGCTTCCTGGTGGCGATTTCCACCGTCCGATCAAAGGTGGAACCTACAATGTGAGAGTCTCCAAGAACGGCTATCAGACATACGAGACACAGGTTACAGTGGCTGACGGAGAGGCTGTCACAGTAAATGCTCAGCTGGTTGCACTCGAAGGCATCGTCGCTGATTTCACCGTTGACGCCACAGCAGTTGCAATTGGCGGCACAGTGCATTTCATCGACAATTCATGGGGCGCACAGCTCGTGAGCTGGAATTGGGAGTTTGAAGGCGGCACACCTGCAACGTCTACAGAAACAAATCCTACAGTGACATATAATGCAGCAGGCACATTCGACGTGCGTCTCACAGTGACCAACGCTGAAGGCGAAAGCGACACCAAGTTTATGCCTAACTACATCTCAGTAGTGGAAGCCTATAACATGCAGAACGGCACCATAACCACTTGTGACGCAATGTTCTACGATGATGGCGGCCCGAGTGCAAACTATGGCGACAACAAGGATTTGACAATGACATTCCTGCCAGCCACAGAAGGCGGCATCATCGAGGTCGAATTCCAGTCGTTTGAATCCGAAACAAACTACGATTTCCTCTATATTTACGACGGAACTTCAACATCGGCACCACAGATCGGACAATACAGCAGTAACGACAATCCTGGCACGGTGACAGCTACTAATGCAGAAGGCGCAATCACATTCCGATTCACCTCTGACAACAGCGTTAACAGAGAAGGTTGGGCAGCTCACGTGCACTGCCTTGGCGTTTCGAATCCATTGGAAGCTACAGCATACGCTTCACATGACCAGATTTCGCTTAGTGGTACAAACACACTTTATGTGAGTGCGGCAGGCGGTTCGGGATCATATACCTACTCATGGTCACCAGCCGACAACCTCGACGATGCCACATCACAGACCCCAGTGTTCACCCCAACAGAAGCAGGCGAATACACATATACAGTGACCGTCAGCGACGGAACGGAAACAACATCAGCATCAGTGACTTTCACAGTCGTTGACGACACCAATGTTGATGAACTCGGGAGCGAGAACGTGATGGTTTATCCTAATCCAGCTTCTTCAGTCATCAATATCAAAGGCTTGAACGGCTTCGCAAATCTTGAGGTTAAGGTTGTGAACCTTCAGGGACAAGTAGTGATGGTTGTCGATAACTCATTGGAAATCAACGTGAAAGATATTGAATCGGGAATTTATTTCCTCAATATCAATTGCGACGGTAATCAAATCATTAAGAGAATTGTTGTGGAATAGTACTCCACAATAATTTTCTTTGAAAAGACGTTAAGAGATAGCTAAAAAAATCGTAATTTTGCAGCATGCTAAAAAATAGGTTTTTCTTATCGGTGATAATATGTTTGCTGGGGTGCGCATCCTGCAGTAAATACAACAAATTGCTTAAGGGAACGGACAACGAGGCTAAGTATCAGGCAGCGTTGAGTTATTATGAAAAAAAGAACTACGACCGCGCCCTTCAGCTTTTTGATGTCATGCAAGCGTACTACCGCACCAAACCGGAAGGTGAGACAATAGCTTATCTGACGGCCGAATGTTACTACTATAAGAAAGAATATATCATAGCAAGCAGCTATTACAAACGTTTTGTGACGAGATACCCGATATCGCAGCACGCTGAAGAGGCATTGTACAAAAGCGCGCTTTGTTATTACAATATCTCGCCTAAAATTACGCTCGACCAAACGGATTCTTATACGGCGATAGAAGAATTCCAGAATTTTATCGACGTTTTTCCGAACAGTCCGAAAGTGGCTGACGCAAATGCCAGAATTGACACACTGCGCACCAAACTCGAGGAGAAACAATATGATATCTGCAGNNATATGATATCTGCAGACTGTATTTCAAAATGGATGAATATCAGGCTGCGATAACAAGTTATGAGACATATCTGAGAGACTATCCGACAACAAAATACCGTGAGGAGATTCTCAACAATATGGTCATTACATATTATCGCTACGCTGAAAACAGTGTCAAGTCGAAGCAGAGAGAGCGTTATGAGTTGGCTTTGGAGAAATACAACACATTGTGCTACGTATTCCCGGATAGCGAATATATCCCGAAGCTGGAGTCGACAGTTACTAAAATTAGAGAAAGACTAGAAAAATATAAATCAAATTAAGATGATAGACTTTAGAAAAGTTAAGACGGAAACAACCGCTATAACACGTCAGAAAGACCAGTTCTACGTTGGAACAGGCAACATCTACGAAACAGTTGCTATCCTTGCAAAGAGAGCAAATCAGATTGCAACAGAAGAGAAGCAGGAACTCAACAAGAAGATTGAGGAGTTCGCATCAAGCAACGACACTCTTGAGGAAGTTTTCGAGAACAAAGAGCAGATTGAAGTCGCAAAGTTCTACGAGAGACTGCCAAAGCCGACTCTTATCGCCATCGACGAGTTCTTGAACGACAAGCTTTACTATCGTAATCCTAGCAAGAAAAACGAAGGTGACTTCTAAAAAGATTCTGATCGGAATTACGGGAAGCATTGCCGCCTATAAGATTCCGCTGTTGGTAAGGCTTCTTAAGAAGCAGGGTGCTGAGGTTCAGGTCGTGATGACCGATGCGGCAAAAGATTTCGTAACACCACTCACGTTAGCTACGTTGAGTGGTTTACCCGTTTTATCGAAGGGCTTCGACCCTGAGACGGGCAAGTGGAACAGCCACGTTGAGCTCGGTCTGTGGGCCGACCTTTTCGTGATAGCACCGGCATCGGCAAACACTATCGCCAAGATGGCAGCTGGTATTGCCGATAACTATCTGCTGACAGTGTGCCTCTCGGCAAAATGCCCTATAATGTTCGCTCCTGCAATGGATCTGGATATGTACAAACATTCAGCCACGCAGGAAAACATCCGCACCCTCATCAGTCGCGGATACCGCTTCATAGCACCGTCGTCAGGTGAACTGGCATCAGGACTGTGCGGCGAGGGTAGGATGGAGGAACCTCAAGAGATATTTAACCGTATCAAAGAATTCTTCCAGAACAAACAGCGTTTTGAAGGCAAGAAAGTGGTGGTGACAGCAGGTCCTACTTACGAGGCAATCGACCCGGTGAGATTTATCGGCAACCATAGCTCAGGTCTCATGGGCATCGAGATCGCACGCGCCTTCGCCGACCAGGGAGCCGACGTGACACTGGTGTTGGGACCTTCATCAATACGCCCTGAAAGAAGCAACATCCAAGTGATTCCGGTGACGAGCGCACAGGAGATGTACAACGCGACAACAGCCGCTTTCAAACGTGCCGATATCGCCGTGCTGAGCGCAGCTGTGGCAGACTTCCGTCCGGAAATCGTCGCTGACCAGAAAATCAAGAAAGACCCGAATAAGGACGAGATGACATTGAGACTCGTCAAGACTCAGGATATACTGAAGACTCTCGGGGAAAACAAGAAAGACAACCAGATTCTTGTGGGCTTCGCACTCGAGACAGAAAACGGAATCGAGAACGCAAAGAAAAAACTGCATACCAAAAACCTCGACATGATCGTTCTAAATACGATGAATGAGGCTGGCGTGGGTTTCAAAACGAAGACCAACAAGGTCAATATCATTACCAATGACGACGAAGTGCGCGACTACGAGCTTAAACCGAAAAGCGAAGTAGCTCAAGATGTGCTCGACGCTGTCTATCAACTACTTGCAAAACAATCATTATGAAAAAAATCATCATTCCGATATTGTTCCTGATCTGCTTCTTGGCTCAAAATGTACGAGCCCAGGAGTTTAATCTCACGGTGACGGTCAATACAAAACAGGTGTCAGGTACCGACCAACGTCTGTATGAATCCTTGCAGGAAGCAGTGACAAACTTCATGAATACCCGCATCTGGACCAACATCAAGTTTGAGGAGCAGGAACGTATTGAAGGTTCGATGGTTATAGTGGTGAAAAACAGAGAGGGCAACGCCATTACCGGCGAGCTGAACATTGGTCTGCGTCGTCCTGTTTACAAATCAGGTTACAACACCCCAATTCTGAATTATATCGATGCTGATTTTAACTTCAGCTATATCGAGTCGCAACCACTTGATTTCAATGAGAATTCATACATGTCGAACTTGACGTCGATGTTGGCGTTTTACGCCTATTACAGCCTCGGATTGTATTTCGACACCTTCGGTCTTTATGGCGGNNGATCAGGTTGTGACGCAGGCACAAAGCTCACCTGAGACCGGCTGGAAGGCGTTCGATAGCTACAAAAACCGCTATTGGCTGCTCGAAAGCTTTACAAACCCGGCATATCGTCCGTTGCGTCAGTTTATCTATGAATATCATAGACTCGGACTTGACGTGATGGGTAGCGGTAAGGTCGATGACGGACGCGCCACGATGACAAAGTCGCTGGAATATCTGAAATCTGTTTACAACAGCAAACCGAATCTGTATTTCCTTCAGATCCTCAACGATACAAAACGCGACGAATGGAAGAATGTTTACTCCGTCGGACCGCAGCAGGAACGCACAAAGGCAGTTAATATCCTTCGCGATATCGACCCGACTCATGCCGAACAGTATGAAGATCTGTTGAATGCCAAACCGAAATTTTAAATGAGATGTTAAAGCACCTAACCATCAGTAATTATGCTTTAATAGATTCGTTGTCAATATCTTTTGATGATGGATTTAGCGTGATTACAGGTGAGACAGGTGCAGGAAAATCAATACTTCTTGGCGCTTTAGGCTTTGTACTCGGTGAACGTACCGATACAAGCATAATGCTCGATGAGACGAAAAAATGCTTGGTCGAAGCGACGTTTGTCATTGACAACGAACGGTTTAAANNCTCGACCTTGAGGAGGAGCTGATTCTGAGACGAGAGCTGTCGCCGACAAAGAAATCGAGAGCTTTTATTAACGACACTCCTGTGACAGCCCAGCAGCTGAAAGAGCTTGGAAGTCAATTGGTTGACATACATTCACAGCACGATTCACTGCTGCTTACTAATGCTGATTTCCAGCTTGAGATAATAGACAATGCCGCTGATAACAATGCACTGCTCACCGAATATCAATCTGTTTTTCACAAATTCGTTACATTACGCAATGAGCTGAAATCTCTTCGCGAGATGGCTCAGAAAAATGTGGCTGAAAACGACTTCCTGTCTTTCCAACTTGATGAATTGGTGAAAGCCGACTTGCAAGACGGCGAATATGAAGAGGTCGGTCAGCGATTGGAACTGCTGGAAAATGCTGAGGAAGTGAAAACTTTATTGGCGCAGTCGCTGAGCACTTTGAGTGAGTCAGAATATTCAATTTTGAATCAACTTAATGATTTGAAATCAAATGTTGATCATTTGAAGAAATACATCCCTCAGGCGGAGCAGTATCTTGAGAGAATAGACTCAACAAAAATCGAGCTTAAAGACATAGCGCACGACCTTGATAATCTGCAAGACAGCACTCAATTTGATGCCGATTCATTAAATGAGATTCAAGAACGATTCGACTTGATTCAGCGCTTGATGATGAAACATCATGTGAGCGATTATGCCGAATNNGAAAGTAGGTGCTTTCGCAAATATCGATGAGGAGATTGCAAAGAAAGAGCAGGAAGTCAAATCTTGTGAAAAAGAGTTGACGAAACTTGCTGATAATCTTTCTGCAAAGCGCAAAAAAGTCAAAGTTTCATTTGAGAAATCAGTCACTGAGATTATTAGACAGCTGAAGATGCCGCACGGAGTTTTCGAAATAGAGATTTCTGAAAGCCCTGATTTCAGTATTAGCGGCAAAGATAAGGTCCGCTTCATGTTCTCGGCAAACAAAGGCATCGCTCCTGACGATATGAGCCGCGTGGCTTCAGGTGGTGAGCTTTCCCGCTTGATGCTCGCCATCAAGGCTGTGGCAGCAGAAAACAGCTATATCCCGACTTTGATTTTCGATGAAATCGACACTGGCGTTTCAGGCGAGGTGGCGTCTAAACTCGGTGACATCATGCAACAGATGGGGGAGAGCCTCCAGATTGTCTCGATAACACACTTGCCGCAAATCGCGTCAAAAGCCAAAAACCATTTCTTTGTCTATAAAGACGAGAACGCACAAAAAACACGCTCATGCATCAGACAACTGTCTCACAATGAGCGCGTTACGGAAATAGCTAAAATGCTTTCCAACGATAAAATAACCCCGGAAGCTATAAAAGCCGCCGAGGTTATTTTAGACGCCAGTCACTAGTCTTTAGTGGCCAACATTACAGTCTAAAGACTAAAGACTTATCTAAAGATTTCCTTGTATTTCAACTCCTTGATAGTCCCGTACTTTTCAAGTGCCTTCACGTCGAACTGTTTCTTGTTTCCTGACATCATGATGACAATCGGGCGGTCGGCGATGAATTTCTTGTAGAAATCGTAAACGTCTTTGTACTCGGTCTTCTTGATGATGTTGGTGTATCCCATACGCGGGTCGTGGTCGTAACCCTCTTCAAGCCAGGTGCTCACCTGTGCAGGAAGACTTCTGAAACCTACGTAATCGGATGCGCGTGACATAATCAAAGCGTCTTTCGAGGCGTTGAACTTCTCAAGTCGTTCAGGCATATCGGTGACGAGACCGCGCAAAACGTCGATACCCTCGTTGGTCTTGTCGGACTGTGTTCCGAGATAGGTGTATAAGAAGCCTGGTTTTCTGTTGAGATGGTCGCTCGTGAAATAACCGTATGCTGTGTATCCTAACGAACGGAATTCTCTAACCTCTTGGAAAACAATTGAGTACATGTCGGTGCCGAAATATTTGTTGAACACCATAGCGACAGCTTTCTCCTCCTTGTTTAATAACTCGCTCGGAACATGCATGTAGATGTTGCTCTGACGGAACTTCTTGTTATGTGCGATAAACACCTGGTTGTCGGTGTATGTCTTCTCTGTCTTGAAGCTCTTTTCAGATTTGACGACATCGTCCTTTACAAGGTTATGTTTCTTTAATGCATTGATAACTTTCTGATTGTCAATGTTTCCGATGAATAACACTTCTCCGTTGTAGTTGAGGGCGTTGTCGACCTCACTCAACAGTTCTGCACCGGTGCGTTTCTTCCATTGTTTGAGAGGCGTCTCGGCGAGATAATATGATTTCTCGCCATAGAGAGTGTATTGGCGCACTGCTTCTGCCCATTCTGAAGCGTCTTCTTTCACTGTCTTGTCATTCATTGCCTCATTCTCGTAGATGATGCCAATCTTCTTCTCATCGTTGGCAGGTTTGTAGATTTTTTCTTCGCAAAGAGCGAGAATCTGGTCTAAATCCTTCTCGAAACCTTCTATAACGACGTTTGTGTTGCTTTGGCTTGCGCTGATATAAATCATGGCTCCAAGTTTCTGAAGCTCAAGGCTTAACTCCTCGAAACTCTTATTTTCGGTGCCCTGCATCTCAAAATAGCTGATTGCGCGGTTGAGGTCAGGATCGTCGATGGTGCCGTAATTGTGGGTGATGGTCAGATTGAAGATGTCGTTATATGGATTCTTTGTGGAAATCATTGTAAAACAATCGTTTATCTTGTTGATTGTGACGTCTTTTTTGAAATCAACAACCTGAGGTTTCACTTCTGGAACTTCTTGAGCCTCAATCATCATAGCGAAATCTGACTTGGCATCGGTGTTCTTGGCCTCGATAGCTTTCCAGTTAGGCTTGTCAACCTTGTCTTTTGGAGCTGAACCCATCTTCGAACGGATGTCGAGATAGTCGTCGCCGAAATATTTGTTAGCGATAGCGATGATTTCTTCTTTTGTGATGCTCTTAATGCGTTCAGTTTCAGCGAGATACTCGTCGTAGGTCATTCCGCGCTGCTCAAGTTCGAGGAAGAGATTTGCCAAACGTCTGAGGCTTTCAACTTCCAGTTCGCGTTCTTTCAGCATATTGACGCGGATAGCTTCGAAGAGGTCGTCGCTAAACTCGCCATTTTTGAGTTTGTCGAGGCTTGCGAAAACGAATGCCTCGGCTTTCTCGTGTGACTGTCCGATGAGTTTCGGGACGTAGAGGATGACGTTGGCGCCGTGGTCTTCGAGTGAGATCGGCATGAGCATGGCCATCATGATGTTGCCATCAAGCATGTCTTTGTCCATGATACCTGTTTCGCCGTTGCTGAAGATGCTGCAGGCGATGCTGAGCGGCAGGTAATCAGGATCGGAAATCTTAACACCTTTCCAAGCGAGAGCACCGATTTTAATAGGTGTCATCCTCACTTCTCTCAGTGTCTGGCCTTTAAACTCAGGCAAGGTGAACTCGGGCTGGGCAGGGATTTCGCCGCTGCGCCAAGTGCCGAATTTCTCAGCCACCATAGGCTCAATCTCCTCAATGTTGAAGTCACCGACGAGGATGAGAGTCATGTTGTTGGCAACGTAATATGTGTTGAAAAATTCGCGCATCTTTGAGGTCTGCGGGTTCTTCAGGTGCTCTGTCAAACCGATGATTGGACGGCCGTAAGGATGCTCACCGCAGATTTCTTTGAACATGTATTCCTGAAAGGCGTTGATAGGTCCGTCACCGTACATGTTCTTCTCCTCATAAACGGTCTCAAGCTCGCTCTGGAAGAGACGGAACACAGGGTAGCGGAAACGCTCGGCGTAGACGTCCATCCACTTGCCAATCTGGTTGGCAGGGAAGAAGTTGTAATATATCGTCTGGTCGTATGATGTGCCAGCATTCAGACCCTCACCGCCCATCTTGGTGAGGATCACATCGACCTCATTCGGGATGGCATAGTCTGTCGATGCAATCGACAACTCGTTGATTTTCTTCTGGATAGCAGCACGCTCATTGAGGTCTGTCGTCTCATGCAGCTTGTCGTACATGATGTCGATGCTGTCGAGATACACCTTTTCAGCTTCCCAGTTGATGGTTCCAATCTTATCGGTGCCCTTGAACATGATATGCTCGAAATAGTGAGCCATACCTGTGGCATCGAGAGGGTCGTTCTTACTTCCGGCATGCACATAAACAGCGCCGTAAGCCTTCGGTGAGCTGTGGTCCTCGCACATCACCACTTTCAATCCGTTGTCAAGCTTCGTGGTCTTGACCTTCACCTGAGCACTCATCACATTGACGCTCAGTATGATAACTAATGCTAAGAATAATTTTTTCATCTATTAAACTTTTTAAACTTATAAACTTTTAAACTATTAAACTACTCTAAAC